>Ga0208257_1000382_pt1 | contig 13618 bp, 6 predicted proteins | sample CryBogCBH10Sep07_FD_184610 | JGI IMG/M metagenome (GOLD analysis project Ga0208257, IMG submission 184610) | Freshwater microbial communities from Crystal Bog, Wisconsin, USA - CBH10Sep07 (SPAdes) | ecosystem: Environmental > Aquatic > Freshwater > Lake | place: Crystal Bog, Wisconsin, USA... | reverse complement strand
GATGATGCACAACGTGCAATCGTTTTAACTGTAGCTACAGATAAGATTGATGAAGATGGTGTTGAGTTTGAACAAAAACCAATTCAAAGACCTGTAGCACAACCCGCACCTGTTGATAACATTCCAGACCCTGTGGTCAGAGATGCTAAACCAACGGCACAACCCGCACCAGCACCTACACCAAAGCCTAAAATAGATCAAGGCGATATTAGCCTAGATGATTTAGTAGCTGACTGGGAAGGTAAATAGTTAATGGGCGAAAGCACTTTTTATGTATTAAAATGCTTAGACGGTATTTAAATATTAATCGCGAGTAGCCCACCAAATGCGAGAGAATAATGCAAATAAAAGAGTTTTTACAACACGTATGGTCTGAAGAAGGCTGGTATTGCATTATTAATAAAGATGGTAAGGCAGTTACCCCTGTCTTTCTAGAAACTATTGATGATGCAGTAAACGAAGTTAACAAACAATTATCTCTTAACCGAGATGTCTACTTCGCTTGTTCTACATTTAAAGAAGGAACTGAGAAAACACAGGACAATGTTAAGGAAGAGAAAATTCTCTGGCTTGATATTGACTGTGGCTTTGATGAAGAAAAGAATAAGTGGAAAGACTATCGCACTAAAGAAGATGGTTTAAAAGCTTTACGTAAGTTTACCGATGCTGCCAAACTACCCGAACCTACTATTATAGATTCTGGTAACGGTATCCATTGTTATTGGCCTTTTACATACCCTGTTCCTAAAGCTGCATGGCAGCCTGTAGCTGAAGGGTTAAAATTTCTATGCGAGAAATATGAGTTCAAAGCTGATCGTGCTTGCACATCAGACTCATCTCGTATGCTTCGAGTGCCTAATACAAAGAATTTTAAGGATAGATTTAATCCTAAAGATGTTGTTATTTTAAATCAAGGAACACCGACTTCTTTTGATGAGATAGCATCATATATCCCTATTCATTTAGTTCCTAAACCACGTGTTAAGAAAGAGATGAATGAAGCTACCAAACTATTATTAGAAAATAGTTCATCAAGCTTTATTAAGATTATCAATCGTTGCCGTAATAACGATGGCTGTGCACAACTTATGCACATAGCTACTAAACAAAAAGAAATAGAAGAACCTTTATGGAGGTCTGGATTATCTATTGCAGCTTTCTGTGAAGACTCTGATACGGCAATTCATACTATATCAAAACATCATCCAGGCTATGAATTCAATACAACTGAAGATAAAGCTAGTCGTATTCCCGCACCACATACCTGTCGTGAATTTGAAAACAAACGACCAGAAGGTTGTAAAGATTGTAAGCATAAAGGCAAAATTACTTCACCTATACAATTAGGTAGAGTTATTGCTCGTGCTCGTGGTGCAGATAATGTAGTGACAGCCAAGTCTTATGAGTTTGGTGAAGAACTAAAATATGAAATTCCAGATTTACCACATCCATACTTTAGAGGTAAGAATGGCGGTATCTATAAATCCTTACCAGATGAAAGCGATAATGGCATACAAGTTTATGAGCATGACTTTTATCTTGTAGATAGAATGCATGACTCTGTAGCAGGTGAGATGTGCTGGTTTAAAGTTCATCTACCACAAGATGGCGTTCGTGAATTTATAGCACCATTAGCTACAGTTCTAGCTAAAGATAAGGCTCGTGATTTAATTGTATCCTATGGTATTGTTTGCTACGGTAAACAACTAGATAACTTAATGGCTTATATTGCAGATGTAGTTCGTGCAAAACAAAAAGAAAAGTCTGCTACAACTATGTATAAACAATATGGTTGGAACAAAACATTCAACAAGATACTTATAGGTAATCGTGAGATAGATGCCTATCGTTCAACATACGTTCCTGTATCAACAGATTTAGATGAGATAAATTCTAAACTACACAAACAAGGTTCTTATGAGTTATGGAAAGAAGCTATAAGTGTTTACGAAAGACCTGGCATGGAGTTACGTGCGTTTGGTTTCTTCTGTGCATTTGGTTCATTACTCATGCCATTGTTTGGTGGTAAAGAACAATCAGCAGTTATAAGTTTCTACAATCCTAAAACAGGACAAGGTAAGTCTACTATTCTACAAGCCATGACTAGTGTATATGGCGACCCTAACATCAATGCTAAACTTATTAACGTATGGGGTGATACTCAAAACTCTGTAGTTAATCGTCTAGGTTATATGAATAACTTACCAACAGCAGTAGATGAATTTACAGATGTTACTGCAGATGATTTGCATGAGTTCTTAAAGTTCGTATCTATGGGTCGTGGTAAGAACCGATTAGGTAATGGTATAAACAAAGAAAGAACTAACAACACAACCTTTAATTTGATCTGCGTATTATCAAGTAATACAGATTTTAGAACTGTTATCCTATCTAAGAAAGCACAATCCTCTGGTGAGATGGCTCGTTTTATGCAGTTTAAAATTGATAAAGATACATCTTTAACTAAAGAAGAAGCTGATATTTACTTTGATAAGATGATGAATAATTATGGTCACGCAGGTGAGATATGGGCAGAATATTTAATACGTAATCTACCACGTGTTCGTGAACTATTAAAACAAATGCAAGTTAAGATTGATAAAGAATATAACTTACAAGGTGAAGACCGCAAGTATTCAGTAACTTTGGCTGCCGTATTTTTAGGTGCTACATTAGCTAAGAAGTTAGGTATCCATAATATTGACATAGGTCCTGTATATGAAGCAGTGCATAAAGCTCTAGATATTGGCAAACAAGAATTAAAAGAAAAAGACTTTAACCCTGTAGAAATATTAAGCACTTACTTACGCCTTAACTTTAAGAATACATTGGTTATAAACAGTAAAGTAGACCATAGGTCTGGCTTACCCGAAGCACCAATTCAAAAGCCTATACATGAGTTAGTAGTGCGTATAGAACCAGATACAAAAACAATATACATACCTAATTCAGCTATGACTGACTATCTCAAAAAGATTGGTATTGAACTTAAAGACTTTTTAAGTGGACTAAGGGAACAAGAAATACTACTTCCCGAATCTGGTAAATTGAAATCATTACATAAAGGTCTAGAAACATCGGGTCCACAAACTCGTTGTTTATGGATTAATTCAGCTAAATTTGAGGATATAGGAGTAGAAGATGCAGTCTAACGGAATGGACTATCAAATAGATTGGCCTAACTTTCAACCAGGTTCGTCTATATTTATACCTGCTATTGATACTAAAGAAGCATTAGATGCTATAAAAAAAGAGAGCAAACGATTAGAATTTCAGTTTGCTCACAAGATAGTTGTTGAGAATGGAATAAAAGGAATTAGGGTTTGGCGTTTATAGTCCCGCCCTTTTTCTTAAATCCTCAATATTAGCTAACATTTTTTGTTGTCTTAATCTAAGTTCTCTAATTCTAATACCCTTTTCTTCTGGGCTCATTACGCTATCTGGTTTTTCCATGATAGCTGTTTCTAAATGTCTAATGTTAGTTAGATTACGGTTAATGTTATTAACTTGTGTTTGCACTTGAAGTAGTTGTTTATTCTCTTCTCTAAAGGTTCTAGTTTCTTCTGGTGTTTCATAAGACTTTTTAAAGTTATAAGAGTTAACAGTCTTATTAACCATATCACGTAACTCATAAAATTCAGTCACATCCTTATTACCAAACTCATGAGACACGAAAGCAGATGCACCAGGCACTGATGCAATAGTGTCACGGAAAGATTTTTCTGGTGGACTCTTATCTTCTGATGCAGATATAACACTATCTACAGCCATCAGACCTAAACCTGCAGTATATCCAAAGTAAGCTTTTAAGATATAGTCTACTTTCATAGGAGACATAACTCCTGTGCTTCCTATAGCTTTTGCTAGTTCAGAAGTATTAGGTGTGTATTGATCTTCGGTATTTCTTTCAGCAATACCTTGTCCTACAATATCTCTTCCTGTATAGAAGTCTTTATTTAAAGATACTTCAAAGATAGGTTTAATAGCTTGTGGCATTACATTAGGGCTTGCTATTGCGTTAATTAAACCCATTCTTAATGCTTGTGCAGCTTTAGTTCCATCTTCAGCACCTTGATCTAAATTCATTTGATAGATATGTTCTGGAACAATCTTAGATATATAAGTGAATAAATCAGAACGTAATGGTAAGCTCATACCATCAGTACCAGGAATGATTAAGCGTCTATCACGAATTGATGGATCAAGTTTCTTATAACCTTCATCATCTGATATAAGCATGTTATACATTAAACCTGCAATAGCTACTTTAAACATTGTTGTCGCTAATACTTTTCTAGCTTCTGCTTTTTGAGCAGGTGCTATACCACGACCTAATAATACTTTACCTGTTACATTTAGTGCTTGTAAGTAAGCACCAAAGAACGGAACTGTTTGACGTAGGAAGTTAACAGAACTAGATGCACCAGAACGTCTAAAGTTAATTACTTCAAATGCACGTTCAATAGCTAGGGCTTTATCACCGCCTTCGATTCTATTACCTACACGCTTACCACCTGTTTCTAATAATGTTCTATTATAGATAGCTTGACGAACAGCATTGTCAGATGCCATAGATAATTTTTCAGCAGGGTGTTTAATATATTTTTGGAAGTTAGTAGCTTCTTTTAGATTAGCTTCTATTTCAGCTTCAATACGACTTACTGCATTTGACCAATCTTTAGTACCTGTAGCACCACGAGCAGTTAGTTCTTCATGAGCAGCACTTGTGCCACGTAATGTTTTAACAAACTCTTTAAATACTTCTACAGGAATTGCAAAAGGATGTTTAACACCAGATGTAATCATAGCGTTAAAGCCGTCTTGTGATAATTGACCAATAGAGAATAGTGGGTTTAATACAATATTCTTACGTAATAGGTTAGTAAATTTAGCTGCAGTAGATAGCGCAGGAATAACTATAGGTTCCATACCTGTAAATGCATGGACAAATAACGGATCGTCAAACTCATAATGTTGAACTTCACCATCAACCCAAATGCCTGTTGTATTCTCACGTCTTGCTGGGCTAACTTTATCTACTTTACGAACTTCATCAGGTATATGTTTTAATGCAGCCTGAACCAAATCTGTTGCAGCACGGTTACCTACACTCTTACGAATAGCATAACTTACCCAACGTTCCATGTTATCAAACACGTTGTTGATTTCTTTTTCACTACCTCTAAACTTCTTATCACGAGCAAGATCAACAATACCACGAGTAAATTCTTTAGGACCTGCTCTATTTTCTAGTTGTTCTACACGATAGAATGGAACGTATTCAATAGCATCAAGCAATATCTTTGCATCCATCTCATTATAAAGACCTGATTTAACCATAACATTCATAGCGTTTTCACGAGTCTTATTCCATTGTTCAACAACTTTATCCATACCTTTAAGTTCTTTGAACAATTTTAATCCTGAAGCAATTTCTTCATCTGATAGATGCACAAACTTATGGTTATTAGAATAATACTCAGTAGCTTCTTTTTGTTTATTACGTACATTTAAGTCACGAGTATGGTCTTCTACTTTCTTATTGTTAGCTACAATACCATTACCAAATTCACCATCTACTGTACCATAACGTCTAGCAATTAGAGCTTGACCTGCATATTTCTGCATTTCAGCTAATGGAATACCATTCATCTTAGCTGCTTCATCTAAAGCACCAATCATTTTCTTCCAGCTATATGGGCTATCTGTTACCACATATTTATGTTCTTCAGTATTATATTCAATACCACCATGTTCTATGAACTGATGAGCTAAAGCTTCACGATGTAGAGCTTGAGCTGTTGAAATTTGATACATGACTTTTTTCATGTTATCCCATGACAAACCATCTTTCTCCATACTTCTAATGATGCGATTATTAAATGCAGCATCAGATGAAAACCACATAGTCTCAGCTTTATCTAGAGCTTTTTGGAAGAACGTAGCTTTATCTTTGTTAAATTCTTTAACGTCATTTAGTGCAGAATGGAATAAACCTTTATCTTGAGGTGCTTCACTACCACCTGCTTTTTTAAATAAATCATTTAGATGTTCATTAGGCTCAACTTTTTTCTTAGCTAACTGAGTGCCTTCTTTTACTTCTGGTTTTAATTTACCTGCTAATGACTCACGAAGTGAACGAGATACTAAGTCGTGTAAGTCTTTTACGCTTAATGTATCAGATTTGATTAAGCCTTTTTTAAGTAAAAAGTTTTTAACGGCAGCAATAATGCGTCTTACTAATGTATGATTAGGAGCTGATTCTACTAGCCTTGCTACAACTTCTTCTTTGTATTCTTTAGAACCAGGAGTTAGTTCAGGATAGTTTTTGTCCACAAATGCATGGGCATCAGTTACACGTTGATCTTTACCGTTTAATTCTTCAAAGCGTTTTAACACATCTTTATAGATGTCTGTGCCTAGCATTTTTTCTAGACCATAATGCACACCTGTTTCGTGGTGTAGGTAGCCTAATGCTTCACCTTCGTTTAGGCGATCATGAATAAGGTAAGCTTTACCTTCATGGTAGAATGCAGGAGAATTTTCTGGAACTGTAGCCTTTTCTGGTATTTCTTTAGATGAGATAACATTTAAGTCACCACGATCCATAGCTTTTTTACCATTAGAGCCTACGGCATCTATGATTTCTTTTTGAACATCTTCTTTTGTGCGACCTGTGTTTAGAATTCGTTCACTTTGTTTAGCATACATTTCATCAGATTTGATTTCCTCTTTTGGTAATAGAGGTTCACGTTTACCTGAAAAATCTTCAATGAATGCATCGATCATTGCATTATAGGCTTCTGGGTCTTTTGCAAATTCAGATTCTTTATTCTTACCTAACTTCTTAGGTTCATATCTAAATAGCGAATCTTGAAGTTTATTAAACGCTTCTACTTCCTCAGGAGTTGCTTTGCGTTTAAGCATTCTATCCACCACATTGTCCATACGATGGTTAAGGAGGAATTCTTTACCACGTTGAATAGTATCTTCTATATCATAGTCTGACTTTGTAGCATTCTTTAAATCTTCTACTAACCATTTAGGAGCATCTTCAATTTGCTCTAGGTTTTTAGCTAGATATTTGGCGCGTTTTTCTAACTCATCTTTTGGTGGTAAGTTTTTCTCAAGTTCAGATTCTTGTCTAGAACGTTCAACATTACGTTCTTCACGTAAAGTTTTTAAGAATTCTAAACGTGCATCATATCTAACATTTGGATCAGGATGGTTTAGTCGATCAATAAAACTAACAGGTTTTATATTATCAGCAGGCTTAACATATTCATTAGGCTTAACTTCAAGTTTACCTTCTTTAATTTTTTGTGGTTGATTTTTAAGCACCCAACCTTCATGTTCACCATATATATCGTTATATGTACCCCAAGTCCATTTCTTGCCTGGAGATTGGTTAGGATCATTTTTTAGAACAAGCTCACGTTCTTTGGTAGTTAATGTAGCTGGCTCTGCTCTTTCTCCGCTAACAGGTTTTCCAGCAACAGCCCCAGGAGACTCCACTCCTCTATTGTCAACTTCTGTAGTTCCTTCGGCGGGTTTAAATCCTCCGACATCAGTACTTGAAACGCTAGTTCTATCTCCTGCGAGCTCAGATTTAGATTGTTCAATAACATTTTTTTCTCCTGTTTCAGGTAGTTTTTCTAAGAAGTCCACAATCTTTGCATGAACAGCAGGATCAAGTTGAGGATTTTCTAAAATCTTTTCAAGTGACGTTCTTATTTTATCGATATGATTAGGATCAGTTAAATCTAATCCGTTTAATTGACCTTCTTTAATATATTTATTTCTTGGTTTTAAACCTAAATCTGTCCATGTTTCAAGCGAAGTTAACGGAGTTTCTTTTTGTGCAAACAAGTCCATTTGTGGAGACGTTGTAGCTTGTTTAGCTGCTATATTCTCAACACTTGAAGATAATGGTAATACATCTTGAGTAGTAAATGGTTGTCTAATACGTGCTTCTTCATCTGCTTTGGCTTTCTCAGCTGCTTGATTTGCAAGATTGGCTTCAGATACTTTTTGCATCTCAAGTTTAATATCGTTAGCTTCTTGTTCTAATTGAGCTAATTTTATATTCTCTTGGCGAGAAAGTTCGCGAGTTTGAGCTAATTCACGAAGTGAACTGAGTTCAGCTTGTATCTTATCAAACTTAGCTTTACCAGCTTCTAGGATTGTTTCAGCTTCAGCACGAGGTCCACGTAAATGGAATGCGCCAAATATTGGAGATAGGATAGCAGCTTGACCTAAAGTTTCACCTAACTCTTTACCTGTCATTAAGTCTTGACCTGCTTGAGCACGTCTTAACTCTTCTGTACCTGCCATAAGCCCTGCATTAGTAGCAGTATTAACTGCCATGTTTTGAGCATATTGAGTCCATTTACCTGTTAAAGCTTGTTTAGCTTCGTCTAAAGATAGTTCACCTTCAACAACTTTAGGAGCTAATACTCTAGCTTCTTCAACTAATTTAGGACCTAAGACTTTATTGATAGCACCTGTACCTGGTACACCTAGTGCTGCGACAGATGCTTGGACACCACCAACAATAGCTGCAGTTATATAGTTAGGGTCTTTACCTGCATCTTTTTGAGCTTTGATATTCTCACCCATTTCAGGTAAGAAATCCGTTAACGCTGTTCCTGCTGCAGCAACACCTGCTTCACCTAATGCACCAATAGCTGCTTCAGGTGCTATAAATGGAGCTGCAACACCTGCTGCAATAGGAGCACCAAAACGACCTGCCATACCACCTAAAGGTTCGCCTACATATTTCTCAGCATAAGCACCGATAGTAGGAAGTATGCCTTTAGCCTTAGCACGTTCAATATCTTCTTGAGTAGTTGGTTCATATGTTTGAGCTGCTTTTTGACGTTGTGCTTCAGCAGCTTCTTTAAACCCTAAAGCTTCTTCAGTACCAGCTAGTGCTTCACGAGCACCTGCTTTAGTAGCTGCAATGATACCTGTTTTAGCTTCGTGTTCAGCTTGCTGTTTTTTAAGAATAGTTTGATACTCAGGAGAACTTGCTAGAACTCCTGCTAGATGAGACGCAGCCTCAGTGTCACCTGCCGCATGAGCATTTTGAAATGCCTGTAATACGTCATTGATATCCATAAAGGATTACTTTTTCGCGTTATTTAAATATTGTTGTACTAAACTTACAGTCTTAGGATCAAAGGAAGCTTGAGATGAACCGACAGTATGAGTTCTTGCATACTCATCTATTGTACCTGTATTACCTGCAGCTATCCATTTATCATAATCTTCTCTTAGTTTAGATGCCGCACGTATGTCAGCTGGACCTTGTTTAACATCCATTAAAGTTTCTTTAAATGCAGGGTTCTTCATAGCTGCATTAATTAATTGAACTTCAGAAGAAGGTTTCATAGCTTCAACATTAGCTTTATAAACTTCAGCAATTCTACCAATAGTTTTGTCTTTTTCATCTTGTGCTGCTTTAAATAAACCTTGACGTTTTAGTAACTCAGCATTAGAAATTTCATATTGAGCTTTAGATAATTCTTCTAGATGTTTTTCCTGTTCGTCTTTATCTTTAACATAATTAGGAATTTCATCTTTTAAAGCTTGTAATGCAGCAACAACTGTTGAACCTGTATGAGTACCTAAGTTAGCAAAGAATGCTGCACTATGCAACCAAAATCTTTGATCTTCTTTGCTCTTAGCATCATCAATTTTAGTTTGATAAGAATCAAAAATCTTTTTACCTTCATCACTCATAGGTCCATGTAAAACTTCAGCAGCATATTTATCATGAATAGCTTTTTCAATATCTTCAGGTGTTTTATTATAATCAGCTGCCAATGCTTTAGGCATACCACTTGTTCCTGGTAATCCTGGTTGAGCATTAACATTTGCATTTTTAGCCGCTAATAAAGCTTTAGCATCTGCATCAGCTTTAGCTTTTGCTGCAACTTGAGCATCAGTTAATGATGGATTTTCTGTTTGAGTATATCCGCCTGGACCAATACCTGCTTGTCTCATGAGTCCTGCTACATCAAATTGTTGTGGAGAAGCTTTAGGAGTCATTAACATACTTGGTGTAGTAGCTGGTTTATTAGCTAAATTTAATTCATATTGTTTTTTAGCTAAAGCTTGATCTAAATCAGAACTATACATAGCACCATATGGATCATCTGCTTCAACTTTATCACCATCTGCAAAAGCTAATATACCACCTGATGCAGCTTCTGGTATTTGACCCATAGCTCTTTCAGATAATATAGACATAATGTCAGCTTTTTCAGATTGACTAGATGTTGTGTTTTTTAATTCGTTTAGCTTTTCAGTAGGCATTTTTTCTAATTGTGCTTTAACTGCACCACCTACATCAAAACTCATAATACCACCTTGAGCAGCTTCTACAACACCACCTTCAGCTTTACCTGTATTTGAAGCTTGAATTAATGAACCTAATGCACCAGCTGCACCAATACCTTGTGTAAGTAATGATGGTTGAGCTTGATACATTTGTGTAGTAGATGCTTGCATTGGTAAACCACGTAACATATTAGACATGGTACCAAGTTCCATAAGTGGATACTGTTGTGCAGTAGCGTAATTTTGAATGGCTTGGTTAATCATGTTTTGTTGGTTTTGTTGTTGTAACAAACCTTGTTGTGCTTGAGTACCAATTACATTTTGTTCTGCACCTAATTGAGCAGTACCTAAATTACCTAATGTTGATGCAGCAGATTGAGCTTGACCTAAACCAGCTAATGCTGCTTGACCACCTTGTAATCCTAAGTTAGCACCAAATTGTTGAGCTTGTTGTGCATTTTGGAATGCGGTATTGTAGCCTTGACCAATGATGTTATTCATAGCCAAGTTTTTATTTCTTTCATTTTCAGCAGCCATTAATGCTTCACGTGAACCACCAAATGCATTAGCAGCAGTTGCTTGTGATTGCTCTTGAGCACCTGTAATACCATATTGTCTTTGAGCTTCAGCTAATTGTGGAGCTAATGAAGCTTGCAAATATGGATTCATAAATGCTTGTGTCGCATATGGATTAGTTGCCATTTGATTATATTGATTACCTGCATTAGCAAGTTGACCTGCCATACCAAGTGAACCAAGTCCACTTTGCATAGCTAAACCTGTAGCTGGAGCAAATTGACCAGGTGTTTGAAGATTAGCAGCTGACGATTGAGCTTGTTGTTGTAGTGGTGAAAATCCTGCTACATAGTCAGCTGGATTAGTACTGTATGGAGTATAAGGTCTAAGAGGCCCTAAGATAGTTGTGCCATCAGGTCCTTGAGAAGTATTAAATAATTGTGATTGAGTAGCACCAAGCATGGACTCAACATATGGTTGAGCATAATCAGGAATGTTAGTATTAACAACAGTACTTTGTGTAGGTGCAGGGCTACCACCGCCACCGCCATCACCCCAAAAGGTAAAGAAGCTAACTAAGTCTGTAACCCAAGTAAGTAAATTAAATTTAAACATATCTAAATAACCTTATATTGATTTTTCCATGACGTACATTTCTGTTACAAGCCCTAATTTTTGTCTATACAATCTAGCTTGTAATTCTCTTGCAACTACTTTTATTTTTGTAACACCTTGTGATTTAGCCCATGTTTCTACTTGACTAAATACTTCTTTATTTGCTATGCCACGACCACCTGTTGTAGTTATAGACATGACTCTGTTATTAGGTTGATTTTCAATTTGCAATGTGCCTGCACCTATAATAGTACCGTTTTCAACAGCAACAATTAAAGTTTGTAATTTTCCTAATATATAAACTTTTAAATGCTCTATTCCTACATCACCAGGACTAGCATCTAATGATTTTTTAAGCATTGGCTCAACAATAGGCCATACTTGATAAAAATGCTCTAATGGTACAAATTGTACTTGTATCATGCGGGCATGTATTTATCTGGATTGATTTCTTTACCTTGTGCTTTTTTACCTGTACGAGCAACTCTTACACGATCCATCATAGTGTGTAGTTTTTTAGCGCCAGCATCTGTTGAGCCATTGCCTAAATGAGATACTACATCGGCAGGTACTACAAATTCACCATCTGCTAATCTTGCTGGTTGACGATCAGCAATAGTTGCTGGAATGTTATCACTCATACCATCACCTGGACCTTTTAATAATCTTGGGTTTCCGCCAGTTGCATAACCACCTAGATTATAACCCATAATACCACCTGCTGCAGCTTCTTTAGCTTGTTGTTGAGCTTGTGCTAAAACAGGATTAAAATTAAGACCTGTACCTAAAGCAGGTTGAGCAGCTAATCTCGTGGGTTGATTAGGCATACCTAAAGCTGTATTTAATTTTTGCATTCTCATCATAGCTGCTTGTGGAGCTTCTAAATTTCTAGTATCAGAATCTGTATCAGTAACAATGCCTACATCAGGATTTGTAAATTCTTTAGCTTTAGGAGATATTCTATTTTGATAAGCACTAATCATTTCTTGATAAGGATCAATTGTTTTATCTTTAGTTGTTGAACCAAATGCATAACTAGCTATACCACCTGATGCCATAGGTTGAGTTGCCACACCTGTATAAGCATCTGTTTTTGGATCATAATCTGAACCTACTACTTCAGCACTTGTAGGCATTTGAGTAGGAGTTGCAAAATAAGTATGTTCTTGTTGGCTTTGAGGATACATTTGATTTTGATTAGCGCCCATAGCCTTACCATCTAAAGGAGATGTTGACATAGCTTGACCGCCTGGAGCATAACTCATAATGCCACCTTCAGCTGCGTAAACAGGATGAAATACAGTGGGCGTAGGTATAGTAGCTGGTGCATTAGGATCACGAGAAATCTTAGATAATGAACCACTATATTTAGCTGGTGGTTGATAAGTAGGTTGTTGATTTAAATATTTTAAACCTTCATATGCTCCCATTGCTGTCATAATAGGATGAGCTTTTGCATAAGCCACTGGATCATCCATAAAATTACTTAATCCTTGACTAAAGCTATTAAATCCTTTTTGTAATGCATTACCTGCAGAATCCATAATACCACCTGATCCACTAGTAGCTGGTGCCGTTGCAGATGGAGGAGTGTATAAAGGTGTTGCAGCATTAGCTGGTGAAGTTATAGGGGATAATCCTGTTTGACTTGGTGTATTCAAAGCATTATAGGGAAGTCCAGCATTGGTAGTCGCTGCCCCTTCAGTTGCTTGTACATAAGGAGTTACATCGGCTGCATTATAGCCAGATGTTAAAAAATTAGGAGCTACTTGACTACCTATAGATGCATCCATAGCAGTATTAGTTAATCCACTAGCGCCTAAAGTACCAATAAGATTACCTGTAGTAGCTGACGTACCTAAAGCATCAGAAGCTAATAGAGCAGGTCCAATTTCACCTGTTGAACCTATAACAGCTTCAGGAGCCGCTGTTTCAGCAGCTACTAATTCTGGATTGCCAGAAGCTACACTAAGAGCTGTAGTAATTAAATTTAAAGGGGAAAAGAATCCTGACATGATTAGTCCTTAAAAAAGCAATTGTTGTTTTTGAAATATAATATCATGTTATAGCGTTTAATCATAGAAGCCAACCTCAATAATTACGTGCCTTGACCGCCACTTATGGTTATTGTACATCCAGTTCC
>Ga0208257_1000381_pt1 | contig 13626 bp, 12 predicted proteins | sample CryBogCBH10Sep07_FD_184610 | JGI IMG/M metagenome (GOLD analysis project Ga0208257, IMG submission 184610) | Freshwater microbial communities from Crystal Bog, Wisconsin, USA - CBH10Sep07 (SPAdes) | ecosystem: Environmental > Aquatic > Freshwater > Lake | place: Crystal Bog, Wisconsin, USA... | reverse complement strand
TGGATTTACAGATTACAATGGACGTAGGTTTGGTGTAGATACTGGTTGTCTATCAGAAATTGACGGACCACAATTTTATAACTATACTGAAGACAATCCTACAAACTGGGCCAGTGGTTTTGCTGTCTTAACATTCCATAATGGCAGACTGTTATACCCAGAACTTGTACATAAATTTGATAAAGACCACATTGAATTTAGAGGTCAAATCATAAAGGTGCGCTAACAAACTTGTTACTAGGAACATTCTATGTCTTACAGATCAAGATGGGACAATGGTTCCTGGCTAGTTATATGTGACCAGTGTGGTCGCAAGTACAAAGAAAGTGAGTTACGGTTACGTTGGGACGGACTTATGGTCTGCCAAGGTGATTGGGAACCTCGTCAACCTCAAGACTACGTACACGGTGTTGCTGATATTCAGACACCACCATTCGTTAGATCAGAGCAGCAAGATCAATTTATTTTTGTATGTGACCTCATTGGTATTAATGGGGTTGCAGACTATGGCGTAGCTGATTGTGCTGCAGCTAACAAGGATAACGGATACCGTCCTGTGTGTACCCTAGAGGGTTCATACGCTATACCTAGCTCAGGTATTCCTGGCTGTATGGTTCCTAGTAAGATAGCTCCTAGCTTAAACAGCTTCCTTATTGGATAAACAACATGAGTTCTACCTACAGTATTAGCAGCAGTCAGATCATATCCCTAGCATTAGGTCGGTTAGGTGTTCTTGAAATTGGGGATACTCCTGATTCAAACACCTACGCTAATGCTTTGATGGCTCTTAACTTGCTCATTAAACAAGCAAGTATTGACGGTCTTAAGCTGTGGAAGATCTCTGAGTTGATCATTCCTACTACAGCTAATCAAACTACATACACACTGGGTGGATCTTCTTCTACGTTGATGTATGACTCGTTGAATCCTACGGTAGCTATTACTGACAAACCTTTGAAGATCATCCAGGGGTTCTACCGTAACATTCAAGTGTCTCCTCCTATTGATACACCTGTATTACTTGTATCTAAACAAGAATACAACGTATTGGGATCTAAGTTTTCTACTGGTACTGCTAACACTTTGTTCTACGATCCACGTAGTACCTATGGTGTGTTGTATGTGTATTTGACTCCTGACCTTAACTCGCAGACTAACATTCAGTTGCACGTGATTGCTCAGATGCCTATCAATGACGTTACCTTAAACACTGGTACGTCTACTGATACTCCTGACTTTCCTATTGAGTGGCAGAATTATTTGGTCTGGGGACTAGCTGATGAGCTGTCTATGCAGTACGGTGTTCCTATGAACTACCGCCAAGAGATTATGCAACGTGCTGCTATGTACAAAGAAAAGCTGTCTGATTGGGACGTTGAAGCTTCTAGTACTTTCTTTATGCCTGAGTTTAGGTCTACCAATACTAACTCTTACGGACGGTAAGCATGACTACCGAACGTATTGCTCTTACCCAACCTATTGAAAGTCGTAACGGGTCTTTTGCTACTGACTCGTATTCTGCTAACGTTTTCTTTGATACTAGTGGTGGTAAGCGTGATTGGGTTAAACGTCCTGGGTTGCAATACGTTACTCAAGTAACACCCGTAACTCCACCCGCTTACACCCAAGCACAAGGGTTAACCCCATACAACGGTAACTTGGTTGGTGTTATTAATAACACGGTGTACCAGATTAATCCTAGTACTCCGTCTGTGAGTACCATTGGTACTACGTCTGCATCTACTAGTCAAAGCTACTTTGTAAGGACATTCCTTGACTCTTACTTATTTATCCAAAACAAAGTCAACGGTTATCTACTTACTCAAGGCGGCTCTTTTAGTGCTATTGGTAATACCTACCTTGTCAATATTAGCATTGACAATCCTGGGCTTAATTACAGCAGTGGTATTACCCTTAGCCTTTCTGCTAGTGGCGCTGCTGCTACCGCCACTGTTACTAACGGGCTTATTAGTACTGTAACCCTGACTAACCCTGGTAGTGGTCTTAGCTCCGCTGGTACTTGTACAGTTAACCTTCCTGCTACCCAAACACCTACTGCTACAGGCTCTAATGGGTTCTACGAGATCACCGTATCCAGTGCTACAGGTGTGTATACAGGTATGTACGTTACAGGTACTGGTGTGGCTCCTAACGCTTACGTTACTAGCATCAACGGTACAACCCTTACGTTAAACATTGCTAACGTTGCTGACGTATCTGGTACGGTTACTATTCAAGACTTGGGTAACGGAGCTGTGTTAACTCCAGCTCTTAACTCGTTCCCCAGTGGTCCGTTTGTATCTGGTGCTGTGTTCCTAGACAACTATGTGTTTATAGGTACAACTAATAACCGCATCTACAACTGCAACCTTGGTGATCCTAAGTCTTGGAACGCTCTTAGCTTCTTAAGCTTTGAACAGACTACAGATACCCTTGTTGGTATTGCTAAACACCTGAACTATCTTATAGCCTTTGGTGCTACTAGTACGCAGTTCTTCTACGATGCTGGTAACTATCCTGGTTCTCCTCTTGCCCTAGCTGCTAGCTACACCAATGAAATTGGTTGTGCTAATGGGGACAGCATTGTTGCTACTAGTAACACGGTACTGTGGGTTGGTACTACTCGTACTTACGGCAAGTCTGTGTACATCATGGATGGTGTATCTCCTGTTAAGGTGTCTACTAGCCACATTGATCGTCACTTAGAAGCTGATGACTTAGCTAACGTACGTGCCTATTGCTACAAGACTAGTGGTCATACGTTCTATGTCCTAACTCTTATTGATTCAAACAAAACTCTTGTGTACGACATTGATGAGAAGATGTGGTACACGTGGACTCAATGGGCTATGGCATCTAATGATCAGCCTAACCCAGGTACGTACTATGAGATGTACTTCCGTCCTACGTTCTATGCTGAGTTAAACAACATCCCCTACTGCTTAGATGACGATAGGGCTATTTTGTACCAGTTAAACACTGAAGTCTATCAAGATAACGGACAACCTATCTACTGTAGGTCTGTTACTAATATCATGGACAACGGAACTACTAAACGTAAGTTCTATGGTCGTTTAGAAATAGTTGGTGATAAGGTACCTGGTACTATGTACATTAGTCATTCAGGTAATGATTACGTTAGTTACTCTGTACCTCGTCCTGTTAATCTAAATGCAACTCGTTCTCAAGTGTATTTAAGTGGTGCTGATCGTCGTAGGTCTTGGCAGTTCTTGTGTACAGACAACGTACCTCTTCGCTTAAATGTTGCTGAAATTGATTTTCGCATAGGTGAGATGGATCAAGAGCAAGGTGTTGGCGGTAGTACTCAATATAAGAGATAATCATGGATATACAATTTTTTGGTGGTGATGAAGAGAGCGGTAAAGTTTTTGTTGTAGAAACAAAGATTGATGCTGGTTACTTTATTGGCACTCACGAACACAAACATGCTCACCTCTCAGTACTAGTTTCTGGTACTGCTGATGTGACTATCAACAATGTAACTACCCGTTTAACTGGGTATCAGATAGTTAGTATCCCCAAAGATAGTACTCACACTGTTGCTGCTGTAACAGATGTTGTGTGGCTATGTCTTTGGGCTGATGATCAAGTGTCCAATGAACAAGCTAAAGAATCTTTAGAGCTTGTTAAATCGTTTAATGAAGTAGGAGTCTGACATGCCATTAGCCATGATTGGTTCTGTTATAGGTATTGCAAGTGGTATTAATTCCCTTACTGGGGGTGCCTTAACTGGTGGTTCTAGTACTACTAATGTAGCTAATCCAATGGCTCCATACCAAGCTCAATTGGCTCAGATGTATGCTGGTTATTTACAGCCTGGACAGAGTGCAAACATTCAACAGATGCCTGGGTACACACAGTTCCAAACAGGTGTTGTTGATCCTGCTATGGCTGCTAACAAAGCCAGTGCTGCTAGCTCTGGTATGTTGTACTCTGGGAATGAAGAAGCTGCCTTACAAAAACTTGGTCAACAAAGCTACTCTGGCTTTATGACTAACTACTTAAGTCAACTGTCTGGTGGTGCTGGTGCTGGATTTAATCCCGCTGCTGCAGCTCAACTTGGTATGCAACAACAACAAGCTGGTTGGCAAGCTCTTGGTCAAGGTATGGGTACTCTTGGTACTTCAGGTTTGTTTGGTAATAACATGTATACCAATCCTACTGGAGCACAAGTGTTAGGTATGCAAGCAGCTAATGCTGGTAACGCTTCTATGGTAGGCGGTGGTATGTCGTCTATGGCTGGTGGAAGTAGCGCACCTACTGCTGGTATGGACTTCACTGGCTACATTGGTGGATAAGGAAATAATATGCCACTCTTAATGTCCGATGTAGCTGCTGGTAGTCAAGCTGCTTTACAGCTTCAGCAGAACATGGCTGCAATGCCTAATGTTCAGCAAGTTGAAGCTAACAAGATGCAAGAGAAACAGCTCAAGCTACAACAAGAACAAGCTAACGTTCAACGTAGTAAACTTGCTAACTTAATAGCCGACTCTGGTTTTAAAGCATCTCAAGACTCTAAAGCTGCTTTACAAAAGCTTGCTAGTAGTCCTGAATATCAAGCTGCTGACGATGTTAAACGTCTGCAGATGATGGCTGCTAGACAGTTTGAATCTGGTGATGTTGAGAATGGTGCTAAAACTTTGCAGTCTTCTGAGTTGTATGCTTCTCGTAAGATTGCTGATAGCCAAAAACAACTAGATCAAAATGCCCAACAAATAGGTAATGCTTATGGTGTTATTTCTGCTGTACCTGATGATCAAGTAAATTCTTTTGTAGCAAAGCTTCCTGAAGCTAATCGTAAAGCATTGGTAGACCAAGTAGGCCAAGAAAACTGGGACAAGATGTCTGGTGCTGAGAAGAAAGAAGCTACTAAGAATTTAATGCTTAATGCTAAAGGCCAATTAGCTACTCAGCTCAAATCTATTGAAGTTGATAAAGCAAAACTTCATGCAGAGTCTAACGAGCGTATTGCTCGTATCCGTGCTGATGCTCTTATTGAAGCCAGAATGATTAGTCATAGTGGTGGCTCTGATAAAGAAGAACGTTTGGGTTGGAGTTCTTACGAACGTGCTGACCAAGCTATTGATAGGTCTTCTGAAAAACCTTTAGCTGCTCTTGAGAAGAAAGTTCAAGAGGCAGAAGCTGCTCGCACTAAAAGCATTCCTTGGTACTCTAGAGAGCCTAGCGATGCTGCTAACACTGCATACATCAAAGCTGTTAAAGAAAAGAATGAGTTTGAACAAAAGCTTGTTAAAAGAAAATTAGACCTTGCTGTCAGTGCTCCCGAGTTCCCTGGAAAGAAAACAATTGTTGAAGAGTTGCAACGTCAACTAGCTTCCTATGTTCCTCCAGAAGACGACAAGCCTAAAGCTGCTCCTAGCAGAGGTAAGATTGAAACTCCTGCTGCAGCTAAGGGTGATGTTACTAGTAGCAAACCTAGTGCCCCAAAGTTTGAGGAAGGTAAAGTTTACACCGATGCTAATGGCAATAAAGCAAAGTATGTAAATGGTAAATGGGAGCCACAATAATGGCTTTTGATCCTAGTACCGCTACGTTAGCAGAAGATAAACCTGCTGCTAAAAGCTTTGATCCATCTACAGCTACTCTTGCTGAACAACCTAAAAAGGTTGGTGCTACTACTCCAGAACAACCTGGGTCTATCCACAACATTATTCGTACCTCTATTGAGTCTGTACCAAGTGCTGCTGCGGGTATTACAGGCTTTGGTACTGGTGCAACCTTAGCTGCTCCCGTTGCTGCTGCTGTAGCCCCGTTAACAGGCCCATTTGCACCCATTACTGCTGGTGCTATTGAGCTGGCTGGTGGTCTTGGTGGTGCGTTTGTTTACTCTGGTGCTGCTCAAAAAGTAACAAATATGTTACATGAAGCATTTGCTCCAGAGGATTACAAACAACGTCAAGCTGAGAAGGCACAGTACCCTTACGGAACATTTGCTGCTGAGACTCTTACTAACCTTGCAGGTATGTCTCCTAAGACCATACCTGAAGTTGCAGGTAAGGTGTTGACTAAACCTTTGGTACAACGTGCAGCAGGTGCAGGCTTACAAGCAGGTATTGAAGCTGGATCAGAGTTTGTAGAAACTGGTAAGGTTGACCCAATTAAAGTGGGAGCCGTTGGCCTTGCTGGTGCAGCTATGCCTGGGTTTAATCGTGCTGGTAAAAGCTTGTTTGAGGCAGGTGAGAAGACTGCTCAAGCTGTATTGCCTAAACCAAAAGCTGCAACTGCTCCTGCAATGCCCCCTGAACCTCCTCCTGGTGCTACAGAGGGAGAGAAGGCTGTCTTCTTGCAAAAGGTTAAGGAGATTCAAAAAGAACGTGAGTCTAAGTCTCCTTTGGTTCAAACTGCTATTAAGAACAAAGAGACTGGTGAGATTGAACCTCTTGGTCCTAAGCACAGTGAGAAGCGTAAAGCAGAAACTAAAGACACCCATGATCAAGGGTTCCTTACAGAAGATGGTCGCTTCTTAGATCGCAAAGAAGCTGTTGATCAGGCTAAGAGTACTGGTCAGATCCCCGAAGATCACAAGCTTCAAATGCCTGAAGATGGTCTGCACAGTGGTGACTTACGTAGTGCTGGTGATGACCGCTTTAAGCTGGCTGATGTTCCTGCTTCTATTGAAGGTATCCCTGTTGTTAAATCAACTGATATTACTCGTGAAGCAACTGGCGATAAAATTGGCGCTAAAACTCGTCGAGATTCAAAAGGTAATCCACTTCGTATTGATATAGATATAGATCATCTGTATCAACAGTTTGAAGACAAACCTTGGACTCAACCAAAGGTAGAAGGTGTAGAACCTTTACCAGAGGATGCGTTTAAGACTCCCCAAGAGTGGATTGACTTTGTTATTCAACACGAAGCAGAGCACGTTAAGACTCCTCGTGTAGAGGGTCAAGACAAAGGTGCTTACGAAGATCAGACTAACAAAGCTGCTCTTAAAACATTAGCAGAGAAAAAGGCTAGCTCATCTGGTGAGCTACCCCCTGAGCCTCCCAAAGAAGCTCCCGTAGATCGCACTAAAACTTCTCCTCGTGATGTTGCTACTGAGCAAGAGATGTATGACATTGCTGCAGACATCTATGCCAAACATGGTGAAGTAGATGCTGTTAAGTTCTTTGAAGGATTTAAAGAGTATCAGAAGTCTTGGTTAGAACCTGTTAAGGAAACCGAAAAGTTTGTTGGTATGAATATCAACAACAAAATGGCTGATGCTCGTATCATTCACAACGAAGCTAAACGGATGGCTGAAGCTATCCCTGATGCTGCTCGTAGAGAAGCTATTGCAGAGGCTGTTGACAAGGGTGATCTCTCTGGTCTTAGCCCAGAAGAAGTTAAAGTTGCTGAGAAGTACCAAGAGCTTGTTAAAGCAATTGGTGATAAAGCTGTTGAGAAGGGTGTTGTTAAGGGTCTGCTTGAAGACTACGTAACCCACATCATTGATTGGGCTGGTGCTCCCAAGGGTGCTCGTGAAGAATTTATTCAAGCGTTACTAGGAACACCTAGTGAAGCTGGTGCTATGCGTGGCATGACCACCGAGTCTAAGTTTGGTAAACAACGTGTCTTTAAAACCTTTGCTGACTTAGAAGCCTTTATCAATGAGGCTAACTCTCGTATTGCTGCTAAGGGTGATAGTCAGTGGCGCTTACAGATTAAGACCAAAGACATTGCAGAGATCTATAAAGAGTACGCAAGCTCAATGCAAAAAGCAATTGAGAACAAAACTCTTGTGGATAACTTAAAACAAGTTCGTAATGTTAACGGTGAGTCTTTGATCCGTGAAGTGACTAAAGAGCAAGCTAAACCAGAAGGTTGGGAAATGATGCAAAGTCCCCAGTTTGCTGGCTATGCCGTGCATCCTGATTTGGTTGCTCCATTGAAGTTTGTGTTTGACTCTGGTCCTGGTGACTTGATGAAAGCTTTAGGGACTATCTCTCAAGCTGCTAAACGCATTAACGTTATTGGATCGTTCTTCCACGCTAAGTCTCTGTTAGAAGTTATCTCTAGTACAGGCATTCCTATTTGGACTCCTGCTAAAGAGTTGGCTCTTAGTGCTGCTGATAAGTTACTAGGAACAAAAGAAGCTGCTATTACCAAAGCTCTTGATCAGTTCCGTAATGGTGGTTTAGGTGATAGCACTGACAAATGGATTCGAGAAGGTGGTCTTCAATTAGAGATGCCTGAAGACGTATCTCAAGGTATCCTTGCTGCAGGTGGTAAGTTTGCTGATCAAATGATTGCTAAGTTTGGTCCTCGTACTCGTATCCTTGAGAAGTCTTTGAGTGCTACTGAGAAGCTTACCCTTGGTCTGTTTGATAAGTTTACCTGGGACTACTTGCACACTGGTGGTAAGTTAATGGTTGCAGAAGGTTACTTAGAAAAAGCCCGTATCCAAGCTGCTAAAGAAGGCAAACCATTTGATGAGACTAAAGCTCGTAAAGAGATCTCTAACTTTGTCAATGACTCCTTTGGTGGTTTGAATTGGTTTGAAGCTGCTACGTCTTCTCGTACTGAGATGGGTAAACGTATTGCTATGGCGGCATACAACCCTGCTGGTCGTAGAGCATTGCAACTAGCATTGTTTGCTCCTGACTGGACTATCTCTACTCTCCGTGCCTTTACTGCTGCTCTGCCTAAAGACCTTAACCCAACTAAATGGCAACCTGTAGAAGGCATCAAGGGCATGATGGCTCCTACAACTAAAGCAGATTACGCTAGGTTGTATCAGTTCAAGACTGCTCTGACTTACTTCACCCTGTTGAACGCTATCAACATGATGACAGCTAACAGACCTATCTGGGAAAACAAAGATCCAACTCGCATTGAGTGGCCCGATGGTACGTCTATGCAAGCTATGAAGCACGCTATGGAACCATACCACTGGATTGCTGATCCAGATAAAACCTTGTCTAACAAGTTAGGGTTTATACCAAAAGCTGCTATTGTTGGTATTGGTGGTTTGGAGTACGCATCTCCTGATGCTCCTAAGTTAGTTGACCGCAGTGCTGTTGGTAGATTAGAAGCTGTAGGTAAAATGGCTGTGCCTTTTCAAGTATCAGCAGCTAGTACTGCTCCTGAAGGAGAAGGTGCTAAGAGAGCGTTACTGGGAACATTAGGATTTCCCATTTATGGTGGCACTGCCGAACAACGTAAACAACAAAGAGCCGAACGTGAGAAACAACTTAAAGAAGCTGCTAAACGTTACAAAGAGAAGGCTAAGGAAAAAGGTTGGGATCAACAATGAAACTTCTAATCATCGACCAGTTTGACTGTGGCTTCTCTATGGACTTGGCTATCAAGTCTGCTGCCTGTGGTCATGAAGTACGTGTGTACATGCGTAACAACTTTGATGGTAGTCGCTGTGAGAACGGTGATGGTATGGACTGTTTCAAGAAAGTGGCTGATTGGGAACCCAGTATGAACTGGGCTGACCTTATTTTTATTACTGACAACAGTCGTTACATCCAAAAACTTGAGAGCTATCGTCGTAAAGGCTATCCTATCTATGGCTGCAATGTAGAAGGTGCTCGTTGGGAACAGGATCGGGAGTACGGAGCTGCTGTCTTTGAGAGAGCTGGTATCCCAATTATTCCTACCATGAAGTTCTCTAAGTACGATGAGGCTATCTCCCACGTTCTTAGTAACAAGGACAAACGCTTTGTGTCTAAGCCTATTGGTGATGGAGATAAAGCTCTTAGCTATTGCTCTAAAGACTGGCGAGACATGGTGTTCATGTTGAACAAGTGGAAGAAGAGCAATGCCTATGACGGTGACTTTGTTCTTCAAGAGTTCCACGCTGGTTCTGAAATGGCTGTTGGTGGTTGGTTTGGTCTAGGTGGTTTCTCTAAACATTTCCTTGAGAACTGGGAGTTTAAGAAGCTAATGTCTGGTGACTACGGTCCTGCTACTGGTGAGCAAGGTACTGTTATGCGCTACACCCAGAAGTCTCTGTTGGCTGACAAGGTTCTTAAACCTCTTGAAGACTTTCTTCACGGCATTGGTTACTCTGGCTACATTGATGTCAACTGTATCATTGATAATAAGGGTAATCCCTGGCCTCTAGAGTTCACTACTCGTCCTGGTTGGCCTCTGTTCCAGATCCAACAAGCTCTACACATTGGTGATCCTGTGCAGTGGATGCTTGACTCTCTTGATGGTAGAGACACCCTTAAAGTTAAAGAAGACATTGCTTGCGGTATTGTTGTATCTCAACCTGACTATCCTTATAGCAACGTTAAGAAGAAGGAGAACACTGGGTATCCTATCTTTGACTTGACTATGGAAGATGCTACTAAGAACATCCACCTGTCAGAAGTTAAGATGGGTTTTAGTCCTGGTAAAGACGGTAAGAACACCGAGCCTTGTTTGGTAACTGCTGGTTCTTATGTGTTGACTGTTTCTGGTGTTGGCAAAACTGTTGATGATGCTAAGTGCAAGGCATACGATACGTTCAAGAAAAAGATCCACATGATCAACTCTCCTATGGTACGAGATGACATCGGTGAGAAGCTTGAGAAAATGTTGCCTGAGCTTCAAAAGAACGGCTACTGCAAAGACGTTAAGTACAAGTAATTATGGCTAACCCTAACACCCCCATACCACAGTCTCCCATTGGAGAGAACTTCCAGTGGAGAGATTGGTTCCAAAAACTTAGTAACCGAGTCTATGGATCGTTGTCTTCTCAGAACTCTAACGGAGTGGACATTACTGGTGGGACTATTGACAACACAGCTATTGGATCTAAGACCCCCTCTACGGGGTCTTTTACTAGCTTAAAGCTAGGTGCTCCCCTTGATGTTGAGTACGGTGGTACTAATGGGTTTGCTATACCTAGAGCTGGTGCTGTAGCTTATGGTAATGGTGGTGCTTACGCTTTCACAAACGTCGGTACTTCTGGACAAGTACTGACATCTAGAGGTAGTGCTGCTCCTGTTTGGTCTGCTGCTGCCACTGGTACTGTCACTAGTGTTAGTCTGTCACTGCCATCTATCTTTAGTGTTAGTGGCTCTCCTGTTACTAGTAGCGGTACTCTTACTGGTACTCTTAACACCCAGGCTGCTGCTTTGGTGTTTGCTGGCCCTGCAACTGGTAGTGCTGCTACTCCTACATTTAGAGCTTTAGTTGCTTCTGATTTACCTTCTTTACCTTACGGTACTGGTACGGTTACATCTGTTAGTGGTACTGGTACTGTCAACGGTATTACGTTGACTGGTACAGTTACGACCACTGGGTCATTAACATTAGGGGGAACCCTAGGTGGCATATCGAACAGTCAGCTTACGTACTCTAGTATTACGGTCAATGGTACTAGCATTGCTCTGGGTGCTAGTGGATCGATTACTGCCGCGAATCCCTACGCCCTTACTATTGGTACTGGACTTTCTGGTTCCTCTTATATCGGCTCATCTGCAGTAACAATTGCTTTAGCCAATACAACTGTTAGTGCTGGTAGCTATACCTATGGTTCGTTTACTGTTGATGCTCAAGGTCGATTGACTGCAGCATCTAGTGGTACAGCTCCTGTTACTTCTGTTGCAGCTACAGCTCCTATTGCTAGTAGTGGTGGTACAACCCCAACCATCTCCATATCTCAAGCTACAACCAGTACCAATGGTTATTTAAGTAGCACCGATTGGAATACGTTTAACAACAAACAGCCAGCGGGTACATACGTCACTTCCGTTAGCGGTACATCTGGACGTATTACTTCTTCCGGTGGGACAACTCCTGCAATTGATTTAGCTAGTGGGATTGCTACTCCAGGTACTACTGGATCATCGACGTTAGTTCCTGTTATTACTATTGATACTTATGGTCGTGTTACTAGTATCACTACAGCAGCTAATCCACAAGGTACTGTTACCGCTGTAACGGGTACTGCCCCTGTTGTATCGTCAGGCGGCACAACACCTGCTATCAGTATGGCTGCAGCTAACGGTACTACCAACGGTTATTTAACCTCAACTGATTGGACAACCTTTAACAATAAGCAACCCGCAGGTACGTATGTTACGTCTGTATCTGTAGCTTCTAGTAATGGGTTTGCTGGTACTTCTAGTGGTGGAGCTACTCCATCATTAACGTTGTCTACCAGTATTACTGGCTTGTTGTACGGTAATGGTACAGCTTTAGCTGCTGCAACTATTAGTAGTCCATTAGCCTACTCTTCTGGTACATTAAGTATTGGTCAAGCTACAACATCTACTAATGGTTACTTAAGCAGTACCGATTGGAACACTTTTAATAATAAGCAACCTGCTGGTTCTTATTTGACTGCTGTTACTGCTGATGCTCCTCTGTCTGGATCAGGGACATCTGGTAGCCACCTGGTTATTTCCCAAGCTACTACTAGCACTAACGGGTATTTGTCTTCTACAGACTGGAATACATTTAATAACAAACAAGCTGTATCCACACCTGTTACCATCTCTGCTAGTACGTACAGTGTCGGTACAGCAGACCTATGGCTTATTAACAACTATGCAGGTACGTGTACTCTTACACTGCCCACAGCATCGAGTTATTCAGGAAGAGTTTTAAATGTTCAAAACTATCAAGCTTACATTGTTGTGTCTGCTTCTAGTAACGTTGTTCCTATTAGCGGTGGTAGCGCAGGTACGGCTATCCTTAACGCTATAGCCGGTGATAGATGTACACTTGTATCCAATGGCACTAATTGGTTGATTACTGAGTACACACCTAACAACATTCTTCTGTTGAACTAATATGCAAATCTCTGATGAAGCCCTGCAGTTTGTTAAAGACACTCTGGGGTTTAGAGCTAGACCTTACAAGAACACCAAGAGTCAACTTTGCATAGGTTATAACCACGTTATAGCCCCTGGAGATGGGGTTGCTGATAACGACATTATCAACGCCCATAAAGCAACAAGCCTCCTGTATGAAGACATACAGAAGGCTCTTGTTGGTGTAGATGTTCCTAAGAACATCACACAGGATGAGTTTGATACCCTAGTACTCAGTGAGTTGCTTTGGTAGCTACTTCTTGTTGCCAAGCTCGATGAACCGACTTAAGAAGTTGTTCTAGATCTTGGATCTTTTCGTAAGCTTCAATAGCAAACTGTTCTAAATTCTCCCTTTGCCAAAGGGTAAAGTCTGTACGTTGAAAACTCTTTTGTGGCATAGAGTCAGCGATATTCATTTTCGTCCTTAAGCATTATTGGTTGGTTGAAGTTTAGCCATCACCTTAGCTTCAGTAGCCTGGATGATTGCTTCGATGTCATTTGCATCTGCTGTTCCTTTAAGAACTTCTATCTCTTCTTTGCTTAGTGGGATGTAACCCGCTACAAAACTAACTACCTTGTCCCTGTTTTGGGATATTACTTCTCTCAGTGCTACCACGGCTATGTGGGCCGGATTAGCATTTTCTGCTATAGATAAGATGTCTTCAAGTATGTCTAGTGCAATCATTTTTTATTTCCTTTGGTTGTGGGGATTGGGGCATCTGGTGGGGGTGTTACTATAGCCCATAGACGTATCCAACGGTTGTTAATACGTGTCCAACTAATAATATAAGTATCAGGCATACGATTTATTGTTGTTGCTACTGACTTAGGTTTGAGGTCT
>Ga0208257_1000379_pt1 | contig 13682 bp, 29 predicted proteins | sample CryBogCBH10Sep07_FD_184610 | JGI IMG/M metagenome (GOLD analysis project Ga0208257, IMG submission 184610) | Freshwater microbial communities from Crystal Bog, Wisconsin, USA - CBH10Sep07 (SPAdes) | ecosystem: Environmental > Aquatic > Freshwater > Lake | place: Crystal Bog, Wisconsin, USA... | reverse complement strand
AGATTGTTTTTATCAAATAAAATATACTTAACATATCCTATTTCGAGTATATTAATTTGATTGCTGGCGTGTAAATCACTTCTCGCTGCGGTGAGATGCTTCTGAACACGATTTCTTATTTGCTCAGACTTGCCTACGTAGACAGGAATTTCATCTAAGTCACACAGTATATATACCCCAGATTTATTAGGTAATTTTTCAACTTGTTTTTCCCTAAAAGCAATGTCTAAGCTAAACAATAAAACCTCCTAAATTATTCAAACATACCTCTTCTAGGAGGCAACGGTATTTTTTCTTTCCGTTCTTTCTTTTGGAAACCGCGAGACGCAATCTTTTGCTTGCTTACCTTAACCCCTAAGTGTTTAGCCTCAACCCTTTTTGACTTTGCGATTATCTTTACGTCATCTTTTGTTTTTTCTTTGTGACAAGGGATACACAAAAGCCTACTATTTTCAAATGTTGCGCTCTTGTCTTTATCCTCGTCAACATGCATAGCGTCTGCTTTAATGTGGTCTATTTCCCACTTTCTACACGGAAGACCACAACCGTCGCAATAAACAACGCCATCTCTCGTGGCAGCTTTTATTCGCTGAACAATGACAGCTTTTGTAAAATTGCGACGTGTCATGATTATGCACTAAACGTTCTTAAGTATTCTTCTATAGCCGCGCTTACGACCTGTCCTAGACGCAACTTTGTTTTTCTAGCCATTACGCGTGCTTGCTTCAAAACATTAGAAGGTATTCTAACGTTCATTTGTTCTGTTGGTGAGAACTTTTTCTTAGCCATTAAAGTCTTCTTTCTGCTCTTGCAGTGGCCTCTGTAGACTGACGCTCATAAAATCGCATTTCTCTGTAACGCAATTCAATTTTTGCAGCGTTAGCCTTTGATCTAGCCTCTACCATTTTATTGATAAAGTCTTGCCAATCATCAGAACCTCTTACCGCGTGTTCTGCTCTGCTGACAGGCATATCACCCTTCTTTCCAACTAATTGGCTAAAGACGATATGCTTTGATTCTTCTAAGAGACGGGCCGCAGTATCCTCTGCGACCCAAGCCTCTCCCGCCAAGCGATAAGCCTCGGCAAAGTTGTCATTACCACCCATCGTTTCCGCTGTCCTTTTTAACAGGCGAAGCAGACTTGTTCTGTGGCTCGCTGACAGACAGACTAATGAACTTTGCCCCTGACTTGGCTACCTTTTTCCAAGCGGAAATTCGCCAATCTTTGCCGTCAACGTTAATATTCCCCGTCCAGTCAGGGTGTGTTTCCTTCTCTTTACGCTCGTTTGTAAAGAGAGATCCGCGATTTGTGTTATCGTAATCAGCCATTTTGTATCTCCTTGAATTTTTCTTTGAGTGAATTAAACAGGTTTGTTACTTCGGTTTGTTGAGACTTTTTAAGCAAAGGCTTTTGCGGCCTATACAAATCAGCCCAGTCTTCCAATTCTTCTATACTCAAACAAGCATCGAGATCTTCTTTCATGTCCTTATAGAGAGCCTCGAGGTCCACTTCTGGAACCTTTCTTAGAGGCACTTCTATTACGCCAGCCTTGTTGGCTGTGTTACCGTCGTCGTCATCCTCCCCCGCTATACCGACAGCTGCGAACAAAGCAGCACGCCGAGCATAAGTAACACTCGACAGGCCATCTTGAGGCTTAAACGGCGTTCCTATAACGGGGTATGCTGACGACAGCCACTCGCCGCTAGAGTGCCCAAGGATGGTCTCCAGCATCAATAAATTGCCGTCCATATAGGTACGCTGGTAGATGCATATACCAACCGCTGTGAGGGCCTCTCTGGCCACGTTAAGACCCTCGTCCAGTGTCGTATACTTTGACTTGAAGTGAGGGTTGATTGCATTCTTGGTTGGGTTCTGTATTTCCGCCTGAGCCTTAGCCAGTGCAGAGAAAATAGAACCCACCGTTTCCGATGAATTTTGCATTACATATTCTCCATGATATTCTTTATCTTTTCCACAATTGAATCTACATCTTCACGCAAAAACCTTTTTACTTCCTCCTCTAGTTGTTCAATGTAATCCTGCAAGTCTTTACGGTATACGCGCTTTACAAACATCTGACCCTTTTCAGGCATACGAGGGTCAAAACTTATAAAGTCGCACCATTTCCGTTCTGGCAGGCAAGCCATTTGCCAACAAATCTGTGTGAGGTAGTTTTTAGGAACCTCACCAGCCATCAGTGTTGCGCAATGCGTTTTTGTTTGAGGGCATTTTATTTCGATAAGCCCGTCATCTCCAACAAGCCCATCAGGAGAAGCACCGCTACGCTGTATAATAGGATGAATAACAAGACCGACTTCAGTGACGATGTCAAAGGTGGTTTCTTGGTATCGTGTTCTAGCAAGCGGTTCATTTTGTGTGCCCCAAATCATAAATTTATTAGGTTCAATTTCTTCCGGTATTCCTGTAAGCGTTTCTATAGCAAGAGCATATGCATAGTTTGCACGTTCTGCATAATAAATTCCTTTTGGAGACTTATTAACAACATCCCATACTTTTGATGCGGTAACCTTTCCGCATCGCTCTAGTTTCCATTCCATCGTGCCTTGATCGGCCATTACTCACTCCTGTGTTGAAGGAGGTATTGCTATCACTAGTAATATCGTAATGTCAAGCCTTGACAATATGTAAGAAATGCGTCAAAGTTGTTTTGTAAATTAGGAAAGGACAACAATTATTGTGTCGCACAAAACAACCCCTAAAATAGAAACTTTGGCTTTGAGGATGGGTGTTCCCATGAACACGCTGTATCAGTGGAGACGACGAGGCGTTCCTCTTGCTTGGCAAATAAGATTGCATCAGGCGAGCAAGGGAAAGATTAAACTTTCATATTTTCAAGACTTGGAAGAAAAATAAAATGGATGAGTTAGAAGAACACGCATTCAAGCATTCGTCCCACTTGGCTAGAACCGACGCAGACATTCGGCAGCGTATGACGAGCCTTTTGCTCGACAATAATATACCGATGTCTCAGGTTGAAAGGTTTAAGGTTTACGAATCAGCCAAAATACATAGCGACACTTACGAAAAGCTGGATTTGAGAGCTCTCCACGAGGCTATGGCTCGGCGGCACGCTGTCATGGTTAATTGGTAGACAAATGGGTGCTATCCGTAAACAGCCAGAGGCTCAAATCCAAAAGGCGATTGTCGCTTACTTGAGGTCGGTTCTTCCTTACTCTTTGGTGGCGGCCATACCTAACGGAAGTCAGCGTACGGCCTCTGGCAGGCCAGCAAACGCTGTGGCTGGAATGCTTAGTGGGATGCCTGACTTGATGGTTTTATTGCCAAAGGGGGAAGTCATATTTTTTGAGGTAAAGAGTAAAGTTGGACGAGTGTCAGAGGCTCAGTTGTCTGTTCATCTTGCCATGCGTCCGCTGAACCACAAGGTAGCCATAGTAAGATCAATAGACGACGTAAGGCTTGCGCTTGACGCGTGGGATATACAAACAAAAGAAAAGATGGAGAAAAATTATGGCGTTAGTAGTAAAATGGACGATTGAGATGGATGCTGTCATACGGCAGCAAGTCATGGCTGGTTCAAGTGCGATAGAAATAGCTCGCATTTTAAATAAAGAGTTTTCTCTAGAAAGAACAATAACTAGAAATTCTGTCATCGGCAGGTCGAACAGAATTAATTGCAGGATTGGACGTAAAGAGAAGCAAATATCGGACGAACAACTAGCGGTTAAAAAAGAAGCGTCCGTTGTAAGCGGTCAAGTTAAGTTAAATATTCCTATACAAAACAAAGGCATAGAGGTAATTGAGACTGTGTCTTTACCGTTCAAAGGCAAGAATTTTCTTGATCTTAAATATAATGAGTGTCGATACACTGGGTCTGTCGGAAAGCCGTCTGAATTTAAGTTTTGCGGAGAGCCGACGAGGTCTGGAAGATCATATTGTGAAAAGCATCTAGATTTAGTTTACTCTGTAAGATGCAGTAAATAAAGGAAAAGGGAGCGTGGAATTTAATCCAGCCGCTCCCTTGACAACCTGATATAGGGTAGTTACCCTGTTCATGTCGCGTGTTTCAAGCACCGACACTCATGAGCCATTGCAAGAAAAGTGCAAAATGACTAAGAATAAAAATACCGAAAAATATGTTGTTAAGCAAGAGCAACCTTACGTTCAAGACGTTTGGGGTATTTTATATGGGTCAGACAAAAATAATTTACATAATCTTTATGTAGACCCTCATACAAGAATATTTCAGGTTTATGCTTCTGAGAGGCAAGCTAATAGATTTGCTAATTTAAAAGTTCCAAAAACATTTGATGATAAAAAAATTCATTACAAGGTCGTTAAATTAAGAGCGTTTTTTGCTGAGCTTTTGCCTGTCGAGGTAAAAGACGATGACTAATAACAAAATCGAAAAGCCTAAAAATCAGTCCCCCAAAAATATAAATTCAAGCGCCAAGTTAGATCCTTGGGCTTATGATGATTCTGATAATTGGACTCCTGAACAAGCGGCATCATACGCGGCTTGGATGGAGAACATGAAGGCTCGCCAATTAGATTTTAATAAGAAACAACGCAAGAAGGCTACTCCAAGGAGAATGCCTAAGGCTTCCAAATTAGAAGCAGAGATTTTAGCTGGCTTAAGCAACGCCATTACCTTCGCAGACCTTGCAAGAGGGCACGCAGAGATTTTTGATGAGGTAGGATTTTTATACGATTGCGATGAGTTTATTGCTCATGCAAAATTGGTATCCGATTACATCAAAAAATACCGAGAATTATTTGATCTAGAGGAGGCTAAATCTTAAGCTTCCTTAACCAGCCACCAGCTTAGGTGAGCATCCCAGCGAGTAATCGTTGATCGAGATAGGACAAAAATTAGTAAAAAAGCATATAATCATAGCCCCTTTTTCGGGCAAAAAATCTGTCACGGGTTTTTTTCTCCCGCCGATCTGGTCACGGCCAACGCTATCATTCCAGACGCAACGGGACTTTCCGGCCCTCCTGAGCCACATGCGGGTTAGGGAGCAACCACGAGCTAGAATCTCGCCATGCCGTTTAATCTGACGGTATTGTAAGATTCTAGCGCCAGCGGAGTTTTGGGTCTCCGATAACAAAACTACTCGTGGATATAGTGACAGGGACGACTTGGGATTGTCAACGCATGGTGTCGGCACTGGGCATCCAGTATGGCAAAGACTACTAGGCCAGCCAGCCTAGCGGAAATCGGAATTGCGTCTAAAATCTAGGGAATGTAAACAGGAGATTGTTATGAACATGTTACGTAATGGAAGAACTGCGGATGTTACTAAGCTGGTTGTCCCAGATTGGGCAAAGCAAAAGGTGTTTGATCAAAGAATTTGGGACCATTGGTGCAGATTGTTTAAAGAAATAATTTACTGGGGTGCCTAATGGAACAGATCATCGAAATAAAAAAACAGTCTGAAGCTATTTTATCACTGTCTGGCACTTTTATATTTATTGGAGTTATGGCAGCAATATTAAGAAATAGGAGAACATAAAAATGCAAATAGAAAAGGTAACATTTTATAAACAAAACCCTCAATTTTCTAAAACGGGGGAAGTAGGAAATAGCACGACTTTAAATTGCATATCTTTACCGAGGGTGAAATTCCTCGAGGCAGACGGCCCCTACAAACCAGTATGGGCAGTAGAGCCGAGAAAAGATGACATCATTTTTTTAAGAAGCGACACAGTGAAAGGATTTAAGGCAGACATACGCATAGCCAGCAGAAACAAGTCTCCCATAACAGAGCTTGAGCAGACTGTATCTGATCTGCATAGATCGGGCATGACCTTTGACGCAATGGTAGAAAAAATCAAGAAGCCAAAGTCTACATTGGTTGCCTGTTTTAACAGATATAAGATAAAAATTAAGTTGATGGAATCGGAAGGTTAATGTAAGTTGGTTTTATAAAAGATCGCTAAAAATGCGTCTGGAGAAAACCAATGAAACAATTACGTCCGTATCAGGTATCAGCTATTGAACAAGTCAGAGACTGTTTACGACAGGGCGGAAGGCCAGTCTTGTCAGCTCCAACAGGGAGCGGGAAAACACGCATAGCCTCTGAAATATTTGTTATGGCTAGAATGAAAAACAGGAGGACAGTATTTACTGTCCCCTTTCTTAGTTTAATCAATCAGACATATAAGGCTTTCGTCGAGGCTGGGATTGATGAAAGAGAGATTGGCGTAATCCAAGCCAATAATGATCTGACAGACTGGTCTCGACCAGTTCAGATTGCAAGTCTCGATACACTGGCGCGGAGACCAATATTTCCACAGGCAGACTTAATAATATTTGATGAGTGCCACAAAAACTCAAAGGTTTACGAGAGGTGGATGAATGCAAATCCTAATGCTTGGTTTGTGGGTCTGTCAGCTACGCCCTGGTCTGTCGGCATGGATAAGATTTGGAATAAGATGATCATCGTGTCTACGGTCAAGGATCTTATAGACCAAAAGTATTTATCGCCGTTTAAATATTATGCTCCATCACAAGTAGACTTATCTCAAGTCAAAATTGTTGCTGGTGATTATCAGAAAGACCAACTCGCAGACACGATGACTAACGTCACGTTGATTTCTGATATAGTCACGACGTGGATCAAGAAGGGCGAATGGCGTCCTACATTCTGCTTTGCTGTTAACAGAAAACACGCTGCGGAGATACAGAATCAATTTATCAAAGCAGGTGTTCCATCTGATTATATCGACGCCTTTACGCCTGTAGAGGAGCGTGAAGCAATTGTCGCAAAACTTAGAACTGGCGAGATTAAAATTGTCTGTAATGTTGGAACGATGACAACGGGTGTTGATGCTCCGTTTGTTTCTTGCATCATTTTAGCGAGGCCGACAAAATCTGAAATGTTGTATCAACAGATAATCGGACGAGGCTTACGTACTGACATTGGAAAAGATAATTGTATTGCTAAAGGATCTAAGGTTCTAACCGATAAAGGATTAGTAAATATTGAGGATGTAACACTTGACCATAAGGTATGGGATGGGGTAGATTTTGTTAATCATTCAGGGGCTGTCTGCAAAGGAACGCAGGCAGTTATTGAATACGATAATATTATAGCTACGCCAGATCATAAGGTCATGACTAATGAAGGTTGGAAAACAATTGAGGAAGCGTCTCGTAGACAGCTTCGGGTTGCTATCACAGGAGTTGGTAGGGTCCCAATTCGGTTCTTTGAAGATAGTTTCTCAAAAAACTCAAGGAAGTTCTTGGAGTTTATTGGTAGAAGTCGAGTGTTTAAATTGCTCACAACGACATTTTGGTCGTTACCACAATATGAGAAAAAGGCCGAACACAGCGGCTTGTCCGCATTGCAATGGACGCAATCCAATACAAGTTCCAAAATGGCTTTACCAAAGGTGCCAAGCACAGCAAGACAGATGTCAGAATCCGAAATCGGAATCTTTTCCAAGCTACGGTGGTCGTGGGATAAAGTTCAATTTTTCCTCACCAAACGAAGCGGCTCATTGGATAGCGGAGAACTTAGGTATTGCACACCGATCAATGGAGTTGGATCGAATAAACAACAATGGCCACTACGAGCCGAACAATTTGCGGTGGACAGACGCAGTAACAAACATATCGAACAGCAGAAAAAACCGTGGTGGTCGAAAGCGTTTTATATCATTCAGAAAAAAATATCCTCAGATAAAATATGCAGACAAAACTTTGGTAAGGCTAATTTTTATGAATTTGACAGATCAAGAAATAATAAAAAGGTGGAACAGTCCATCATGCAAACCGAAAGGGAAGTATGGGACATTCTCAATGCGGGGAGATTACAGAGATTCACTGTTAATGGAAGATTAGTTCATAACTGCGTCATCTTAGATCATTCCAACACAGGATTAGAACTAGGACGCCCAGATGAAATTTATTATGATGACTTCGTAACAGGTAAGTCGAGACAAGCATCAAAGAAAGAAAGAGAAAAGAAAGAAAAGAAACCTAGACTATGCCCGTCATGTCATGCGGTTGTTTCTCCCAAGGTTAAGATATGCGAATGCGGTCATCACTTCGCACCGCCTAGAAGCGACATAGAAATAATAGACGGAGAGTTGGTTGAGCTTGGTAAAAATGGAAAGATTGCCAAGGTTACGTTTGATGACAAACAATCATTCTACTCCGGTGTTTTATGGATTGCTCTGGATAGAAATTATAGCAAAGGATGGGCTGCTCACACATACAAGAAAAGGTTTGGTGTTTGGCCAAGAAACTTAGACGAGACACCACAATATCCTGCTCAGTCTGTATTAAATTTTGTAAGAAGCAAAAACATTGCATATGCGAAGGCTAAAGAAAAAAGCATCGCAGTTTCTAATATTTAACAAACCGGAGATCCAGATGTTAAATTCTCGCGTAGAGATGGATGACATTACTAAAGAACTTAGTAATAGTTTTGACTTTCCATTTACTGGGGAGACGTCTTTTAATCCCCCCGTCATGACTGGTGTCCCGAATGATTTTGGCATTGGACTGATTGTTGGCCCTTCAGGTTCAGGAAAGAGCACGTTGCTTAAATCGTTTGGACACGAAGCAACCATAGTATGGGATGACCGCAAGGCTATCTGCTCACACTTTTATAATGCCAAGGACGCGCAGGATAGGCTAGCTGCTGTGGGGTTAAACAGCATACCTAGTTGGATGAAACCGTATAGCGTGCTTTCTACGGGCGAGAAATTCAGAGCGGATCTAGCAAGACGTCTTGTTGACGGTGCTGTGATTGACGAGTTTACCTCAGTGGTTGACCGTAATGTTGCCAAGGCTTGCTCGGCAGCTGTTCGCAGATACTGTAATAATAACGGGATTAAGAATGTTGTGTTTGCAACATGCCATTATGACGTGGCGGATTGGTTGCAGCCTGACTGGGTATTTGACACAAGCACCGGCACGCTCGCCGGAAGGGGGTCAGATCGGCGTAGACCCCTCATCGAATTGGAAATCATTCCTGCGACAGCCTCTGCTTGGAGACTCTTCTCACCGCATCACTATTTAAACCACGCTATAAACAAGTCAGGGCGTTACTGGATAGCCATTTGGAACGACCAGCCAGTTGGGTTCGTCGGAGCTATTTCATACCCATCAGGGAGCGTTAAAAACGCTTGGAGAGGCCATCGCACAGTGGTGCTGCCAGACTACCAAGGCTTGGGCATAGGGATGCGGATTTCAGACTACGTGGGGCAGTTATTTCTAGAACAGGGTTGTCGGTATTTCTCAAAGACGAGCCACCCCCGCATGGGATCTTATCGAAACAATTCGCCTCTATGGCGTCCGACCTCTAAGAACATGAAGGCTCGCAAAGATTACCGAGCCGACAGAGACACGATGGAAAAGGCTTATAAAATGAACCACGCCCACCGAGTCTGTTTTTCTCATGAGTATATTGGAAAGCAATAGTTGTCATTAAAGAGCATTTTTTGTATTGTAAGGAGGATTCAATTAATCAGCGAAGGTGGCAGCATGGCTCGTGCAGGGCGCAAGCGCAAAATAAATGTCGCCCGATTCCCTAATGGAGAGGATATCCGTCGGGAGGAACAGCCGCCGTCGCCTACTCTTGTGAAGCGGGCCTCCATGATGGCATTGGTAGGACTATGTGACCCAATGTATGGTACAGTTGCTGGTGTATTTTATTTATCCCGCAAGATTGACGCAGATGAATACGAGGCGGCCAAGAGGTTTGCGGAAATTCACAGTAAATACATAAGAGCTCTAGGCGGCCCTAGACTTCCGATAAGCCCAAAAATGGAAAGAGGTCAGCCTCAGGCACCGATTGACGTTGACAGTGACGCTGGCGTGTCTGAAGCGGATATGCAAGTAGATATCACGGACAAGTATCAGACTATTCAGATGATCCTTAAATCCTCTGGCAAGGGCGTAGAGGAGGATTTAATCAGGTTTTGTGATGGGGTAGGACAATCACCCTGCGGATGGGAATCTATGCTGAGGGTGCGTAAAGGTTTGTCTGCTCTGGTGACCATGTGGAAAATTAAAGCTAAGTGATTTTATAGCCATTTGATTTTGAGTTGGCAATGTGTTATCTTGTTTCTGATGTGTTTTGTCGCATCGGGATTCTCCATCGTTACAAACTTTAAAGCCCCACCGGAAATTCCCGTGGGGCCTTTTTATTTTACAGGGTTTATCAGGATTAAAACGCGCTGAATAACACCAACCCAGAGAGGAACGCGATCCCGATCTTTACTTGCCTATCCACTGGAGGATCATGTCAACCCCCCAGTGAAACACATTAGCCCGTTGCCCTGTATCCGGCTGCTGGCTGGAGCAACCCCCTCTGGGGAGCCTTATTCTGCCGCCATAAGCGAGATCGCTGTTGGCCTAATTGTAATACGATCCTGAGACTTATTAATCTTTACGCTGTTAAAAATCTCATCGATCTGGCATTGGTTAAGACCAAATGCTTCCATTTTAGCTTTAGCCAAATCTTTATCAAAAGTCTTAATAGGATCTGTTTTTTTATAGACGGTTGTATAGAACTCACCAACTAGTTCACCCTCGCCGTAAGAAATGATTTTCTCTTTCATATTCTCAAAGCGATCTTTCATGAATTTAAGCTCTGCGGAAATCTGAGCGAAAGCGTCTGCATCGAAATTGTAGTTAGACATTGTGTTTCTCCATGTTTTGTTTATGTAACAGATGTAAATTACAGAGCGTAAGAAGTCAAGCACTATTTTTAGATTATTTGAAAATATTTAGTGTGCTGTTTCTCGGCTGGTTACGAACTCAATTAACCAGTCTCTTTGTTCTTTGGTCAGGTTTTGAACCTCGTCAAAAAGAAACTGGTTGGGATCTTTCCCCATAGGGTAGCCATTTTCCAATAGCCAATTTGTATACATTATGTCTCTTATTGCGTCTGTTTGTACCATCGTTCCCTCTCAAAGGTTGTTTTTGTCTTTATAAAAAAACGCGCAGATTACCAAAAACAGTAAGAGGGCAATCACAAACATAATGATAGACCCTGCGAGTCTCTGCTCTGGCGTCTGGTTAATGATGATGTTTACTATCTCTGAAAACATTTATTTATTCCTCGTTAGAGTCTTTATCGTCTTCAATTAACTGCAATATCGGCTGACTGTGATGGTGAAACAGCGACGACCTTATTTTCTTATACCTATCGTCTGATTCGTCTATATTGAGACACCGCTTGTCGGGCAGGTTTATACAGATGCACGACACCCAAAAACTATAACCTCCACCCATAAGAGGGTCTGGCCGCTCGTATAGCCATCCAATATCGGCAAGGCCATCGTAGAGATTACCGTGGCCGTCATCCAAGTTTGAGAATTTATAAGTGACTAGATTATCCATCTTAAGACCTCTTTTGGTGTACTGGGGTGGGGGTTGTTACACCCCCTGCCATATTTACTGTGCAGCGTTTTTGCCTTTTGTGGTAAGAGCTCCAGCCTTAGTTAAGAAGCCACATGCGATTAGGGAGTCTTTGGCTGCGTTGTAAGATTCTCGGGTAGGGAATACCTTGCCAGAGAAATTATACTGCGTAGCAAGCTGGTATCGGTCTAGACCATTATATGATGACTTATACTGGCGTATGGCCTGTAGAACGAAAACCTCCTCATCAGTCAACTCTACAGGTGCTGGCAAGAGACCAGCCGCGTTATTAGAGTTAATGTATATGGTCAGGCCCATGTCCTTGCCGCAGAATATTGAGTGCTCGACGACTGCAAACCCGTCGCGCAGCTCAACCTTGCGGTCTTTACGTGCAGATGTCCAAGGGTCCAAATCCTGAAATGGGACAGAACGACGCTCTGAGCTAAAGAGCTCCACGACCTGATAGATGTCACGAGATCCGCCAGACCATAAACCTGCATTGGAAGGGATGGTGACGGAATCAGTGACAACCGCTTTGAACTTGTTGCCAGTGTAGTTGCCACGAATAGCGGCTGGGACATCTTTGCGGTCGAGGTAGACAGTTTGGTTAGACATTTGAAGCTCCAAGGTTTGTGTTTCGATGATTTGTTATTACATATTGTAAGAAGGGCGTCAAGCGTTTTGTTTAATTATTTTTATAAAATAATTCCCTCTTGCAAGGCGTTGTGATAGGCCACTTGTGCTCCCCATAAAACACGGTTTCCCTCTTTCACTCGACCGTTATAAATCAAGCCAAAGATACGCCCACGCTCGTATTGCCACTGATCATTCATAATCTTATAGGCGTCGTAGTCCATATCCTTACCCTTCTTAACATCATTAAATCCGCGCATAAAAGGTTTGCGCGACATGATGAACTTTAGGCTAACCTTTTTGGTTTTAACTTGGCGAATCGTAGTCATTGTTAACTCCAATTAGTTGGGCCGCATCCTTTATGCGGCCATACAAATAAAAGACCCTCGACCGTGGTTTTTACCCCCGCAAGAGCATTCACATTTCATGACACGACCTGTTGCATTCATGCAGCGAGAGTCGCACTCATGCTTTGAGGCAAAGCTCTTGTATTCGATCTTGCGGGTTGTCTGAACACGAACACCAGCAGGGGTGAGGCCAGAGAAGGTTTCCGCTTTTGTTGACGTTGAACCATTGTGGCGTACACCCGTCAGCTCGAACGCCGCACCGTTAATGTCTGCAAAGTATCTGTAGTTGGCCATGTCGATCTCCATCTCTTATGGTTGTATCTTACACCATGTAAGATGGCAGTCAAGAGGTATTTAAATTTATTCGTAATCTTTTGCCTTATAAATCCGAAAATCCTTAAGGCCATATGTCTTCTTTAGCTGCGACACTCGGTGTTGAGCGTCTGATTTATTGCGAAACGTGACAAAGATACCGCCGTCGCTGTAATATTCCCACATTCCCTCTAGCTTATATTTTATATAATAACCCTTGATAGGTTCTACGATTTCCCAAGCCATGATAGCCTCCGTTGATTAGTTAATAACCATATCTTACACTATGTAAGATAGCAGTCAAGCACTAATTTGATCTTTCTTCAATTATTCTTTTAAAATCCTCAATAGCCTCTTGCTCTGTTTCCCCGTCGCCGTATGGCTGATAACCGTTGTCATTCGGCTCATCGTCGTCATCATAAGCAACAAACCGATTGCGCCAGTCGCAGAAATATGTTTTAATCATCTGTCATCCCCATTAAGCGTTAATCATTGTTGATATCGCAAATGATGGCGCGATGTATTGCATCCATGTTGGCGATTAGAGAAAATTGCTCGCCAGTAATTTCCCATTTCGGGTGGTCGCCTGTGTAGCAGTCTGCCTCCAACCAGATGCGGTAGAGCTGATATTCAGGGTCCCAACCCGGATCATAAAAATCTCCCTCATATCCGTCAGAGGTCTTTTCGTATTCAATGTGAACAATCCAATCCATTCCCATCATATCTAGATAGGTTGTGCATTCTGTTTTCATGTCGGTCTCCATATAGGTATGAGTGAAATGGAAGGGCCGGAGCCCCTAAATGTATCTGCGGACTATTCGCCAGCCCTTTATTTCTGGGTTGGCTGCTTTTTCATCCTCAAGAGCTTTTTCAGCTTCTGCTTTTGTATCAAATGAATAATAATATCCGTTGAAACCAAGATACTCGGTGAGGCCGTCTAGTTTATATTGGATCATGTATTTCATTGTTATTACCTCTGTTTGCGTTGTCTATGGTTGGACTGTATCTTACGTTGTGTAAGAAGTCAAGC
>Ga0208257_1000366_pt1 | contig 14095 bp, 22 predicted proteins | sample CryBogCBH10Sep07_FD_184610 | JGI IMG/M metagenome (GOLD analysis project Ga0208257, IMG submission 184610) | Freshwater microbial communities from Crystal Bog, Wisconsin, USA - CBH10Sep07 (SPAdes) | ecosystem: Environmental > Aquatic > Freshwater > Lake | place: Crystal Bog, Wisconsin, USA... | reverse complement strand
CCGCTACCATCAACCCGCATCTTTTCTGTGCCATTTGTATAAGTGGCAACATAAGTATTTGTTGTATTAAAAAGAATATTTTGACCGTTAACAGATGATGTATCGCCTATTGAAACTGCATTAGTATCAGCATACAAATATCCCTGTTTGCCCGATGTAGCGTTCCAAGAAATTACATCACCATTACTAGATTTTGTTACTTGCAATAAATAACTAGGACTAGCCGTACCAATACCAACCCTTTGACTTGTATCTATTGTTACCGCAGTAGTCGTACCATTAGTCTGTAGTTGAAGTACGCCAGATGTATCACCAGTATAAGAAAGCGCTGTGGTGCTCGTGGTTCCCGCTGAAATAATTGATGCCATGTTCGTTCCTTAAATAATGACCCAGCGTTGACCGCTTGCGACCGTGACGCTAACTCCAGATGCTGTTGTGATTGGACCAACTGAGAAACCGTTTGTGCCTGTTGCGATGGTATAGCTAACGCTTGCTGTCGTGTTGTTAACTTGAATAGCGCCGCCCGCTTGAGCACCACCAATACCGCCCCAGATCGTTCCGTTGTAACCTTCAAACTGAGATAACGATGTGTTATATCGCAACATTGCCGTTGCAGGTGTTCCAGGTCTTTGCGCCGTTGTACCAACTGGCAGTGTAATAGCGCTTGTTGTTGGGAACGAGGTAATACCTGTTGTTCCGTTAACTTGCATAACATCTGCACCGCCGCCCACAGCAAACCGAATCGCATTAGCAGTTGTTGTACCAATCGCCAAGTCTGCAGTTGTAGCAGTTAAATACACTGTGTTGGGGGAGCCAAAACTATTTGTACCCGGTGTGCCAGTCCATCCCGAACTGTTCATACCAAAGTCACCATAATAAGTGGTAGCAGTCGTATTGTTGTTCGAGACAATTACATCAGAAGAAGCGGCAGTACCTGTATTGGTATTTTGAATCTCCATCTGTATGTAACTATTCTGACTGGCTTGCATCGTCAAAATATGATTTACATCGGTATAGCTCAGTGTTCCGTAAGAGAACGCACCTGTTGAAGACGTGCCGGAAGTAGAGGCATTAGCCGTAACAGTTGTGAAAGCACCTGTATTTTGTGTGGTCGCGCCAACTGTGCCGTTGATGTTGATACTTGCTGTACCTGTCAGGTTTGTAACCGTACCAGAGCTTGGTGTACCCAGCGCACCATTGTATAAAACAACTGCTCCTGTCGAACCAGTATTAACTGCCAACGCTGAGGCTATGCCTGTACCAAGACCCGATACACCAGTGGAGATCGGAAGTCCTGTTGCATTGGTGAGTGTTCCAGAGCTTGGTGTGCCAAGTGGACCGCCTTGATAAACAGCATATTCAGCAGGGTAGGTACAAAATACGTTCTGTGTACCAGACGCAAAATTAACTGTAGAACCCGCGTTACTAGAAGCATAAACCGTTGTACGGCTTAGCGTATTTCCTGTATTCCAAGTACCCAGTCCCACCTCCCAGTTTGCACCGCCTTGATCAGCGATACAGTAATAAGTTGTGGTTCCATTTGTAGAGGAAAAAGCGCCACTAAAAGACTGATACCCCGTGACCGCACCAAGGAGCGTGATTGCGCCTGTGCCTGGAGAACTACAGGTTTCTAATACCCGGTCCTTGATTAAGAAAGCCATACATACCCCTTAATTAGGAAGTAGCTGTTGTAGAGTAGGTTACTGAAACCGTATCGCCCGCTGTTGTTGTTTTAGCGGTTCCAAAGTTGCCCTCTGAATACAAAACACCAGCAGTTGAGCTTTGTGTGCTTACCGCACCTGTGCCTGTCACCAAGAAACAACCATAAACTGTACCACCACTGCCTGTAATTGTATAGGTAACTGCCGTAGCTGTCGAGGAAGTTACGTTAGAAGGAGTTGATCCTGTACTTGTAGAAGCCGCAAAAACCGCAGTACCACGAACTGCTGAGCCGCCAACGGTATAAGCTGTGAATTCCTTACCCCCACCCACCAGAGTTGTCATGGTATCTGTTGCGGCTGGAGATAAAGAAGCATTGGTTAAACCAAGGAATGGCCCAACTGTTGTATATGTTCCAGAAGTTCTAAGGAGTGTATCTAGCATTAACTGCTTTCCTACAGCTACCACTAGGTTGGGAAATTCTTCTTCCCATTTAATATTACCGTCTTTATCACGGCATACAACGTGATACCAACCTTCAATACCCATGCCTTCTGGGACTTTAGCGTTAGCCTGGAGCGTAGCAACTGCGTGGTCTCCAAATTTAGATAGTTCGTTAGTCATTTTGACTCCTTAAGATATGCGAATAATAGCCGCTGTGTTTGTGGCGGCAGGAAACTGAACTGTGAATGTGGCGTTAGAAGTCTTGGCTGACCCAAAGTCTAAAACACAAACGGCGGGGTTGGTTGTGCCATTGTTTAAATAAATCAAGGCACCTCTTGCACTTATAGATCCTGTCCAAACTGCGTTAGCAAAAGACACATAAGCCGTATCCCCGCTGGATCCTGTTGTTGGAAGCTGATTGACCACAAGCAACTGACCACCTGCTGCATAACTGCCACCATTTGTCTCACCCGCGTTGGTGTAAGACTGTGTGGTTTGGTTCAGGGTTGCGGAGTTGGTGTAGAGCGCAATGTAGAAGTTGCCGGACGTGAAGTTGTACACCCCGTTCATCATTCCGGTCTTAAATACATCACAAGCCCAGTTGCCAGTAAATGCCATGTTATGTTACCTTCTGACGATACTGACCAGAACGATAGGCATCTTGGCGCTCCAGTCCGTCGCCCAAACGTTTTGCTTCCATAAGCGCTTCTTTGTACTTGTCGTTGTACAACGCAATAATGTCCGCTTCGCCCTTCATGAACGTGTAAGCCTCGACCAAAGAACCATACAACAATACAGAATCATAATTGTCTCCAAGCCAAGTTGTGCCTGTGGAGTTAGACACGGCGGTGACAGAAGCTGTAAAGTTAGAACCGCCTGTACCAATATAAGTACCAGATGCGCTAATTACATCATTAACAGAATACAACGCTCCACCTGTTGTTGGTGTAATACCTGTGACGATACCGCCCGCAACCGTGATGGTTGCAGTAGCTGAATTCCCATTACCACCTGTGATGGGTACATCGTAATATGTACCGTTGGTGTACCCAGACCCACCGTTGGTGAGTGTCAAAGCGGTGATTGCGCCTTGGATAATTGTGGGTGGATAGTAATAATAGTGCAGCTCTACAGCGTACGACTGATCTGGTGTTGGTCCAAGAAGAAAGCTCAGTTCGGCAACATTGCCGTACTGGGGACCAAAGAGTGCGTAATACTGGGGCTGCTGATAGAAAGAAGAATTAGTACTGGCAAACGCTTCACGGATGAAGTTGACATCTTTGTTAATTAAGTATGTGTAAGTGCCGTTGCTGATCACAGCAAGCGAGTACACAGACAAGAAGTCGTTGGGGCAAGACAAGTAAGAATTGCCCGCTGTCAAAGTACCAATCTTATTAGCGCGAAGACTTGGAAACTGAATCGTGTTGTAAATGCGTTGCTCAGCCTGCTCGATGAAACGGTTGATCTGCGATGTGCTAGATTCTGTCGTTCCATCAGCAAGGTATACAGTCGGAAATTGATTTTCCGTGTATGACTGAATTGCAGTTACAAGTTCAGTATAGGTCACGCCATTGGTCCCCTAGCGATTCTGCCTTTAGTGGCTGCACCGTTACCACGTGTCTCAATACCTGTGGACTCAACTTTATCGTTGTGCCCAATAGATACGCCACCATTTAAAGGTGTCCAGTTCTTACGTGTTGGCATCTCAACTGAGAACCCAATGTCTTTTTCTTCCAGCGCTTTACCGCCAGAAGTATGGGGAGCTGCGTAAGTAGATGCAGGACCTACTTCTTTGCCGCCCTTTTTCATGCTAAATTTAGCCATTACTTGCCCCTTTGGTTGTTGGCACGTGCCATATTGCGACCAACTGCGCGCATGGCTTGACCTGTAACTCCGCCCTTTTTAAGCTTAGTCAAGTTTGTTTTTTTGTTCTCATGCAACTGTTTGTCGTGCATGCCAAAAGCCTTTTTGATCAGCTTTTTATCTTCTTTAATATCGTCGTGCTTCATGATCAACTCCTACGTTGTAGCGATTGTAACTTGCCCTATTGATACGGTCAAAGCCAAATTGTTTGGCGTAAGTCCTGCATCATCTAAACTTGCACCACCCACAGGGTTCCACCCCCATTGAATGATACGACTACCACCTTCATTCTCACCGTTTTGTAAGATACTGGAACTGCTTCCCTGTTGCACTTGCAAACCACTAAGTCCAGACGTAATGTAAGTCGTATCAGGTCTTGGATCCCTCACGCCTTGTGGATCGTCAACTGGGTACATACCGAGCTGCAACTGAGGCTGATCTGGGTCCCAACACTGTGGACAAACTCTAAGATCGTACGTCTTTGTCTTTATGACCTCTTTCTTAAGTTCTTTTAACTTAAACTGAAAGCCGCACCGATCACACTCGGCAATCGAGTTCTTGCCGGATGAAAACCGATTAGCCATTTAAATACCACCACCTATAAACATCTGCCTTGGCACCAAGCGCAGGGCAGCCTTTTCGTGATCTTCGTAAGCGGCAAGTTCCCAGAACTCATCGTACTGTTGCTTCAGTATAGGCAAACGCTGCATACCGTCTGGCACTTTAAGCGCCACATAATAAGCAAGCCCGGCTGCCATACAAGGAATAAATCTGAACGGTACATCCATGACGTTGTTGCCGTACTGAGATGCGTCTTGCGTTCTACGCATGCGCCAGTAGACAAACTGGTACGTTTGTACACCGTCTGGAGTAGGCCATACTGTTACGGCAGGTAAATTAGGAACGTTGACAACTGAGCCAACAGGGAAATTAGCAGCCGTTGTACCGTTTTGTCCTCTAAAACAATTACCTAGGGTATTCCCTGATATGTAGTTGTAATAGATTGTTTCGGTCACGCCATTAGACACGAGGTTTACAAACCCGGCAGTTGCCAAATTTGCAGTCGATGTCAGCGTAATAGTTGTATCTGTTGTGCCCACCGCACTTGCAACTGTGAATCCAGTTGGATAGATTTGACCGTTAAGACGTTGTACCCAAACTTGAATGGGGCGACCTTGTGTCAATTTGTTAGGTAGCGTTGCGTATGTGTCAACGCTAATACGTGTAATCGTTAAGTCCGCTTGAGTGGACGTATTGTTAGGGTTTGTTCTAATTACATGAGACAATAGGTCAACCGTGTCGGTTGGTAGCGCATAGGTATTCAGCCCTTGTTGAAAGGTAATTGTCCCTTGCTCCATTGTCCACATGTTAATACCGCGGTTTGCCCAGTCTGCAAACAGCAAATTAAGAGACCTGCGGGCAGTCCGCAGGTCATAGCCAGAACGCATTTCATATCCCGCACGCTCATACGCTTCTTCGCACAACTCTGTGAGATTAAGATTAAATGACGCCGTACCGGACGTCATCGAGTTGAGCGTGGAGATTGTCATTCTTATTTGCTCGCTTTAGCATCTACCACAACTGTTTCTTCAACCACTGGAGCAGATTCCACAGAAGCTGGAGCAGGTGTATCGACTGGAGCAGCAACCACAGGGACGGGAACAGAATCAACTGGAGTAGGATTGACATGTGATTCCAAGTGGTTAATCAGTTCTTGCAACTTCTCATTAACTTTGTTGCCTCTAGACACTTGGTTAATAACGTGTTGTTGAAGTTCTTGCAATAGCAAGTGTGCTTCGTCTTCAAGTTTTTTAAGTAAGCTCATTTTTTACCCTTTGCAGTTTTAGCTGAATTGATGAAGTCTTGTTTGGTCGGAGCACCTGGGTCACCAGGCTTGCGCATTTTCTCACCACGCTTTCGCTTGGCATTGATATTGGCATAAAGCCCGACCTTACCGCCTTTCTTGAACTCTTGAAAGTCAGTATTGTCCCTGCGTTTTTTAGTCACAGGTTTAGGCATTTTTGAGGGAGCAACGTCCCCCATACCCCGACTTGCCATCATCGTTTAGTCATCCCGCCACCGCACATAGCTTTAACATGCTCGTGGTGTTTTTTGTGACCTGCAGCATATTGACCGTAGTGCTCATGCGCTTGCTTGTGCCCATCACCACCGTAGTGCTTTTCCATATGATCAGGATGGATCATATGCTCAGGGGTGTTCTCTTTCATCATTGGAGGAAAATTGTTTTTCATATCAATTCCTTATTTCTTCATTTTAGCCATGCCGCCTTTTTTCATACCTGTTGTGCTACCTGCCATTTTTGGCATCATAGCGCGGGTATGACCCTTGAGCTGGATGGAGTGCTCGCCGTGAGGACGTTTACCACCTGCTTTAACTGAACCCATCTTTGCGGTTGTTAAACCGTCTTTCTCTTTAGCTGCCATAGTAGTTCCACCTTTTGAAAATAATTGCAAAGCACCGTGCTCAGTCTTTGCTTTGTTAACACCTTCTAACTCGGGACGTGGCACGCCGCCCTTTGCAAATTTCTTGCCTTTGTCTGCCGCAACAAACTCTTTACCTACTTTTTGAGAAATACCTACCTTTTTGGCAAACGCAGCTGAGTGAGCCACGCCCTCCATTAAGTTATGTTGTTTCTTACTTGTACTAGGCATTTACTGCTTTCTGAATAAGCTGATCAATTTTTGCTTCAATGCGATTGAAGCGTTGGTCAATGTGGTCGCTAAGGCGATTAAGTTCTGCTTTGGGGACGTATTCACGTGCCAACTCCTCACGGGTTTTGTTAAGCAAAATGTCTAGTCTTTTAAGCTCGGTAAACTTTTCCTTAAGGAAAAACCCTAAGATTCCTACCAAAGCTGTCAACACTAGATTCCAAATAACCATCGGTTCCATTTAACACTTCCACGCTCTAAGCGATTTATTGATTCGACTGTTTGGGTCTTTTGCTGTTTTCTCTGACGTTAACTTCTTTTTCATGCCCGACATTCTCGCGCAAAATGAATCTTTGCGAGAACCCCCTTCTGGCTGCGGTGGTTTAAGGTTGTGCCCTTCTTTCTTTGCAGAAACACGTCCTTTGGCGTTCAAGCCGCCATTTGGATTTTTACCTTCCTTGCGTTGCCATGCGGGGGATTTAGCCATGATTAATTCCCGTTAGAAATTAAATAACCTTCTTGCGAAACTGTCAAAGCCGCAGTACCGGTACTAACTTTTGCTTGCAATTGGATGTCCGTTTTCTCAGAAACAAGCCTGGGCATTACTCGCTGTGTATGGTAGTTGTTTGTAAACGGAGCCACAACAGTAACGCTAGATACCCCTGCACTATTTGTTTGATAGTTCTGATATGTTGCAAAACCTGCGGGGTTAGCGTTCAAGCTGGTATTGATGTCAATTCGGCTCAAGTAGAACGTGTATCCTGCGGGTACGGTGTAAATGCCCATCAAAGTGCGACCGTTGCCTGCTGCAATCTCTGCGTATAGCGTTGTATCTGATGTGTCTTTTAGCGTAATGTTACCAGTAGGGGCACCACTAGCGACTGCCATACTGTTGATACGGAAATAAGACTTTACTGTAGTTACAGCCGTTGTGCCGTTTAACTTGATAGTCTCAGAAATTTGGTTGTAATTCGCATCCAAGCCGTTGATGGTTATCAACGAAGTTGCATCAGCACCTGTGTTAACAGAGCTGACAAGGTGCATTTGAATAGCAGATGACGGAAAAGTATAGGAGGTATTACCTTCCCACACAGGCACAAACGATGTACCTACCGCTGTTTGATAACCATAAATGTTTAAAACACTATGACCATAAATTTGACCGCGTGCAACTTGCAGGTCAAAAGGCTCATACTTTGCTTGACGCGTAACCGAGTTGAATTGGTTATTGGTACTTGGAATACCATTTGGGCTTTGTGCCATAGGAAGCTCCTTAAATTAAGAAATGGGGGCCGAAGCCCCCAGGGGATTAATCTAAGTTACCGTATGGGTAAGTTGTCAAAGTACCAATGTTGTTGTCATTCTGAGCATAACGAACAACAAAGTTCAACTTTCCGCCTGTCGGTGCTGCAACGCTTGTACCTGTAATAGACAAGGTAAACACAACTTGTGACAAGAAAGATGGCTCAGCCACATATGGATTTTGCACGTCAGCAGTAGTAGCCAACATGTTGAGCAAGTTAGTGCCTGTATAAGTTGTTGTCAAACGACCTGCAGTACCAACGCCTGTGCTTGAAGAAATAACTGCTGTTGCATAAGCAGGTGTACCTGCTGCAGCTGTGTAGCCGTTAGAAACAAACACGCTTGTATTAGAAAGTGTTGCGCCGGACTCACCAGTAATTGCCAAAGGATAATCGACAATGATGTCAAAAATCTGGCTGTTAACTGGTAAATACATAACCGCGCCGCGATACACTTGTGTAGATGTATCTGCAGGAATTGTTTGCACAGTAGCTCCGGCACTGCTGTATGTGCTAGAAGGTGTGTAAACTGTACCGTTTAAATTAGGGATGTTATTGCCCCAAGCAAACTGACCAGAAGCACCAGAATAACCTGCTGTACCTAGTGTGGCGTTTGATAGGTCAATAAAGCAATCTTGCTCTAAAACTGTGTAGCCTACATTACGTGCGGCTGTGAATCTTTGGTCGCCAGATAGTATGGGACCGTTAAACGTGGAACGTGCCATTATAAGTTTCCTTATGCAAAAGTTACCTTGTTAATCGTTGCATCGTGACCCCTGGGTGGGTTGGCAACAAGGCGAAAAATCCCAGATACCTAACTATACACTAAATTCACTAAAAATGGGGACCGAAGTCCCCATTTATTTTAATACGAACTGAACATACCAAGTGGGTCAGAATAGCCGAAGCTATAACGCTCACGAGACTTGTAACGTACGTTACCTGTGTCGAAATCGCCGTCCATAGAGTTCTGGAGAGGAATACGCTCGAAGTGCTTCATACCGTTTGGCACGTCTGTTGTCAGGAACCATGTGTTGGTTGATGTCAAGAAGTGGTTAACGGTGTAGCCTTCAGGAATAGCGCCGTTGTTCTTGATCGCGTTAATGTCGTTGTTGTTTGTACCAACACGCAATTCTGTCTCTAAGAGACGAGTAGCAACGAACATTAATGATGGGGGAACAATGAGCTTCTTGGGGCGAGCTGCAATCAAAAGTCCACGCTCGTCTGTCCATGCAGCGATCTGGATCACGGCGGCTTCTAAGGAAGTCTCGTTCAAATCGGATGGAGTTGTGAATGTGTTGGCGTTTGTACCGCCGTTGACTAATGGGTGAGCTGTAGAGAACAGGGCTTGTCCATCACCGCCTGCGTAGGCAGCGTTGTAACCGTTGTTCAAAACTGAAGCTGCTTTAACCTGCTTGGTGTACGCCATAGCACGGGCAAGAGCCTTGGTATAACGTGCAGACAAAGAGTCATACAAGTTATCTTCAATCGCTTCTTCAGTGATTGAGAATCCAAGAGCGATTGTCTCGTGGTTGTAACGTGCTGTCCATGCTTCTTGCGCATTGTCATAAGCAAGGGCTGAACCCTCGTTCTTGACTGGTGCTGCAGAGAAACCTGACAGTTTTGTTTCTTCTTCGAATGAACGCTCAGAAGTCTCTGTTTCGTAGATTTCTTTGTGCTCTTCGCCGTATCTTGCGTACTCAAGTCCGAACAGTGCGTTCAATCCTGGGAGCAATTCCTTCAATAGTTGTGCGCGTGAAATAGCCATTTATGTGCTCCTTGATTAAGCTGCTGTTGCGTTTAAGTAACCGTGGTAACCAAAGTTCCACTGTACTTGAACTTCTGGGTAACCGACGAAAGACAGTGCTGTACCGCTTGCAACTGTAATAGCTGCAGACAAAGTAACAGTTGTTGAGCTTACGTTAGTTACAGTTAAGAAGTTGCTTGCGAGTGCGCCAGTAACACCAGGAATAATCAACTGCATACCGGGGCTGATCGCTGTGTTAGCGGCAGTCAAAGTAAGAGTTGTGCTTGAACCGGATGTAGAACCAACTGCAGTAACAGTAACTGCTGTATCTGGAACAACGTTAACAACACGGAAAGGTGCTGTAGAGGTATAACGAGTATTACCTTGTGTACCAGAAGTAACGACGTTACCTGTCAAGCCCATTGCTGAGTCGCCAGTTGTTGTGTTACCAGAAGCTGAACCACCGTTAGAACCGTTTGTTACCAAGAACATGTTAGACCCAATGAAAGATGGGTTTACATAACCGATGGTAGCGCCAGGTGTGTTAGATACAGAAGATGTACCTTGTGTGAGCACAGCAGCTTGGAATACAGCATAAGGATCGTCAATAACATAACCTTGCAGACTGTTAGGTCCATAAAGAGTGTTAGTGATTGTGTTAGCTGCATAGAACTGTGCACGGACTGTTTGGCTCATTGAGTTGACGTACTGAGCGCCAACAAAAACACCAATAGTACCAGCGACAGGCGAGTTTGCTGCGCCAAGTGTAGTAACGACTAATGAACCACCACTTGCTGTAACAACGTCACCGTTGAACAAGTTGTAGCCATAGCCAGAAGCGATAGGAATGAGTCTGGTAGAACCAGCGTCCACTCTACCACCTGACAGACTTACAGGCTTTAAGCCGTAAGCTGCGGGAACGATAGGATATGCCATTTAGAACTCCTGAGTTTATTTAGTACCTAAACCAAACCCGTTGCCTCTGGAACTTGTTGACTGGCGTTCAGAAAACAATTTACCGTATTGGGGCGCGGATTGGTTCTTCAAAAAGTTGTTGTCTACAGACTCCATCTGAGACTGATTTTGCTTTTGATAGTACTCGTCCATTGCTTTAACGCGTTCTGTAGGCATCTTGCATAGCATTAAGCCTCCAATTTCCACGTTGCCGCTGGCGTTTCCTTCAAGCATCAGCTCGGGATGGTCAGTTGCTTTCACAGGTTCCCAACCGTCTCTGCGTTTTCTAGACACATTGGTGGGGTCCGCAATACTCATTACGTGGGTAGCAATCCAGCGGAAAGACATACCTGGTATGGGTGTTGGATCGGGCAACTTACTCGATGGTGTATATACATATCGAGTTTCTTTTTCGCGTGTAACATTGTCACGGGGGGTACGGTTATCAGCCATTTTGTTTCTCCAATTTAATCATTTCAGCGTAATAGACTTTGGGGTCTAGCTTGTACTTCTTAGCTAATGCCATTTGCGTGGTGGTTAACTGGACTTTTTTAGTACCAGTACTCCGCCCAGCAGGGGCAGTAACGGAAGGTGTTTTCTTTGGAGGATCGGCTGTAGCCGTAGCCTCTCCAAATATTTCAGGAAAGGTCTTTTTGATGCGAGAGTCTATAGTCTCGTAGTACTGATCTGTGCGAGGATCAACCCCGGAGTTCACTAGTTTCTGGTGCAGTCCTAGTGCAAAACTGGTAATTTCTTCAAATCCAGGTTGTCCCCACCACTGGTTTTTTGCTTGCCAGCGCAAGAGCTTTTCATCGCGGTATGGTTCTTGGACTTGTTGTGGAGCTGAATATACATCATTTCTTTCAATCTGTAAAGGGGTCGGACGAAAATTTTTCGCAGCCTCCACTCTCATCTTGGCTTCAGTCAACGCTTCTTGCGCAGCAATGATGGCATCGGTATCAAATGCTTCCTGTGCTGCTTTGTACTCGCGTCTGGCTTTATCAAGCTCTGCTTCAGCCGCAGTCTTAGCCATTTGTGAAACTTGCTCTGTACCAGTATTGACGTATTGTTTGAGACGTTTATTCTCATCCGCCAATTGCTGAGCAAGTCTGTCTAACTCTTGACGTTCACGCAAAGCCGCTTCCTTAGCGCGTCTTTCGTCATGTCTTGCATGAGTCAGTTCTTTAATTCTTTCCTGTGCGCCCTTGGTGTATTGGTTAATCTCCTCATCCGTTGGGTCAAGCACTTCACGGTCTAGTGGCTTGCGCCCTTTGTCCCGTTCGGGTGTGTCATCAATGACTTCAATCTCAAAATCATCGTCATCATGTGTCTCTAGGGATTTACCCTTATCTTCAATTTCGTCAGGAAATTTGAATTCCTCGCCTTTAAAGTCTGCCATAGTTTTTCCTTTTTATGCGCGTGTTATGCCGCGGGGGTCATCTACAACACCGTCAACCTGATCATCATTGATGAACCGGAATTCGTTGCCGTAAATCTTGAAACGCGTACCTGCGTAGGTACGTACCATTACGAAGTCGCCTTCTTTGCACCAAGGCCCGCTTGGGAACTTGGTCTTGTCTGCGTATGCATCTGGACCAACTTTTAGAACAAACAACACGGTGGTTGCGTGGTCTTCTTGCTTGGCATAGAAATCAGGACGCTCAAGGTCTAGCTCAGTACCGTCAATCTTTTTAGAGACCTGGGGTACGCTACAAAGCAACCGATACCCAGATGGGTTAGGGAGCAATGTCGCTTTATCCTCGTCTTTCTCTGGCGGTTTTGTAATTTGTTCAATTACTTCAACCGTTGGCTTGAGCTTTAAGCGCTCTGGAAGTATTAGTTCACTCATCTGATTTTTCTACCTTTTCTTGCAGGTCAAGTAAGAGACCCTCTGCGATGGCTAGACCCGAAATCACCCCACAGAGTTTTTGATATTGGTCAAAATTTTGGCACTGACCTGTTGCTAGATCGTCAGCGTAATCGTTCATTTGTTTGCGTATTTGGTGGCGCAGCGCTCCTGCGAAGTCTTGAATCATTTAGTCGGTTTCTCCTTGGGTTGGTTGTTTTGTTTCTCAAGTGTGCCTGCGTGTTTGATCAAGTCTGCACCACGGTCTCTGCGTTGCTCACGGATTTGCTCCATCTTATGCTGGTTATCCGCCGCAAGCTGTGCATTGCTGTTGTGTACCTGTGCGGCTTTAGCCATCGTGTCCGCATCAAGTCGTCTGTTGTCAATATGGATACGTCCGGCTTTCTCCATCGTGGTTGCCTCAAGTTTGCGACCCTCCAGGACTTGTCTAGCCTGCATTTCCTGCGCTTTGAGCTGTAGAGTTGCCTGTGCTTGTTGCGCTTTAGATTGAGCCTCTTGTGCTTTGATTTGCACCTCTTGCTGACGAATCTGCAACTCTTGTTGTTGCATCTGGATGAGTGGGTCTTGGGCTTGTTGCTGCGCGTGTTGTTGAGCAGCTTGCTGTTGGTTTTGTTGCAGAACCTGAGACGCGGCTTGCGCCATCATGCTAGAGAGCTGTAACTCAACTTGGGGCGCCATCTTGTCATCTTGCTCTGGAATCGGTAGACCCAGGCGCTGTTCAATCTGTTGTCTGTAATGGAAGCCCACGTGCTCTGCAATGTGCGCCATCATTGCCGCTTGAATCTTAGGTGCGTTGGGGTTTTGTCCAATGAGTTGCATTACGATTGGGTCTTGCATCATGGACGTATGCACCTGAATGTGCGACTGGTGATCTTGGTAAAAGAACGCCTTGACGGGTTCTGATTTGAGAATAGACTGGTTCTCTGTGACGGGGTCTTTTGGTTTTTGATCCTCTGGTAGTGGCACCAGCTTGTCCGCGCCTTTGATACCCATCACCTCTAGCATGCGCCTGTGAAGCTCTGGCATATCGTAAATATCTGGTGCCATCTGCGCCATTTGAATCACGGCTTGGTACTGCACCACACGCTGAGACATGGTCGCCGCATTCGGATCGCTGACGGGAATAATGTCTACATTGTCGTAATCGTCTTGTTTAGCTGTTTTGGATCCGTACTCAGGCTCGTACTCGTAGTCAACGGGCGTGTCTTCTTTAATGAGCTTGGCAAGGAGTTTTAGCTCTTGCTTGAACGCGTAGTGCATACGCGCTTGCACCGCCGTCATGACTTTTAACTGGCGCTCAATCAGCGCAAGTGTTGTACCCACAGGTGCTTGGCTGGACATATCGCTGATCTGCATATCAGCGGTTGCGGCAAATCTACGTCCTTCTTCGACGATTTTGTCCAGTAATCCAGCTAAAACTGCACTTGGCTCCTTATATGGGAGTGGCAGTATATTGTCTCTTAACGGACCCGACGCAATATCAACGTCGCGGAATTCTCCTGGTGCAATGGGCGTGTCATCACCTTTAATGCGAAGCCCACGCGATTTAAGTCCTCCGGGGAGGTTAGATAGAGTTCCTGCGTCCACCAGT
>Ga0208257_1000365_pt1 | contig 14123 bp, 14 predicted proteins | sample CryBogCBH10Sep07_FD_184610 | JGI IMG/M metagenome (GOLD analysis project Ga0208257, IMG submission 184610) | Freshwater microbial communities from Crystal Bog, Wisconsin, USA - CBH10Sep07 (SPAdes) | ecosystem: Environmental > Aquatic > Freshwater > Lake | place: Crystal Bog, Wisconsin, USA... | reverse complement strand
AGTATGGAGTTCCAGGGCAAGAATACGTACTAGTAGTGACATCGCTATATGACATTGCTCCCCACCAAGAGCCTCCTGGGGTTGCCCAGAATGCTAGGCCTGTTCCTGGAGGTGTTAGTCCTGAAGGGTTAGACGTGCTTACTGCTTGTGTGCCCAAAAATTCTTGAACGTTGGCTGTACCAAGATTGATGGTAGATAAGGCGCCGGCAACTCCAGTAGACGTAGAGTCTGCTGATGTAGCTTGTGAGCCGTTTGCGTACCAGTTACCAAAGTTAGTAGTCCAAGCCTGTCCTGTATCAGCTGTGCCTAAAGAACCAGCAGTAGTTGTCCTAGTAAAGGTGTCTGTTACTGCTCCGGTAAACCACTTATGCCAAGTTCCTGCAATCCTGATCCATCCAGAAGAAACAGAGCGCCAAGATCCAGAAACCCTTACAAGAGCGGAGTTTGCATTGTGCCAGGTACCACTTACCCTAATTTGACCAGGCATTATACGTATACCAGCCAGATGTCTCCATCTGCCCCATTAGAAGATGTAGGTGTTGCGGTGCTTGTCCATACGTTTCTAACAACACCTAAAGAGGTAGAAGCAGTAGATACTGTTCCATTTGTTTGAGAAACGAACGCGCTACTAGGTGCCTGCCATGAAGGTAATCCACTAACAACGGTTAATACTTGGCCGCTACTTCCTACAGGAAGACGTGTAATACCGCTGTTGTAGTACATGAGATCGCCGTTAGTTGTAAGCGTAGATGTTGGTACGCCCATAGGCATCGTTGTCCATACTGGCATACCACTCATTACCATAAGGTATTGTCCAGCACTTCCAATAGGAAGATTTGTAGGTGTTCCCGCAGCTGTTGCATAGAGCATATCTCCAGCTGCTGTAAAGACGGACTTTGCAATAGCTGCTCCGCCTGTACCTGAGGCTGCGTTAATACTGTTTACTAGACTTGTATAATCTGAGCTTCCTACATATAGGACGTTGCTTCCATTAACCTGTGGAATACCAAGATAGCTTAGAGTAAATGCGGCTGCCTTTAAAAGGTTGTTAGTACCTGAGGTTGTAACCAAAGTTAATCCGGGAGCACCTGTACTTGTAGTTACAGAGATGGTGCTGCCACCGCTTTTAGATACGTAGTTAGATGCGGTTCCTACGCCGTTTACTAGGCCAGCCTCAATGTTTAGAAGACGATCTGCAATGGTGTTCCAGGAAGTTCCACCATTCATGGTTGTAGTCCAAGTACCTGTAAACGTTGATACTAGGGGGTTAGTAGTGGCGGCTGTTCCTAAAGCAGTCTCAATAGATAGAACCTCTTGTTGAAGAGAGTCTACGTCAGACGCATCTACTATGCTTACAAGGTCGGTTACTGGGCTTAAGCTTCGAACTTGGTTGGGAAACCCATTAGATTGGTATACTGCCACTTATGTCTCCTTAAGAGTTAGACACTGTATACAATACTAAAAAAACAGGTTTTTGTACTGCTCTACCTCACCCAACACATTCCCACATCAGCTGTAGGCCTAAGATTAGCCTCTTTCCAGCCCCCACCTATCCAGGCGTCTTTATGGGTGTCCACCCAGTCAGTCAGGTCAAACCCTTCTAAAGGAAGCCATTCACTCGGCTCGTCTAGATGGTGAACTATGAACTGTGGCGCAACCTCTGTGTATTCTAAAGAAAGCAGATACTCTAGCTGAGCGTTATGCTCATCAAGGGTTACGTCCGTCCATTCAAACGCCATCTTTCCATAGTACTTGGTCATACCTTTAAATACCGACCACTCTGCCCCCTCTACGTCTACCTTTATAAGGTCAGGGGTACCGTATTCATTTACAAGGGTGTCAAGAGTTATAGTGCTTGAGTACACGGTCCTGTAGGGCTTACCGGCATATGGCATAGTATCTGCTGTTAGCCAGTCTTTATTTATAGTGGATAGGCCATCTTCCTCGGCCTCATAGAACTCGATAACCTTATTGTCTTCGTCTGATACTGCTGACTTTATACAGGTAATCCTAGTGTCATACAAGAAGTTGTTAACTAGCTGGCCGTAGATTCTAGGAGCAGCCTCTACAGCAATCACCCTATCAAATCCCTTATTAAGTCCAGCTATCGTAGCATCCCCACGATTAGCACCGATATCGAATAGCAGCATTTTAGTTACACCTCATACCTAAGAGCTTCAATAATAAGATCCTCTACCACTACCTTTGGGGTTCTTAAAACAAAGGCGGCATTATCCTGGAACCCAAAGCTAATAAGAAGATCGCCGTTATGTACGGCCGCCCCCACACAGAATTCGATCCTAGCATCCAAGAAGGAGAATGGATTAGATAACCCTACAAAGTTTAGCTGGTCATCAAACATAGCCAATCTATGCCTATAGATGCCGTCCTTTTGTTGTAGGTAGTTTTTGAATAGGTTTACTTCATGGGTAATAGCAATGTACATGCTTCCCCACTTAATAAGCTGAGAGCTTCCCCTTTGATCTGCTGGAGCTGGAGGAGTGCTCTTTACCGCAACTTGTTCAATTAGGGGCTCGTTAGGATCAGCCTTTACTATTTCAGTAGGCATAGTCCACTTAATAAAGTTAAATGGCTTATCTAAGATTGGGTACCAATTCTTTTCACAGTAGGAGTCGTTAGCTTCTGGAGCAGGTATTCTAACTCTCTTTGTTTCTTTAGCTGTCCAGTCTTTTTTGTTTAGATCTAAATGGGTATACTCCATACGACCTTCGCCATGAGTAGTTGTATCCCTACGTACTCCTATGAGGTAGTACTTACCTTCCCACTGAACTAGGCGGCAATCTTCTAACCCAACAAACTCCCAGATAGGTTCATGGAGGCTGAGCATCTCTACCCTAGTAAAGTCTGTCATCTCTAGATCAGAGTTTAGTCTGCACAGGTAGTTTTCAGTAACAAGCCTCATGTCCTTTTCAGGATGCAGATAAGATAGCGGTCCCCACCTAGACGGAAACTTTTGCTGGTTCTCTGAGTGGTATAGCGTGTAGTTAACATGGCGTAGATTTACAAGAATGTCGCCATCATTGTCTATGAATATAGACGGGTTCATTAAACCTGTGCCTGAGGTCAGCCCATTTTCTATGACTAGTGGGGCCAGTTTACCGCCGTACTTTACGGCCTTTTCTACTAAGTTCATTTGCCCAGTTTAGCATACTCTAGAGGTGTGATAAACTTTTCATATGAAAATTGAGGACCTAGTTATAGAGCTATCTAACGACCCGTTTAATGCCAGGAAGAACTTCAACGCTGCCTTAGAGTATGAGCGCATTAATCAAACCGCTTCCGCAGTATCGTTCTATCTAAGGGCGGCTGAGTATGGCGGAGAGTCTGATGCTGAGGTTATCTACACCTCTCTATTAAAGATGGCTAGATGTTTTAATGATCAGAATGGCAGGGAGCATAGCGTAACTAACGCTCTGCTACAGGCGGTGGCTTTCTGGCCAGAACGTCCAGAGGCTTACTTTAAGATGTCCCAATACTTTGAAAGAGCTTCTCAATGGCAGGAGTCCTATAGCTGGGCCTGTATGGGATTGTCTGCTAATGACAGGAAGGGCACTCATCTACCGGCTTTGCCAGCAGATGTGGAGTACCCCGGCCCCTATGGTCTTTTATTTGAAAAGGCTGTCTCTGGTTGGTGGGTGGGTCGCCCAGAGGAGAGTAAGTATCTATTCCGTCACTTATTAAATGAATATGAGATGTCAGACGACTACGTTCAAGCATGTCTCAATAATATAAAGAACTTGGGGTAAATATGTTTCCTAATTGGTTTGAAGGCCAACGCCATTACTTTGAGCGCAATGTGCCTCATGTACCACTTCGTGTATTGCAGATTGGCACCTACACAGGAGACGCTACTGAATGGCTTCTCAATAACCGAGAGGTCGAGCACATCTTTGACGTGGATACTTGGGCAGGCAGCCATGAAGAAGCCCATACATCTATTGACTTCAAGTCTGTTGAAGAGTATTACGACTCCCGATTTAAGGACAATAAGCAAGTAATTAAGTGCAAGATGACTAGCGATGAAGCCTTTACTTGGGACGTTATTAACTACCACACCTACAACTTCATCTATATTGATGGGGACCACACTGCTTTGCAGACTTGTTTAGATGCTCTAAATGCTTTTAGACTTCTAGAGGTAGGTGGAGTGATGGCTTTTGATGACTACCTCTGGCATATGGATAATCCATCCTATGCTATTGAAGATACCCCTGTTCATGGGGTAGAGGCAGCTCTTAAAGTCTTTGGCAGTAGAGCTGAGGTTATTGAGAGTGGCTACCAGTTATGGATTAGAAAGTGTTAAACGCTGCTTTTAAGGTGCACCATGTAAGCTTGGGAAACCGTCAAAGAGATGTCTGCGCTAATAAAATAAAAGCTATTCTCTCTAAAACATATACAGAGCTTAACTCTGAAACAGTCTATCTAAAAACATTTGCTGATATGGATCAGTGGTTGTCAGAAAACCCTTTTCTTAAAGTTAATAGAAAAGAGCCTATGGTAGAAGGTGGGGGGCCTTTCCCGCCTAACTCAGGGTTAGTAGGAATATGGGCTAGCAACTATGTTGCATACAAAGAGTTCTTGAAGACAGATAAAGATGTTCTTTTCCTATTTGAAGATGATGCCTTAGTTAGTAAAAACTTTGCCTATATAGTAGAGAAGCAGATATCCCAATTACCCCCAGATTGGGATGTCTTTACAGTATTTGTTCCAGATGATTGCCTAGGATGGTATAACCCAGATTATGATATTCCAGGCTATGATGAGATATGTAGGACATACCAAGACTGGTCATGTGCTGGCTATGCTATTACTAAAGCAGGGGCACAGAAGGCAGTTGATGATATTGAAAAGAACGGGATTAGTGATCCTATCGATTGGTATTTATTTAACGCAGGATTTCATGGAAGAGAGGGTTGGGTTTATTTCAACACCTACTCTGTAAAGCCTAGCGTATATCGACCAATATGGTTAGCGCCGGTATCAGTTACTAGTTCTATTCCTATTACTACTGAGATGGCGTAGGATCGTCTAGTTCAATAATCTCAGGTTCGCCTGTGTAAGGTTCCCAATGTCCTAGAGGACATCTAGCCGCATCGATCTTTACCTTCATAGCCATAAAGCATCCGCACTCGCGGCATTGTTTAGTAAAGCCTATGAACATAGGGCAAGCCTTACAGATCTCATACCTGCGTTGCATCTCAGCGTGGGTAATGCTTTGATCTCTAACCTTGAATAGGTCTAGAGGTGTAGCGCCATTCTTAGCTTTGTATTCTTCCCACTTATTCGCATACTCTGCCATAAGTTACCTACTAAGCTGTGGCTGTTGGGGTAGCTGTAGGAGTAGTTTCTGCAGCAGCAGCTGCAGCTGCGGCATCTGCCTGTTGTTGTAGGATTTCTTCGAGCTTAGTGAACTTACCTGTAGCAGGATCATAGGTATCACCGTCTGCAATACGCTCAACATTGAAACCTAGATCTATAAATACTGGGCTACTTAATAGTGCAGCCTTGGTCTTTTCAGAGACAGCCATAACCTCTGCTACTTCCGTACCAACAATAACGGCAATCTTAGGAAGGTCAGGGGTATAAGGCTCTATAGGTGCTGAACCTGGGGCTGGGGCTGTAGACATCTATTGGTCTCCTTGTAGTTTAACTAGGCTAAATTTTACAGGCTTACTGCACCTATACAGGCTATAAGTACTTTTTCTTTTTACGGTAATCCCTTTTATACATGCCGCCCATAGCATTACCGTCTTTATCATACCGCTGACTTTCATACTCCCAGCTAACATCTGCTCTGTCTAGGGTGTATTTTGGAGACATGCCTTTATCATAAACCTCTGACTTCCAATCATCTCTCTTAAAGGGAATGACTTGAACGATGGGGGTCCCTGCAGGTAATACTCCATTGAAGTTATTCTTAGCAATAAATGGGAATAGAACGGGTTGAAAGTAGTTGTCTGTATCCACTACTCCGCTAAGAGTATAGAAAGGAAGGTACGGCATATTTACAGGATGAGAAAACATGACGCTATATCCTGGAGGTGTCTTGATAGTGTAGGGGTTATCCCACTTGTATGCGTACTTAGAGAACTCCGGGCTAAACGGCATATCACCTAGTTGATCGACTGGATGCATGCTTACCTCTGGTTTATTAGGATTGAAGTTACTTTCTAGATCGCACCAACCACGCTCTTCATCATACTTAAAAGTTATGTCCATCTTAGTTCTTAGATAGTAGCCAGTAGTGATAGCGTCTAGAACTGGTATGCACCTCTTAACTGTAAAGTCTTCTTTTAAATCGCCTTCTCTTAGAATACGTTTAGGCGCAAGATTCTTGTACCACTCCGGCAAGCATTCAGAGCCACGAACTACCTCTAAGTAAGACCCGTTAACCGTAGTCTCTGTAAGAATAAAGTCTATAGTTCCAGGATCAGATGGGTCAGTAGACTTTCGGTTATCCCATTTATTACCTTTAAAGATCCCCATTTGTCTCCCCCTTCTTATACTTCTTTGGTACCCAAAGCTTAGACCTGTAGTAGCCATAAGCTACCTCACGAGCACTGCGAGAAGTGAACAGCGCTTCCTTGTCTTGAATCTTTGTATCGATAAACCAATCAGACCTTTTTATAGGAATAAGCTGAGCAAAAGGCGTGCCCTTCTCTATGATTCCCGTCCAACCTTCTTGTAGAAAGAATGGTACGTTTCCATGAGATGCAAAGCGATCACTGTCTACAATAGCTGCTAGGGTACTGAAAGGTAGTTGATATTGGTTTAATGGGTGGGTGACAAGCATGCTCCAACCCTTAGGCAACCTCCAACCCCACCTAGATTTCCAGATAAGGTGGTTTTTAGAGTGACCCGCAGGTCTAGGGATTGTATATCCGATATCACCATGGCGCTCTCCCACCATGTCCCATTCCTCTCTAGACTTAATCCAAACACCTTTGATGTTCTTCTCGACGTACTGCCACTCTACAGTAGTGCCATCATTCTTAGTAATCTCAATGTCTGCCCAGGTTGTAAGGAAGAAGCCTGAAGTTAACGAGTCAAAGAAAGGCATGCACAGGCGCATACCTGCAGCACGTTCCGACTCATCTTGGATATCAAGAAGGCCTGTATGCTTATTGATATACATCTCACCCTCACGGTGCCATTTAGGTAGAAGAGCGGATGCAGGTACTGGATAGGAAATTGGTAACGAATAGTGTTGGTCAAGTAAGAAGTTTACCTTCTTCATTTAGTGCTCCTAGGCTGTGAACGTATTATTTTCGTATTTATATCCTGGTCTTACCATCTTATCTGATGTTACATCTACTATTGTTGGGTTACTAAGAAGTATAGCAGCAAGCTTTGGTTGACAAAACATCACTTCTACTACCTCTCCACCAACTACAAAAGCAATCCGCTCTGTGACAGTAGAGGTGTCTGGTGCAAGATTTTTATCAATAATGCGTTTAATCTGGAGATCTCTAATCCAGTGAAAGTGAAGACCTAGTTTGTGTGCCACATTATCTATGAACTTAGTTCTGGCTTCTTTACGAAATCTCTTTTTTTCTAGTTCATATTTTGTACGTTGTTTAAGCATAGCGACCCTCTAGTTAAGTTGGAAGTTATCAATATTTGCAGTTTGAGCGGTGGTATAAGTTGTTGGTCCTAAAATAATACCATGAGTTTTAGTAGCCGTAAACCCGGTGGCAGTAGTGCTCTGGTCAGTTCCTATCTGAGTACCATAACCAGTTGTAGAGTATCCCCTTACCGTGATTCCTCCGGTAACTCCGTTTATCAAAGTCTTTATTCCTAGTACAGTAGCTGCCATGGTAAAGGTAGCTACAGTAGAGATTGTGCTAGCAATAGAGCTAATAAGTTTAACAGAGTTGTTGGTTACGCAGCTGCAGCTATATGGGTTAGAGGTATTGTAACCAGCTACGCAGCTATATGGGTTAGAGGTGTTATATCCAGTAACGCAGGTGTAAGGGTTAGATGCGTTATATCCACCGTCCGCACAAGTGTACGGATTAGAAGTATTATATCCAGTTACACAAGTATACGCGTTTCCATTATAGCAATATCCGATGTTAATACAGGTATTGGTGCTGTAGTTAGGCGGGTTATAGCAAGTTCCATTAATAGGATTAGAGGTGTTATAGCAAGTAGTGTAGTTAGGGTTAGAAGTATTATAACAAGTTCCGTTAATAGGGTTAGATCCGTTATAGCAAGTGGTGTAGTTTGGGTTTGAAGTGTTATAGCAGGTTGAGCAAGACTGTGTACCATCTACATAGGTAGCCCACCAGTTGTTAGCATCTGTAACCCAAAAAGCTACCCCAGCTCCAGGACCAATGTTATCTATGCCCAAAGTAGCGGTGTTACTTTGAAACTTAAGAGTTGCAAGTGGGTAAGAGGTTGCAGCTGTTGCACTGTTAGCTGCGTTAGATGAGATGCCCCATGAACCCCTTACAGTAGTCCAAGCACCTGTAGGTGATGTAGTACCGTCAGCAACGCCCAAAGAAGAAGCGTTGTTGGCTCGGTTAAAGGTATCTAACACGCTAGATAACGCTTTAGCTATTGCTGAAGCAATGTTACCAAAAAGAATAGGCATTAAACTATATCCCCCACTATTAACCAAGTATCTGTAGCAATCTTCATAGCATCAGCTCCAGAGTATTGAACTCTAAGCTTAGGCGCAGTTGCTGTTGCACCTACGGATTGCACAGCGGTTGTAGCAGGAGTAACAGCCTGAATAGTATACGTTCCGGCAGCTAACCCCGCAATGTGAACTACTGAGCCTACAGGTAACGCGGCAGAGGCATTTGTTGGGATGGAGACGTACTGTGTTCCCAAACCTAAAACTGTGACTAACTTATCTTGATCTGTTAGTCCCAATGTGTAGTTAGTGCTTTGCACGTTTATGGCTGCTGTAGTAGTGTTGGTTCCTTGAATACCTTGCGTTCCTTGTGTACCTTGTGTACCTTGTGTACCTTGTAGACCTTGCGTTCCTTGAGTACCTTGGGTTCCTTGTGTACCTTGCCTACCCTGAGTACCTTGTGATCCTTGGGTGCCCTGAGTTCCCTGAGTACCTTGTGATCCTTGGGTGCCCTGAGTTCCCTGGGTTCCTTGGCTACCTGTAATAGCTTGACCTTGTGTTCCTTGTGTACCTTGTGGACCAAAAGTTGTAGATGTGTTATCCCAGGCAGTGCCGTTCCATATCCAAGTAGTAGAGCCATAGGTATATGTTTGGTTTAAAGTAGGGAGGGCTGGAAAACTTACTGTCATAATTTAGCTTCCTTATACTTCTCTGATTCGCTCTTTATAAAATCTATAAGCTGTCCACGCTTACCATTATGATCAAACTCGATAAGAGGGTCTACCCAGATATCTATTCCTGCTTCAGCAACCCTACGGCAGAATACAAAGTCTTCTCCCCAAAACTCTCCATCATGTATCTCTGTATTAAACAGCAGATGTGCGCCCTCATCTTTTTTATCTTCACGCTTTGGTTCATAGTATAAATGTGAGAACTTATCTCTAAGTTTTGCTACGCATTCCCTACTAATCAGTATAAATCCTGCTGGAATATACTTTGCCTTTATAAGGTGTTCCTTAAATATGAGCTTAGTATCTTCTGTTAAGTCCGGAATAAAATAGTAAGTGTCTTCCATTCTAGCTGGATATACTCCAGCAACAAAGTCTAAATCCTGAGCAAGCATAGCGCTAACAGCCTGTACCGGCCATCCTAAGTCCGCATCGATACATAGAAGATGGGTGCAGTCAGATCTCCAGAACTCTTCAATAATCCTGTTTCTATCAGCCACCAATAAAGCTCCACCACGTAATAGTCTGGTGCTCAACTGTATGCCTAGCTCGGCAAGATGTAGGGCGGTATCAGACAAGGCCAAAGCAAACTGAATGTTTACCTGCCCACTGTATGCGGGTGTAGCAATCATTAGGTGCTTTTTGTTTGTACTCTCCATTGACATATAATATCACGTCTTTATGTACAGCTGGTTAGGGATAGGTCCGCCATACATTAGTGCTCCTCCTGGAAGTGCCTTAGGTACGATGAAGGATCCGGCTGTGCTGTAAGAGTACAGAGGGGCGTAGTTAATGGTGGAGGTGGCTCCAGCGATGTAGTTGTTATTTCCGTAGATCAAGGCAGTAACAGAGGCAGCTGTAGTAAATGGGAAGGTATACCAGCTGATTCCGTCTGTAGAAGTAAGTCCGATTCCACCCACTCCTCCAGCATAGAACTGGGAGTTTGCAAATGTTGCAGACAGCAAAGAAGAGGCTGTTGGGGAAGTTCTAGCTGTCCATGCAGCTCCGTTAGTAGAGGTGGCGATAGCTCCACCGTTTCCTACTGCTACATACAGGTTGTTACCGTAGGCAAGTGCAAGATAGCTGGTGGTTGTTGGGAGAGTTCCAGCGGTCCAAGTAGTTCCGTCTGTAGAGTATGCTGCAACTCCACCGTATCCTACTGCAACGTAACCTGTGAAGCCTGTCGCTGTTCCGTATACCAAAGCTCGGTAAGTAGAGGTTGTTGCAGGCATTGTACGAAGAGTCCAGGTTAATCCGTTAGTTGATGTTCCAGCATAACCTGTAGCACCAACTCCTACGAATACTGCGCCATAAGATAGTGCGTAAACAGTAGAAGTTGAGCCCGCTGTAGTTGTTGTCCAAGCAGCGCCATTTGTAGAGTAAGCAACTACTCCACCAGCACCTGCTGCAACCCAAGGGTTAGTAGCTCCAGCGCCGTATGCAAGAGCATAGGCGGTAGAGGATGGTGAGTAAGATGTCTTAGTCCAAGCGATACCGTTTGTAGAGTAAACAAATGAAAGGTTAGGGTTAGAGTCAACACCAGTTCCTACATACTGGTTTGTCTGACCGCTTGCGTAGACCAAGGCGTTTACAGTAGCACCGCCCGAGGTTGTGGCAGTCCAGTTATATGTAGCATCAGATAGTAATCCAATAGCGGCGTATAGAGCTGGGTATGAGGATTGAGCGTAAGCAGTTCCGTCAACTTTTAGATAACCAGAAGGTGTTGTAGTAGATGGGAACGGAACAATGGCACCAGATGGTACAGATACTCCTGAGCCTGAAGGTCCCTGAGTACCTTGAGTTCCCTGTGAGCTTCCAGCAAGACCTTGAGTTCCTTGAGTTCCCTGGCTACCTGTTATAGCTTGACCTTGTGTTCCTTGTGTACCTTGAGAACCAAGACCCTGAGTACCTTGAGTTCCCTGTGTACCCTGTGTTCCTTGAGAACCCAATCCCTGGGTTCCTTGTGTTCCTTGCGTACCTTGCGAGCCTGTAATGGCTTGGCCTTGAGTACCTTGTGTGCCTTGCGAACCCAATCCTTGAGTGCCCTGAGTTCCTTGACTTCCTGTTGCTCCGAGAGTACCTTGGGTGCCTTGAGAACCTTGTGTACCAAAGGTGCCTTGAGTACCCTGTGTTCCTTGGGTACCTTGCGATCCTATAATGCCTTGAGTGCCTTGTGTACCCTGGGTACCTTGAGTACCTTGGGTGCCCTGCGTACCTTGAGGGCCTACATATCCAGATGTACGAGTATCAACCCATTGTCCGGTAGTTCCATCGTGAATCCATGTGTACTCGTGACCGTTATCGGTGTTAAACCAGCGGTCACCGAATTGTGGAGAAGAAGGAGGTGTAGCAGTAGGTGCCTCAGTCCATAGCCCACTTCCTGTAGTACCTTGAGTACCTTGAGTTCCGGCTCCTGTTGTTCCCTGTGTACCTTGAGAACCTTGCGTACCGAAGGTACCTTGAGAACCTTGAGTTCCTTGAGAACCTTGTGTTCCCTGTGAACCTTGTGTACCTGTAGATCCAATAGTGCCTTGGGTACCTTGGGTACCTTGAGAGCCACTGCTTCCGGTAGCGCCGGTAGCACCTTGTGAACCAGTTGCTCCTTGAGAGCCGACAGCTCCTTGAGAGCCTACAGAGCCTTGTGCTCCAGTAGCGCCTTGACTTCCTAAAGTTCCTTGAGCTCCAGTAGTACCCTGTGCACCATTTGCACCTTGAGTTCCTTGACTTCCTTGGCTACCAGTTGTTCCTTGAACACCTTGGGTGCCTTGAGTTCCCTGCGATCCTTGTGGTCCTTGTGGTCCTAAAAAGCCTTGTGTACCTTGAGAACCTTGTGAGCCAACAGTTCCTTGGGTTCCTTGGGTGCCTTGCGCACCATTAGAACCTTGTGTACCCTGGGTTCCCTGTGAACCATTAGACCCTACAAATCCTGCAGCACCTTGGGTACCTTGAGAACCAACTGTTCCTTGTGTACCTTGGTTAGCAATACCTTGTGATCCTTGAGTTCCTTGAGAACCCTGTGTGCCTTGTGAGCCCGTATTACCTTGAGACCCTACTGAGCCTTGAGCTCCTAAAGCACCTTGAGTTCCCTGCGTACCTTGAGTACCCTGTGTACCAACAGAACCTTGCGTTCCTTGCGTTCCTTGAGTACCTTGGGTTCCTTGTGTACCTTGCCTACCCTGAGTACCTTGTGATCCTTGGGTGCCCTGTGCACCTACGGTGCCTTGAGTACCCTGTATACCTTGTGCTCCTTGTATAGCGTAAGCAACTTGAGTAGCGGTAAGAATAACTCCAGGTGTTTCTGGAACTGTGGGGCCTGTGGCTGCAGCAATAGTGTCAATTTGCACTGCTGTAGAGGATGGTGCCCACATAAGCTGTAGGTAATCGCCAGAGTTTAGGCTTAATACATAATTAACTGCAGCAATTACTGCGCCAGTTCCTCCGTGAGAGGTTCCTGGAATACCGTAAATAGAGTTAGAGTCTGCTATATCTGTTCCGTTTTTACGAATCCAGACGTCTACGTTATCGCCATTAGAATCTGTGCTGTAGAACTGAATAGAGTATTGAATGTTGTAGACACCAGAGTTAGCAAATGTTATCCTATTTCCACTAACAATGCTTACTCCTAATGAGTTAGAGTCTGCGTTGTTAATGTTTACTGCGTATGCAGTTGTTGTGTTTGCTGCAGTTTGAACGGTTGTATCCCAGAAAGAACCCCAATAGGCAATAGTTCCCCCAGCACCCTGTGCACCTGTGGTTCCTTGTGCGCCTACTCCAGATGTTTGAGTGAAGTTAATGTTATCCGTACCAATACGGATACTTCCATCTGGGTTAGATCCATTTCCAATTTGAATCCAAGCTGTACTGCCGTATACCGTACCGTCAGTAACAAAAGTCCAGTCGCCTTCTTCAACTTGACCAACTACATGGTTGTCGTAGTCAGTAGCTCGGGTAAGTTTCCAAGTACTAGAAGAAGAACCAGTAGACGTTACTGTATAGATTCCGTTTTGAATTTTAGAAGACTGACCTGCAATAAGAACACGATCTCCTACAGCAAGGTACGGAGTTGTGTAGCCGTCAATAGAAAGAGTACCGTTAGTAGTTGCTTGAATGTAAGCTCCAACGCCAGTTCCATTTTCCGCATCAGCAGATCCAGCATAGTAAGTAGCGCCGTTACCTAGTGGGGATACGGACACTGCCTCTACAGATTGGTGGGCGTTTTGAGTTGAAACTGGTCCTTGGATTCCTTGAATACCTTGTAGTCCAGTGCTACCTTGGGTTCCAGTTGCGCCCTGAGTACCCTGAGTACCTTGGCTTCCCTGTGTTCCTTGTGACCCTTGAGCACCTTGTGAGCCTACTGCACCCTGTGAACCCACGGTTCCTTGAGAACCTTGTGTACCTTGGGTACCTTGACTACCAAAAGTTCCCTGAGTGCCTTGAGCACCATTTGTTCCTTGTGAACCTATAGAGCCTTGGGCGCCAGTAGAGCCTAATGAACCTTGGGTTCCTTGGCTACCTTGAGCACCAATAGTTCCTTGAGTACCTTGGGTGCCTTGAGAGCCTTGAGTTCCTTGAGTTCCTTGTGGGCCAGCGATATTTCCAGCGCTAGTCCAAGCGCCACCAGTCCAAACGTAAAGTGTTCCACCGCCTACTAGATAGGCATCTCCGTTATTTCCTGTAGGGTGGGCGGCCTGAAGCGCAGCAAGTGTTGAGTAAGAGCCAAGAATATTGATGCCAGTACCAATTGTTCCTTGAACACCTTGGGTGCCTTGAGTCCCCTGCGATCCTTGTGGTCC
>Ga0208257_1000362_pt1 | contig 14136 bp, 27 predicted proteins | sample CryBogCBH10Sep07_FD_184610 | JGI IMG/M metagenome (GOLD analysis project Ga0208257, IMG submission 184610) | Freshwater microbial communities from Crystal Bog, Wisconsin, USA - CBH10Sep07 (SPAdes) | ecosystem: Environmental > Aquatic > Freshwater > Lake | place: Crystal Bog, Wisconsin, USA... | reverse complement strand
GGGATACTTATATGAATATTATTACGACTAAAGAACAGCTTAAAGAGATGGTTGAGTACTATCTCAAGCAAGACGCTTTTGCATTTGACGTTGAAACTGTGGGAGACCATCGAGGCATCCCTGCCGTAAATGAAGTTCTATGGATTAGCTTTGCTACACATGGCCGAGGTGACGTTATCCCTATGGGCCACCCTAACGGAGAGTTTCTAGAGGAAGTTTTCCCTCTTACAGGTCAAGGACAAAAGCGCGTAGACGCTGGTTTACCTGCTCGTGAGGCTGATTACTCACGTGATAAAAAGAAAGCAACCAAGCACTTTGGCCCAGCACCCGAGCAGTTATTTCCTGCCGAGGTGTTCAAGGCAATCAAGCCACTGATGTTTAACGAGAACATTCTTACTATTGGTCACAACCTAGTCTTTGACTTATCATCTGTTGCCAAGTACTACGGCGGTCAGGTACCAGCTGGCCCATACTTTGACACACTCATGGCCTCTTTCTTGTACAACAACCTTAACCGCGGCAAGCTAGGTCTTGACGACTGCTTGCAGCGTGAGCTTGGCTACTCAATGCAAAAGGGCATCGGCCACATGGTTGAGATGTATTCTTTTGACGAGGTCGCCAAGTACTCCTACCTAGATGCTAAGTACACATTCCTTCTATGGAAAGACTTAGTCCCTAAGCTGACTGCCGCAGATGTAGACAGCGTTATGAAGTTAGAGATGGACGTGCTACGCGTCTTGTGCGACATGAAGTTGACTGGCGCCCCAGTAGACCTAGACCAACTACAGATTCTTCACGACAAGATTAGCGCTGAGATTGAGGCTGTTAAGTCAGACATCTACGCGCTTGCTGGTCGTGTGTTTAATATGAACTCCAATCCAGAGAAGCAATACATCTTGTTTGGGCCTAAGGAAGAAGGCTGCCGTGGGCTAAAGCCTGTTCTTCTTACTGGCAAGGGGCAAAAGAAAGAACAAGAAGAAATTGTCTACACTGACTACTCAGTATCAGCTGAGGCGCTAGAGCCTTTCCGTGAGAAGGACGAGCTGGTAGGTAAGCTTCTTGAGTACACAGACCTTAACAAGTTGCTGGGTACCTATGTGATTCCGTACCTTGGCGGGGAAGTAACCAAGACTGTTAACGGTAAGTCCAAGGTAGAAGAGAAGGACAGCCTTCTTATCAACGGCCGCATCTACGGTGACTTTGTTCAGTGGGGCGCTGAGACTGGGCGATTCTCCAGCCGTAACCCTAACCTTCAGAATATCCCAGCTCCAGAGGACCCAGAGAAGGTGCCAGAGGATAAACAGTACGGTCGTATGATTCGTAACTTGTTCACCGCACCAGAGGGCCACAAGCTTGTGGTTGCTGACTACTCACAGATTGAGCCTCGCGTTATCGCGGCAATGTCAGAAGACCCGATTATGGTAAACAACTACCTGACAGGTGGAGACATCTATACAACCATTGGTGACACCATGGGAGTCAGCCGTAAGGCGGGCAAGGTCTTGGTTCTAGCTATGGCTTATGGCGTAGGTCCAGACAAGATTGCTCGTCAGATTGGTTGCAGCGTCCCAGATGCTAAGAAACTACTCAATGACTTCTCAGACAAGTTTTCGTCTGTGGATAAGTACCGTTACCGCGTGATTGGCGTAGCCCGCAACAAGGGTTATGTAACCACCCTGCTCAAGCGCCGCCGTTACCTGCCTGAGATTACCTCTCGTAATAACGGAGACCGAGCCAGTGCTGAGCGCCAGGCGTTCAACACGCGCATCCAGGGCTCTGCGGCTGACATCATAAAACTTGCTATGATACGTGCTCACGAGAGAATTCCAAAAGAAGCCAAGCTAATCCTCACAGTTCACGATGAACTGGTTACCTTGACTCCAGACCATCTTGTAGAAGAGACCAGAGCTGCTATCCGCGAGGCAATGGAAGATATTAAGTTACTTCCTATCCCACTTATAGCTGACATTAAAGTAGTTCAGAAGTGGGGTGAAGCCAAGTGAGTTGGTTTGATAGGTTTCGTAAACCAAAGGTAGATGTCATTCAGGTGGATGTGCCCATGACAACAATCCTTCGTTGGTATTTGTATGACACAGCCATGGCTGAGCCAAACAGTGTTGCCGACGAACTAGGTTTAACTCTTGTAAGCCAAGAGGGAGACTCTAAGGAAAAAGAAGATAGCGAAATTCGTGTAGGAAATATATTGCCTATACTTCCATACCTTGAGTCCATATCCGACATTAGCGCTAACGTATTGACTTCCATACATCTTAAAGAGATGCGGGAGCACAACTCAGAAATGGCTGAGGAGTTCGAGGCAGAAATTGAAACCATGGCTACTGTCTACAAGGCAGTAGCTTTGTCTACTTTGATTGGCGCTTTCTCGATTGGAACCACACTTGATTTAATTCACCTAGCAGGTATATCATCTGAGGTGGACGTAGACATGGAGGACTATGATGAGTAATAGTACAGATTGGTTTTCGCGCAAGATGGGTGCATCAGCACCACAGCCGCAACAACAACCTGTTTACCAGCAACCAGTACAGCAACAAGCACCTGCGCCACAGATGCCACAGGCACAGCCTCAAGCTCAGCCACAAGCGTCAGTGTCAGCGTCACGGTGCCCAGGTTGTGGTAGCGGTAACTATGGCTCATCCCCTATGGCACCAGAATCACGTGCGCGTTGTTACGATTGCGGTTATCCACTACAGCAATCAGGTAGCGGCATGGGTACAGGTATTACATCAGGGCCTGCCGCATCAGGCCCAGCTATTCCAGCAAAGCAAGTACAAGCAGGCGGTTGGAACCCACAGACAATCATTGGACATATTTAATGGCAATTACGGGAGAACTTGCGAAAGTATTCGCAAACATTAACAAGAAGATGGGCGCAGACACCATCGTATTAGGGTCAGATATCCGTGACGATATCCTTGACCGAGTAACCACAGGCTCTGTGGCTATTGACGTTGCCCTAGGCGGCGGATGGCCAGTCAACCAGTGGCATGAAATTATTGGTGAGGCCAGCAACGGCAAGACAGCATTAGCTCTCAAGACCATTGCAGCTAACCAACAGCGTGACCCAGAGTTTACAACTGTATGGGTTGCGGCTGAGCAGTGGGTACCTAAGTACGCAGAGATGTGTGGCGTAGATACCTCAAGAGTCTACGTCGTTTCTACTAACATTATGGAGGAAGCCTATGAAGCGGTCATCCAAATCACCGAAAGTAAAGCTGTTGATTGCATTGTCGTTGATAGTCTTCCTGCCTTGGTTCCTACGTCAGAAAATGATAAGGAGATGGAAGAGTCAACCGTAGGTCGTTCAGCTCTACTGACTAATAAGTTCTTCCGCAAGGTTGGCTTGGCATCTAAGCGCTCGCTTACAGAGCATGAGCGTCCTTTTATTGGGTTGATTATCAACCAGTGGCGTTCAAAGATTGGTGTCATGTACGGCGACCCACGCACCACCCCAGGTGGTTTGGGTAAGGACTATGCGTTCTTTACCCGCATGGAGGTTCGTCGTGATGAGTGGATTGAGGCTGGCTCTGGGCAGGAAAAGCGCCGCATCGGTCAGTCAATCAAGGTACGAGTACTAAAGAATAAGTCAGCCCCACCATCAACCACGGCTGTTGTTGACTTCTACTTTGCCCCAGGCGGAGATGTAGATGCTGGCGGTTTTGACTTTGCCAAGGAGATTCTATCTATTGGCATTATCAACAAGGTCATTGTCCGAGCTGGTGCCTACTATCGGTACGCCGAACGTCAGTGGCAGGGCGCGGATGCTATGCTTACCTCCATACGGGAAGAGATTGACTTGAAAGAGGCCCTTGAACGGGACGTACTAGATTCCATCAAAGCGGATTCTAAGTTTGCGTATGAAGAGTAAGGGTCAGAAAGAGTCTAAGAAGCACGAGGATAGACTTGCGAAAGTTATTGGCGGCCAGCGCAGTGCTGGTAGCGGAGCTTTCTGGAGTCGCAAAGGTGATGTCCGTTCACACGATTTGTTAATCGAGCACAAGTGGACAGGCAAAGCTTCCTTTACCGTTAAAGCCGCGGTTCTGGAAAAGATTGTCAAGGAAGCAATCCTTGATGGTAGGACACCTGTCCTCGGCTTCAGTCTTAACAATGAGAACTACGTTATGCTAACTGAAGATGATTTTCTAGAGCTCCGCCAGACTCTTCAGGAGCATATATGTATAACGACGTCGGACACGACGAAGGCTGGCGATACGACGCTAAGTGCCAAGGAATGGACACAGAGCTCTGGTATCCCCCAAGAGATAAAGCTCGCTACCGAGCAATAGCAGAAGTTTCTAAGGCCGTTTGCTACGGCAAAGATGGTTTACCCGAGTGCCCTGTGCGTAAAGAGTGTTTGTTATACGCAGAGAAGATGGGTGAACAGCACGGTATCTGGGGCGGCATGAGCCACCGTGAGCGTAACGCGCTAAAGCGCAAAGCCGCAAAGCAAAACCTTTCCCTTGAGGAATGGATAACCACTAAAGGGTCGTGATAGAGTTCCGCTCATGGCTACTAAATATAAACCCAGCGGGGCATTAAAGAGTTTTGTTGACGTGGGTAAAAAAGATACACGAGTCCTTGGTTCAGTAGAGCGCTTCCTTTTATCAAAGCCGCGAGACGAGTCTCGTCGAACAGATGTTCTACACCCATCTGAAATGGCAAGCGGAGAGTGGTGCCACCGAGCGTCCTATTTTCAGCTACTAGGTCATGCCCCACAAGCAACTCGTAAAGCAAGTTTTAGATTGTTGTCCGTATTTGAAGAGGGTCACGCTATCCATGCTAAGTGGCAGAAGTGGTTCTCCGATATGGATGTTATGTTTGGTAAGTGGTACTGCCCAGCATGTGAAGAGATGTTCTGGGGCGGAACTGACTGCCACGAAGGTCCACTTGAATACCGTGAAGTGCCCTTGTTCTATGAGCCACTCCGTATATTTGGCCACGCGGATGGTTGGTTAGTTGGCCTTGGCGACCCACTGATGCTAGAGATTAAATCCATTGGCGTAGGAACCCTGCGCTTTGAGGCACCAGAGCTTTTGATAGAGAACAACAACGACTTTGACAAAGCGTGGAAAGCTATCAACGCCCCATTCATGAAGCACATTACTCAGGTGCAGATTTACATGAAGTTGGCAGAGCTGCTGGGCTACGAGAACGTACCGCAAGAGGCAGTACTTATCTACGAAGCTAAGCCTAACCAAGAGGTAAAAGAGTTTGTCATTCCTAAGAGTGACTTTGGCATTACGCAGTTGTTTGATGCGGCTGCTATGATTGTTGAAGCGGTGAAGAACCAAACACCGCCTGCATGTAACCTTGGCCAAAACGGATGCGCTAAATGTAAGGGGTATGATGATTAAGTTACACACCACAGGAGTAACAGAAGAAGTCCTCAAGGTACTAGAGGCTCAGGGTTTGCCTGTACGCCGTCAGTTAGATATTGAGATTCCACCATTTCCACATGACATCACTATGGTTGATGACCAGGAACTAATGATGCTCGCCACTAAGTACATGGAAAACTACAGCTTCATCCGTACCCAGGTAGCGGCCGCAGCATTGGCAGAGATGGAGGCGGAGAACGCTTACACCACAGCTGAGGCTAAGGCACTGCTCAGCAAGACCACAGGCAAGAGCACAGAGAAGGCCACCATGCTCAAGTCTGCCGTTATGACAGACCCAGAGATGGTAGAACTAAGCGCGGCAAAGATGAACACCTATGCCTACCGCAAGATGCTAGAGACCATGCAGGATAACTTGGAGCGTTACTACAGCCTTACAAGCCGTGAGCTGACTCGTCGTACATCCTCCATGCGCTCGCGTTTCTAATGAAAGTATTTAAGAACGGGGTGGTTGACCCTGACCAACCCGTCTACCTTGGGATAGACCAGTCGTATAGCGGGTTTGCCATCACTGCGTATCAGGACGGCAACCACTACACAGAGGTTTATAAGTCCGAGAAGCATGGCATTGACCGCCTCAAAGACATACAGGTACACGTAATGAACTGGTTGTATCAGTTTGGCAAGATTGAGGACGTGGCTATGGAGGGCTACGCTTTCGGCTCACAGATGGCTAACATGCTGGGAGAGCTTGGGGGTATGGTCAAGCTAACTTTGCTGGACTTTGGTATTTACCCCCTTATAGTCCCCCCTACAAGCCTTAAAAAGTACGTTACAGGCAAGGGCACAGGGGTACAAAAAAATCAAATGTTGCTCTACGCCTATAAAAACTGGGATGTGGAATTTACTGATGATAACGCTGCGGATTCCTACGCTCTTGCTAGACTTGTCTCTGGAGACGTAAAGTATGCGTACCAAAAAGAGGTAATCGAGAAGCTAAGTGACCCAAAATTTAGAGAAAAATAAAGTATGTAGGGTGTGCGGCCAGGATTTGCCGTTGTCTGAGTTTTACAAACAAAAAGCAAATAAAAGCGGGTATGAGAGCCGTTGTAAATCCTGTAACAAAGCTCATTCTAAAAAGTGGGCAACTAATAATCGAGACCGAAGAAATGCAATTGAGGCCAAATATAGGTCAAAACCAGATGTTATTCGCAGAAAAACCCTTAAACAGTACAGGCTTACCCAAGAAGATTACAACCGTATTTTGGTTTTACAGGACAACTGTTGCGCTATTTGTTTAGTTCCTTTTGAGGGCGTGGCCCACGTAGACCATGACCATTCGTGCTGCAAAGGGCACATTTCTTGCGGAAAGTGCGTTAGAGGTCTACTTTGCGGTAAGTGTAATAGAGGCATAGGCATGTTTAACGATGACCTTGCCCTGCTTAAAGCTGCTATTGACTATCTAGTGGCGGGTGCGCATACACTTGGATATGAGGTAGAGGTTTATGATAAGCTTCAGAATCCCAAGTTTAGAGAGCGGTAAGCCCCTTGACAACGATAGTTGGAGTCCAATACGAGGACAGATGTATTATCGGAGCCGATAACCAGGTAACCGACTCAACTGGTCGAGTTTTCCACCACCCAAATATGGTTAAGATTAGCCAGCGAGGTGCCTTCTTAATAGGAGGTAGCGGGGAAGTTCAACCTTGCGACGTAGCTCAGCACCTTTGGAAGCCTCCAGCCCCCACCGCAGCTGATAAGCGCAACCCTTACCACTTCATGATTGCCAAAGCTATGCCTTCTTTGCGCGATTGCTTGAAGGCTAACGGCTATAACTTTGATGAACCAGAGAGCAAGGATGACTCTGGCCCACGGTTCCACTTCCTGATTGCCGTGTGCGGAGAGCTGTTTGACATTTCTGATGACCTATCCGTATGCCAGACAGACACAGGTTACTACGGAGTAGGTAACGGGTCTGGCTACGCACTAGGCGCCTTGCACGCTGGCGCGTCGGTACTTGACGCCCTTGATATTGCCGCTAGACTTGACGCCTATACATCTGGACCATTTATGATACTGGAACAATATAAGGAGTAGCCGTGCCAACGTACGAGTTCAAGTGCGATAAGTGCAATAGCACAGTAGAGTTGCACCGTTCGTTTGATGAAGAAGGCGTGCCAACGTGCACCACTTGCAACTCATCTATGAGCCGTGTTTGGCAAGCAATTCCTGCCCACTTTAAAGGAGGCGGCTGGGGTGGAAAATAAAGAATTTGATGACAGTTATCTTCCATACATAATCATCATGGGTATATCCCTTTTCTGTTTAATAGTTTGGTGCATAAAATGATTCTTACAGCAGGCGTATTAGGTTTATTAGTAGGTATGTTTCTTATGTACGGCTGGATGCGTTTTGCCGGAACTTCTAGCGATTCCCCTGGAACTATACGCATTCGTTGCTACGGCTGCGGCCGCATGTATGTGACTTCCCATAATAATTTCCGTACGTCTAACTACTGCTCGGAGTGTGCATGATGGAAAAGACAATAAAGATTATGATGCAAGAGTTGCGCGAGCAGATTGCGCAACGTATCGAAGACCTATGGCCTTGCTTCTGCGGCAAGGGTGGCGTGGCAGAGTGCCAGCGCTGCACTGACGCCAAAGTTGCGCGAGGAGAGAAGTGACCGAAGGAAGCAAGACACAAATTAAGCGCCTGCGTAGAGCAGCGGAACGTGACGCTTTTATTGGCGAGCGCCGACTACTTCAGTTGCAGATGTTAGAGCACAACTTCAATGTAGGTGTTCAGTTGTTTGAGGCTAACAAAGATAAGTTGTCAGAAGAAGAGATTGAAAAGATTGAAGGCATGATGGCTGAGCAGAAGGCCGCCCTAGAAAGAATTCGCAGTGAAGCCAATCCGCTCCCTGAAGCCTGATTACACAGGGAATATGGACCACGCTGATGAGGTCCGTCATATGTGCGATTGCGGTTCCTTTGTATGGAATGTCAAAGCCTGTTTTGAGGACTATGAATTGTCGACATATTTCCTAGACATGGAGTGTGCATCTTGTGGCTCCTATGCCCTAGCTCCTACCCCCTTAGACCGTCCTATTTAGGCTTACACAGGGCCGTAACTACCTCATAATTTACGATACGGGGTTCCGCACACTATTCGTAAACCGAGGTAACAAATGACAGACGTACAAAAAGAAGAAGAAAATATCCTGCGTGTAAGCGCGGGGAGCAACCCACAAGCTGTGGCTTCAGCCATTGCCCACAGCGTATATGAGACCCGCACGGCCAAGATTCGTGCCGTAGGCGCGGGAGCAGTCAATCAAGCAGTCAAAGCCCTAGCAATTGCAGGCGGATACACAGCCCCTCGTGGATTACACCTAGCATTCATCCCAGGCTTTACCACAATCGAGAGCCACGACGGCCAGATTTCAGCCATCGTACTCACCGTAATAGTTATTTAAGCTGTATTTATTTAGTAAATACCGTACATTTATTTAAACCCTTCGGCCAAAGGAAATTACATGGAAAAAGCAAAGAGTAACAAGCACATTGCACCAGACTCAGCTAAAGTCAGCAAGGTTGATTTTAACGATGCTTCGGGCAAGCCTGAAAAGGGCACGCTTGTAAAGAAGAAGAACACAGCAGCTGGCGACCCAACCAAAGAAGCTAAGCCTGCACGCAAGCACGTAACAAGCCCAGATGCAGGACGCGCTGGCGCTCGCTACGGCATTCGCGTTAAGTTCCAGAAGAGCACCTCACCAGAGGCTGGCGCTACCCAAGCTAACGGACGCATCTTGCCCGCAGCTAAAGGTCAGTCTGCAAACTGGAAGTCAGGTATGGCTGAGTAATTAGCCAAGAATTCCTATCAAGCCCTCGCCATTTGGCGGGGGCTTTTTAGTTTGATTTGTCCTATTTGTGTGATAGTCTTTTCGCGTTGCATCGCGATGCAAACAAAGGAGAGAGAATGTTAGACCTACTAACAAAGCACCTCACTGTAGATACTTCAGTCTGCAAAGTGGCGCAGTGGATTAAGACATTAAGTGAAGATGAACAAAAAGCGTTTGAGGCTTTGCGCGAAAACAATGCAAAAGTAAATAACGCTGACCTGTATAAAGACCTGTCAAAAGAAGTTACGTTGTCCTTTGGGATGACGGCATTTCGCTCACACATGCGAGGATACTGCACATGCCAGAAAAATTAAACGTGCTGCAAAAAGCACTAATAAACGCTGAACTTAATGGTTTAGAGTCAGAGATAAAGAATACCAATACGCCGCCAGAATATCGTGCGCGACTAGAGGTTGGTAATGATGGCGGTTACTTTGTTAGTACCCCACGAAATGCAGGCGAGCTACCAGACGCCGTAGATTTATTTGAAGATTTTGGATTAGACCCAGAAGCATGGGTAGTTGTAAGTGTCCGCAAGAGCCGCTGGCAGAAGTTTGACGGCGAGTGGTTAGAGGCGGCAAAAGTAAACATCAAGCCAGCCTCACGGATGGGCGGCAATGACTTAGATTATGACGCGCTGGTATCTGAGATATCAAAGTTCAAGCCAGGCAAAGTAGAGAAGGCAACAGGACCGCTGTATGCCATTTACGCAATTGGTGATACGCAGTACGGCAAGGATGCTGGCGGCGGAACCGAAGCAACTATCGAGCGCGTTAAGCGCGGCATCGAAGAGTCTGTTGCACGCCATAAGGAGTTGTTAAAGCTTGGTCGCCCTATTGGAACAGTAGTCCTGCCACAACTAGGCGACTGCATTGAAGGCTCCACTAGCCAAGGCGGACGAGTCATTGGTCGTAGTGACCTTGGCGTAACCCAGCAGGTGCGCGTAGGACGACGTGTTCTTATGGCATGGATTAAAGCATTTGCGCCACTGTGCGATGAGTTGATTGTTCCTGTAGTTCCAGGAAACCACGACGAGCCACATAGAATTATGATGACCGACCCAACTGACTCATGGCAGATTGAGGTTGTGTCAGCGGTTCAAGATGCTTGCGCTGAAAACCCAGACCTAGCTCATGTTAAGTTTTACTATCCAAAGGAAGACCACTCCACACTTGCTATTGATTTAGGTGGAACAATCCTTGGCATGGCACACGGGCATCAAGCCAAAGACATGGGTAAGTGGTTGCACGGTCAGGCGACTGGTCGCACACCAGTTGGTTCAGCTGACGTTCTACTGACTGGTCACTTCCACCACTTCCGCGCAGACCAAGTTGGTCCTCGCATGTGGATTCAAGTGCCAGCCATGGACGGCGGCAGCGCATGGTTCCGTGACAAGAGCGGGCTTGAGTCACCAACAGGTATTGTTTCATTGGTAGTTGGCGATGGGTATGACCCACGTCGCGATTTAGCCGTACTTGCAGGAGAAAACCGCCTACCATAAGAACATGGCAGGTACGCATCAAAACATACAAAACCTTGGCGCAGGTGGCATGTATGGAACTAACACTAACTACGGTGGTGGAGGTGTTCCAGTTGCTCGTTCCGAACTGGACTTCCTACGTCTTGGTGTTGGTCGTACCCCGCAAGCAGAGTATCCAGACGGTTACTTAGGAACTATTCGTTCACGCCGTGACGATAAGGGCCGCGATTCAAGCGCATCAGACCGTGTACTAAATGGATTAAAGGTACGCGTAGGTCAGCGTTCATACCAGCGTGGTGTTCACCGCGGTGAGCGCATTGACGTTCAGGATTACTACTATCCAGAAGGTCTTGATAACATGCGTGGTATTGCTCGTCAGATGAAGGGCAAGAAGGTAGGCAACGTAATCATGACCAAGCGTGGTGTTGAGAATGCAATGGCTGCGCCTGCTCCACACCTACCTAATGATGGTAAGGCAAACATCCGTAGCACATCCCCAATGTCACTAGACAAGCGACGCGTAGACCAGATGGCTCGTATGCGCCCAGGTTGGAAGTAATATGGCTGAAGGTGCAGGTCGTTTTGCAGATGGCGTTTATAATCGCCGTCCTTGGGTAGCCCCTGCTGAGGCAGCGTACCCACCACAGCAATACATTGGACCATTCCCTTCTAACCAAGAGCGTTTACTTAGCCAATCACTGGCTACCTGGACTATGAGCAGCGCGGAAATTCAAGAATACGTACGCCCACCTCTACCACAAGTCAAGTTATTTCCGTCTCGTTTTGGTTATACTGAGGACGAGATTACTATTGAGGACATTGTACAGATGCCTCGTCGTACCGCTGCTACCCAGCGCGTAGAATCTGACTTCAGCCAGACCCCTAATACCCAAGAATCATCCAGCACTAACTCGTTAGGACCTACAATATAATGCCACGTAATACTACAGATTTTTATGGAAAATGCGACGACTGCGGCGGAACAGGCACAGAAGTTGTTTCTGACGGAGAAACTGCATTTAGCGGGGACGATGACTGCCCTACATGTAAAGGCACAGGAAAAGGTGTTCGATGAAAAACGACCCAGGTTTATTTACTGATAGCACAGGCGAAGGCATGGCTGGGGCCGAGGATGTTGCCCTTAGCACCCAAAAAGAACTAAAAAGAACAATTTATAATGGCGACCGTGTCTGTACTGGGTGCGGAAAAGCCATGGACCCTATACAATCATTACATAACCAAGAGAAGTGCCCGTCCTGCGTACGCAAGCAACACTTCACCCGTGTGAAAGGTAAGATGGCATGACCGTAAACAACTCGCGTTCACAGAACGCATCGCTCCAAGAGGGTGCCACAGACGGCAAGTATCGTAAGCGCCGCCCTAACACCACAGTTGCTGCAGGCATGGGCGATGAGCTAGTAGTCAAGAACCGTGATGACCTTCACGCGTATATGAACTACGGTTTCATTAACTCAGAAGAGCCAGCCAAAGTTAACCCAGCAGGTAACTAATATGGCATCAGGCGTACCAGACCGCGCTAGTCACCCAAAGCGCATCGCTAACTTTCCACAGCGCTATGTTTGGCCAGAAGGCGCACAACCACATGATGACTCAGACTTCCGTCACATCAGCGTTGACGACTACGAGGCATCTATTGCAGACCAAAAAGCCTATCAAGAATCCCGCAAGGAATAGCATATGAATAAGTCAGAGGACCAGTTTCCAGAGCTTCCCGACACCCTAAAGGGTTATGCCCGAGGAACCACGGGTTCTGGCGGACTTCCTATGGAAGTTCCTTCTCATGTCATGGACCTTGCTTCCCTTGGAACAAAGCGAGAATCGTTTTCACCTAATGTGACTGTTGTGCGCAAAGCTGAAAATGGAATTCCACCACTTTCTAAAGAGCACTTTAATAAACTCAGCACTGACGTGACTAACGCTACAAAAGAAGGAACAATCGCAAAGTACAATGCGGCTGCTCGTAGCGCACAAGGCAAAGACGAAGAAAAGTCACGCACAATAGGTAAGGCTGTTTTCCCAGGAAAAGAGCGCAAAGTAATCAGCATTGATAGCGCAGCTCGCCGTGGGTAGACCATTAAGCGGCAAATCCGCACCTAAGGGCAATCGCGTCTCGCTAGTTGAGCGCTTTGGCGGCACGCTTAACAGCAAGCCAATTCCATTGAACATCGCCCCTGCAGAAACAACAGCTCCTAAAAAAGAAGCCCCTGTAAAAAAATCAACGAAACCAGCGCCCAAAAAGGCAGTAGCTCAGCCTAAGCCAGCAACAACAGCGGTACCAGCCGCACCCGCTGCCCCAAAGCCTCAGCCCCGCAAACTAAACGGCAAGGTTATGATGAGCCCAGCTGAAATCGAAAAAACTATGGCTGAAAAACGAGCCGCAGCAGGTCCTAAGAAAGAATCTGCTATGGAGCGTAATTATCGTCAAGCCGCAGAACTAGAAGATAAGTTGCGCGGCGCTAAATAAGCTGTTTTTATATGGTAAGCTTACGCCATGGCTGACCTTGACATTGAAAACGAGTTTATTCTCCTATTAATCTGTAAAACCTGTAAGAGTATTGAAGAAATACCTTATTTGAAAACAGGTAAGTATTTAGGGGATGGTAAGTTTGACCAATCAGAAAATCCCTTCTTATTAGAAGCTAACGCCCCACATGAGCGCGGCGGTCATTACGGTATGCTTACAGACGTAAACGTGGTTTACTGGATGACGCCAAAGGTAAAAGAGTCAATTGTTGCTCAGCTAAAAGAGCAATTCACAGGCAACAGCCCACTGACACAAGGATTAGACGCACTTGGCACAGGTTTCTACGACCTAAAAGACACCTACAGCAAAGATGCTATGGGTTGCTGGAAGCTACACAACAGCCCTAAAGGACAATGTTCAGATTACAAAAGTGACCGCAAAATCCTAAAGCCAAATACCGACAAAGAACGCCGTGAGCTTGGTATTGCAAAATCTACTATTAAAGTGCACCTATGCGACTTCTGCCCTGTAAAGATGTACAACCAAAAGAAAGCGTATGAAGAACGCGGGTTGTACAACTAGCGTATACTGTAGATACAACCTACAGGATGGAAGCCCTATGTTCATCGAGATGTCGTGCAGTTGCAGTGCGTCTTTCCAAGGGGAATCAGATAACGATACGTTACTCCAGCTCTGGGGCCAATCCTTTATAGCCGCTCATCAGGACTGCGGTTACATGGCAAAGCAGTACTCCGAAGAAGAGGAAAAGATGAAGCGGTATGACATTTCCTCTAAGGAAAAGCGCGAAAAAGAACTATAATACATAGATGGATTTCTATGCAGCGTTGGTCGCACAGGCACACCCTGTTGCTGTAGAGCCATCCGAAACCTCATACTTCAGCGCACCTGGCGCAGG
>Ga0208257_1000360_pt1 | contig 14225 bp, 13 predicted proteins | sample CryBogCBH10Sep07_FD_184610 | JGI IMG/M metagenome (GOLD analysis project Ga0208257, IMG submission 184610) | Freshwater microbial communities from Crystal Bog, Wisconsin, USA - CBH10Sep07 (SPAdes) | ecosystem: Environmental > Aquatic > Freshwater > Lake | place: Crystal Bog, Wisconsin, USA... | reverse complement strand
ACCATCGGTCCGGGGCTTTTCTTCGAATACAGGTTGTCCGATCGCCGCCCTTCGCCTGAGTTTTTCAAGGGAATGCATACCGGTGACACCTTTCCTGAGGTTTGTTCCGAGGTATCCTCAGTACTGTCAGGAGCAAATCAATCCTCTGTCTATTTTGGGCCCAGAATGCAGTGGGCCTATGCGGCTTTTGGCCTTAAACCTCCCGCAAATCAGCCGTCGTGGTGGCATCCTGGCGTTTCCTTTCCGAAATCCATGGAGAGTGAGTACATCTCGGGATGGGCCTCCCGTAAATTCGATACGCTGATCTTTTTCAAGAATGATCTGACCTACATGCCTCTGGAATTCATCGAGATTCTCCGGGCGGAGTACTCCGTGGATCAGAGTTACTCCCTGCTGACTGTCCTGCGTAGGATACCACGCACATGACAAGAGTTGCCGATTACATAGCCGGATACTTGGCCGATCGTGGTATAGGTCATGTTTTCATGGTCACGGGCGGGGCCGCTATGCATCTCAACGATGCATTCGGAAGGGAGTCACGCATCAAGAAAGTATTCTGCCACCATGAACAGTCCTGCGCGATGGCCGCAGAATCCTATTTCAGGGTTTCCAACCGTTTGGCTGCGGTCAATGTCACGGCCGGTCCCGGAGCAACCAATGCGATTACCGGAGTTTACGGGGCCCATGTTGATTCGATGGCGATGATCGTGATCTCGGGCCAATCCAAGCGGGAGACCTTGGTTCAATCGAGCGGACTACCCCTCCGACAACTTGGCGATCAGGAAGTCAATATCGTGGAGATGGTGAAAGGTGTGACCAAATACGCGGTGCTCATCGATGATCCTTCATCCGTTCGATTCCATCTGGAGAAGGCATTGCACCTTGCCGCCAACGGACGACCGGGGCCGGTTTGGCTGGATATCCCGATTGATGTTCAGTCCGCTCACATCGATCCTGCTACCCTGAAAGGATTCAACGCCGCAAACGAGCCGCCGATCGACTCACCCCTGGAGATTTCCGAACAATTGATTCGGGACATCCTTGAAAGGATGGCGGCCGCCAAACGACCCGTAATCTATGCGGGGACCGGCATTCGACTCTCCGGTCAGTACGACTGTTTCCTGAGGTTGGCCAACCGTCTGGGGGTTCCCGTCGTGGGGGCTTGGAATTCGAATGATCTTTTGCCTAACGATCATCCTTCCTATGCAGGACGACCGGGAACTTTGGGCGACCGAGCGGGCAACTTCACGGTTCAGAATAGCGACTTTCTTCTCATCCTTGGGTGTCGTCTCAACATCCGGTTGGTTTCTTACAACTGGAAAAGCTTCGCCCCGCAAGCTTTCAAGGTGATGGTTGATGCCGATGAGGCTGAAATGAAGAAGCCGACGCTCTCGATCGATCTGCCGGTGCACGCCGATCTGAAGAATTTTCTCCCGATATTGGACCGGGTAGCCGAGGGGTGGGTGCCATGTCACACGGAGTGGCTCTCCTGGTGCCGCGAACGCGTGGCGCGCTATCCCGTGGTTCTCCCGGAGTACTGGAGTCTCAAGGAAAAGGTGAATCCCTATTGTTTCATGGATCGTCTCTCCTCTTTCCTTGAAGAGGGTGAGATCATCGCGTGTGCGGATGGGACTGCCTGTGTCACGGCTTTTCAGGCAATCAAGATCAGATCAGGCATGAGGTTGTTTCACAATTCAGGATGTGCCTCCATGGGGTATGACCTACCTGCTGCCATCGGTGCCGCGGAGGCTTTTTCAGAAAAGCAGAGGATTCTCTGCCTGGCTGGCGACGGGAGCATCATGATGAATCTCCAGGAATTGCAGATTATTGCGGGGCGTCGTTTGCCGGTGAAGATCTTCATACTCAACAACACCGGCTACCACTCCATCCGTCAGACCCAAGGCAACTTCTTCCCCGACAATATCTTGGGGTGCGGGACGGATTCGGGATTGAGTTTTCCTGATTTCGGCAAGGTGGCGACGGCATTCGGACTACCCTTTGAGCGATGTGCCAGCCATGCGGAACTGGATGACACCATCCAAAGCACCCTGTCGCAGGATGGACCTGCCGTCTGCGAGGTCGTGCTGGATCTGGGGCAGGCCTTTGCTCCGAAGCTTTCCTCCCGTAAACTGGATGATGGCAGCATGGTGACCGCCCCTTTGGAGGATATGGCTCCCTTTTTGAGCAGGGCTGAGCTTGCCGAAAACCTTATCCACTCATAATTCCGAAAGCACGTTTAACATGAGCCGATCCAAAACGGTTTTTCTTACGGGCGGCGCCCGTGGTATTGGCGCTGCCATCCATCAGGAACTCAATCGATGCGGACATAGGATCATCGCTCCTTCAAGGGATGAACTGGACCTGGCCTCGGGAGATTCGGTTGAGGCTTATCTGGCATCTCTGTGTGATACCCACGTTGATATTCTTATCAATAATGCTGGAGTGAATAATCCCCGATCCATCCCGGAAATTTCTAATGACAGCTGGATGAATGCTATGCAGGTGAATCTTGGCTCTGCACTGAGACTCATTCAGTTCTTTGCCCCGGGTATGGCGGAGCGTGGTTACGGGCGTGTTCTCAATACTAGTTCCATTTTCGGATCCGTCACCAAAGGGGGAAGGGCCGTTTACTCAATGACCAAAGCCGGATTGGATGCATTGACAAGGACCGCGGCGGTGGAATTCGGTCCAAAAGGTGTGTTGGTGAACTCGCTGGCTCCGGGCTATGTGGAAACGGATTTGACGCGGCAAAACAATACCCTCGCGGCCATCGAAACCATTGTTTCCACGATACCATTGCGTCGTATGGCCCAGCCGGGGGAGTTGGCCAAGATTGCGGCTTTCTTGGTTTCCGAAGACAACACCTACATCACCGGTCAGACGATCGTGGCTGACGGCGGTTTCACCTGCTTGTAAAAAGATCTCCCAGTCTATGCTCACTATCAGGAGTCAATCCCATGATTACACTGTGGAAGAATATCCCTTGTTAGGAAAGGCGTTAACTAGCGTTACGGGAGGCAAGGGGGTATTCTTTCTGATCGATCGAGCGGTGTTCCGTCATCACGTGACGGCTTTTTCCGACAATGTGCCCGAAGAGACCTGTATCCTCATTGAGGCTTCTGAGGAACAAAAGTCTTTCGAGCGATTGCCCTCGATTTTCCTAGAGTTGCTGGCACGCGGACTCAAGCGGGATGGAACCCTTGTTGTGATCGGAGGAGGAGTGCTCCAAGACATCGGTTGTTTCATAGCCACCGTGCTATTCCGAGGAGTTCGCTGGGAACTGATCCCAACCACCTTGCTCGCCCAAGCCGATAGTTGCATCGGCAGCAAGAGTTCCATCAATATCGGGTCCTACAAGAATCAGATCGGCACTTTCTACCCCCCGCACCGGGTGCTCCTTGTTGCCGATGTGCTCAAAAGTCTTCCATGGGATCAGATCCGATCTGGTCTTGGAGAGGTAATAAAACTCCAATTAATTGAGGGGGGAGCGGGTTTCAATGAGTTGATGAATGATCTTGAACTTGTGACTCCCGAAAGCGGTTGGGAAGTGATCTCCAAATGGGTGAAGCGCTCAATGGCTGTCAAAAAACCCTACATTGAACAAGATGAGATGGATCGCGGCATCCGGAATATCCTCAACTACGGTCACACGTTCGGCCATGCCTACGAATCAGCCACAAAATATGCCATCCCTCATGGAATAGCCGTGCTTTTGGGTATACTCACAGCAACTTATCTTTCGGTGCGGTTAGGTTTGGTTCCATTCTCCCATTATCAAGACCTCAAACAACGTCTTTTCCCCTGGTGCTGCCCCTATGGCGATCTGCTCGTGAAGGCTGACCGACCGAACATCTTCGACGCCATCAGGCACGACAAAAAAAACACGGGTGATGCTGTGAACTGCATTTTGACCAAGGGGGCGGGCCGTATGGAAAAGGTGAAAGTCGATTTTCCCGGCGACCTGATGCCTGCCGTGGAACAGTTTATCGCGCAAGAGATGGTTAAAGGGGCCTGAGAAGAACGATTCAACCCTTTATTTTTACGATTTGATTGTCCAAGATTGTAGTCTAATAACCCTATTAGACTTTTGGAGGCCTGACATGAACCGCGATATATTTGAAAACCTGTTCGTACTTGAGATGACGAACAATCACCAAGGCAGCGTGGAGCGCGGTCTCCAAATCATCAGAGAGCATAGCCGTGTTGCCCGTTTCAATAACGTCCGCACCGCAATCAAGTTGCAATTCCGTGACGTGGACTCCTTCATCCACAAGGACTTCCGTGATCGTCTTGATATCCGCTATGTGAAGCGTGTGTTGGAGACCCGTCTTTCCAAGGAGGACTACGCTGTGATGATTAAGGCGATCATCAAGAGCGGGTGCATACCGATGTCGACCCCGTTTGACGAAAAGTCGGTGGATTGGTGTGTGGAGTTCGACCTGCCGATCATCAAGATTGCCAGCGCCGATTCCAACGACTGGATGCTTTTGGAAAAAATTGCATCAACCCGCAAGCCCTGCATCATTTCCTTCGGGGGAACACCGCTCAAGGACATGGATGACGTTGTTACCTTTTTTGAAAACCGTAATATACCCTTAGCAATCAATCATTGTGTGGCGGCCTATCCTCATGAGGATAACGAGGCGGAACTTGATCAGATTGATTTTATAAAAAAACGCTACCCCGGGCACACGATTGGTTACTCTTGTCATGAGTATCACGACTGGGTCATGTCGATCGGTATTGCTTACGGCAAAGGCGCCCGCACCTTCGAACGGCACATTGATATCAATAGCGACGGATTCGAGGTGGCCAAGTACTCGTCTCTGCCGGAGCAGATTGATACATGGTACCGAGCTTTCCATAAAGCAGTGGAATTCTGCGGAACGGCAAGCGATTCGAGGAAGTTGCCGATAGCCAAAGAGACAGCCTATCTCGACACCTATATCCGTGGGGTCTACGCAAAACGAGACCTTCAGTTAGGGGATCTGCTGACAGAGGAAGACATTTATATGGCGATTCCTCTCCAGAGAGGACAGATTTCGTGCCGCGAACTCATGTTGGGCAAATATGGTCACCGTATGGTGACCGAGTGTAAAAAGGACGCTCCTCTTTCGATAGATCAAATCGACTCTCCTTATTCGGAGGACTCAAAACTTCGCGAGATCATCAATCAGCGCGGTCTCTGATGAGTCAAAAAAAAATCAGCATCGTGTCCGGATGCTTCAATGAAGCGGGGAACGTAGAAGATTTGGTGGGACGTGTCTCTAAAGTTATGGAGGCATTTACCCAGTACGATTACGAGCAGATCATCATTGACAATGCCTCCACCGACGGAACGCAGGAGGTCCTGCGTACGTTGGCCGCCGGTAATCCAAGGCTCAAGGTGATCCTGAATGCGCGAAATTTTGGCCACATCCGATCACCTTACCACGGTATGCTGCAGGCGGATGGAGCAGCCGTAATCTATCTGGCATCCGATCTTCAGGAGCCTCCAGAGCTGATTCCCGAATTTGTGCGTAAATGGGAGAACGGAGCAAAGGCCGTGGTTGCCATCAAGGATTCCAGCGATGAATCCCCCCTCTTCTTCGCTGTGAGAAAATTCTACTACAAATTGGTTGAGGGATTAGCCGAAACGCGGACAATCCAGAATTTTACGGGATTTGGGCTCTATGACCGGAGAATCATGGAATATTGCCGATCCCTAAAAGATCCCTATCCCTATTTCCGCGGATTGATTGCCGAGATTGGACTCCCGGTGGAGCGTGTTTCCTATCACCAGCCTCTTCGCACGCGTGGATTCACGAAGAATAATCTCTACACGCTTTACGACATGGCGATGCTGGGGATCACCAACTTCTCCAAGGTCCCTCTTAGATTGGCCGCAATGCTCGGGTTTTGCATGGCAATCATGAGTCTGCTAGTGGCCATCCTGTATCTGATCTACAAGCTAATCTTCTGGTACAGCCTGCCTGTTGGCACGGCCCCCCTCGTCATCGGCCTTTTTTTCTTCGCCTCGGTACAGCTGTTCTTCATCGGGATTCTGGGAGAATATATCGGTGCCATTCACACGCAGGTTCTGAAGCGCCCCCTCGTCGTTGAAAAAGAGAGGATTAATTTCTGAAAAGGGTGCTTCCCCATGAAGCTCATTAAGAATCGAAATAGTTCTACCTTCATGATGTTCATGGTTCAGTCATCACTTTAAATAAACCGATTATGTCACCAAAAATTGCGCCTAATGCTTCTGAAAAATCACCACGCTGGCCCTTCTGGGTCGCGGGAATTTTCATTCTTATTACAGGGTTCGTATGGATGCTGGAATCTCCAAGTAGGGAGGAGTTGTTCGGTGACACGGGCAAGCTCTGGGATGCATTCAGAATACCGATTGGTGGATGGTCTCCAAACTATCAACTCGGTCATAGCGGAGAGGTTTACAATGCTTCGGGCATCGCAATTTTTTTGGCGAAGATTGTGAGCCTAGTGCTTGCCTCGGTTACTGGATCATTTTTGGCGCTTAAGATGCTCATCTTAGCATTCCTACCACTCGCTTTCTGGACGATGCGGCTTTTCCTTCTGAGGCTAAAGGTCGCATCCGCTGAGGCCTACCTCGGAGCTCTTCTTTATCTCGTGATGCCTTCGATGCTGGTTGCCATCGGGATTTACGAGCACTGGACGGTCGGACTCTGCTTCGTCTTCACGCCGTTGATCCTCCGCGGAATCCTTGCCGTGGCCGAGGAATCCTCGCCTCGGGAAATCGTTGGGCTTGGACTTGCCGCCTCGGCGCTCGCACTCAGTTACACCAAGATTGCGGTGACAATGTCGCCAATCCTCGTTCTCTGGACACTCGAGTCACTCCGCCAGAATCCCTCCAATCTTCGCAAGGCCCTTGTCGGCTATGCCGGAGCACTCGTGGTGGCCGGCCTCACCGCCATCCTCATTCTTCTACCGGGATCACGGGAGTTCGGCTTTGCGGCAGGTTTCCTGTTCGATCCGGTCGATGCCTGGAAACATCACTATTCCTTCAAGACTCCTCTGCTATGGTTCGACCTTTGGGGTGAGCTGACCAAGGGAGGGGATGGCAATCTCACAGGGGATGCGGCGATGTTCTGGATTGGTCTCGTTCCTCTGGCGGCTCTTTCACTAGCTCTCGGTCTCGGATCACTCTCGGAATGGCGCGTAAGCAAAAATGGTCGCTGGTTCCTGGTGCTGACCGCCTGCTGGCTCGTCGGGATATGGTTCTCCTCGGGACCGGATGGTCTTCTGCTCGGGCATATCAATGTCCTCAAGACCGCGCAGGGTCTTCCTGATACCTCAATCCCCCTTCTTTGGCTCTCCCTCATCTGGATGGGATGGATGATTCATCGCACGTCTTCGCAATTGCTGAGTAATCGGCCGTATTGGGTGCCCGCACTCGTGACTGCCGTGGTGCTACTGGTGCCGGTTTTCCGGATTGCCGAATTTCTTCCCCTCTTCGGTGATATTAGGGCTCCAGAGTCATTCTGGAGCGTGGGAGGATTCTGCTGCCTCGCCGGAGCTGTCGGCATGGCCTTCTGGATGCTCTTTACGGAAGTGATTGCAAGGGAGTGGCGCAGGCCTACCGCAATCATCGCGGGAATCCTGATGCTAGTGGAGCTTTATCCAGTGCACTCTGCCTACTGGACCCGTGGCATGGAGAGTCAGCTCTTCACCGAGTATGAGCAGGCTGCTGCCTTCCTGAAGACGGCGCCGATCCAAGGAAGGGTCCACCCGCTGAGCGGACGCTATTTCTATCTGACGCTCCCGGAGAAATGCGGCAGAGCGGTCGATTCCGAATCGTTGCTTCGTCATTTTCAACTCAAGTGGGTGCGGCATCTTGAAGCGGCCGGCAATGCCTCGGGCGATACCTTGAGGAGTTATCTTAATCTGGCCGGAGTGGCTTACATTTTGATCGACAAGGAGGATCCCTTTTCGCCGAAGCAGATGCAGGATTTCTTCCGCTCGGTCTACCCGGTCGTTTTTGAGAACCGTTATTTTGCGGTGCTGGTCAACTCCGGAACGCTTTATCCCGCGTTCCTGGCACACGATTTCGTGGCACTGCCACCTGATGGCTATGCACTGGCTCCTGCCGTGTTGCAACTTCTGCCCAAAAACCTGATCACGGTGGAAACATCCCAACCTGCGAACGGTATCCCCGGATATGCGGGACAGGCCGCAGGAACGAATCAGGTCGCTTTACTTCCCCAATATCAGAACCAAAATGGGCAGCCCTTGGTGCAAGTTCCGCTCGTTGGCAATCGCATGGATGATTATCAGCGGATGGCCTATCAGGTGCCTGCAAATGCATCCGGATGGCTGGTTGTGTCCGAAGCCTATCACCCGGACTGGACGGTGACGATCGATGGAAAGCTTGGGCAGACGACCCGTGCCGAGGCAGCCCTGCTCGGCACTTATGTGCCAACCGGATCACATGAGGTCACCTTCCAGTTCAAGGCTCCTGGTTGGTATTCCCTTTGTCTGGGCCTGGGTGTACTAAGCTGGATCGTTGCCCTTGCTGCATTGTTTTACCTGCCTTCCAAATGGGCTCCTGTTAGCTGGAGGACGTGGTGGAATGGGAAAACGTTTTGAACGATGACTCGCGGTAGTTGATTTGCAATCAGAAGCGAGAACTAATAAGACCATCACATCAAATGACACGCAAAGGCATCGTGCTTGCTGGAGGGACGGGCTCCCGGCTTCATCCGCTGACCATGGCTGTGAGCAAGCAACTCATGCCCGTCTATGACAAACCGATGATCTACTACCCGATCTCGGTACTCATGCTTGCCGGGATCCGTGACATCTTGATTATCTCCACGCCGCAGGATCTGCCGAATTTTCGCAAACTTCTGGGTGACGGTTCACGATACGGCGTGACCTTTGAATATGCGGAACAGCCATCTCCTGACGGGTTGGCGCAGGCTTTTCTGATCGGGTCGGAATTCTTGGATGGGGCCCCAGCCGCCCTTGTGCTTGGGGATAACCTCTTCTATGGCCATGATTTCACGGATATCCTGGCTGGTGCCGCTGCGCTCAAGGATGGGGCGACGATCTTTGGTTATGAGGTTGCAGAGCCATCTGCGTATGGAGTGGTCGAGTTTGATACTTCAGGTAAAGCGATCTCGCTGGAGGAAAAACCGACAGACCCCAAGAGCAACTATGCCGTACCAGGACTCTACTTCTACGGTGCCGATGTCGTGGAAAAAGCCCGGATGCTGAAGCCATCGGCGCGCGGCGAACTTGAAATCACCGATCTCAACCGAGCTTACCTCGAGGAGGGGCGGCTCCGAGTACAGAAACTTGGTCGTGGAACGGCGTGGCTCGACACAGGCACCCACGAGTCGCTCTTGGAAGCTGCTGATTTCGTGCGGGCTATCCAGAATCGCCAGGGACTACGCATCGCTTGTCTGGAGGAGATCGGTCTCCAGATGGGCTTTCTGGACGAAACCTCTTTCGAAAGGGCTCTCGAACCCCTAGGTAAGTCGACCTACGGCATCTACCTCCGAGGCGTTCTCAAACGCCGTCGTAAGTAATCCCAAGCTCCAAGCCAGAACTTCCAGCTACCTTTTTTGGGCCATGCAAAAGCTTCCCACCAAAATTCATGATGCCTACCTGCTGAAGCCGAAAGTCTTCGGTGACGCTCGGGGATTCTTTCTAGAGTCTTGGAACAAATCAACCTTCCGAGATTTGGTGGGAGATTTTGACTTTGTTCAGGATAACCACTCCCGTTCAGCCAAGCACGTCCTCCGCGGGCTGCATTACCAGGCTGGAGATGCTGCCCAAGGCAAGCTTGTCTGGGTGACTTCGGGTACGGTGTACGACGTGCTTGTCGATCTTCGGAAGAGTTCCCCTACCTACGGTCAATGGGACGGGTACTATCTCACAGCCGACGCCCACGAGCGACTTTGGGTTCCTCCTGGTTGTGCCCACGGGTTCCTAGTGGTTAGCCTCACTGCTGATTTTCATTACAAAGTGACTACCCCGTACCGACCCGACAAAGAGTGTTCTCTGAGATGGAATGATGCCGATCTTGCAATTACCTGGCCTATTGAAATCGGAATTGCCCCCATTGTGTCCCCAAAAGATGCCGAGGCCGCAGCTTTTGATGAATGCGAGAAGTATATTTGACATCAAATATTAATCGCAGCATATTTTATATCATGGTGCGTACTCAAATTCAATTGCCAGATCAGCTTTACAGGGAAGTTCAGCGTGTCGCGCGTGACCAGGAATGGAGCATTGCGGAGGTGATCAGGAGGGGGGCGGAGTCAGTGATTCGAGCTTACCCTGCCCTAAAGCAAAAATCTCCCTCTGGATGGAAGCTGCCAGCACCCATCACATCTAGAATGTTAGTGCATGATTCTGAATCACTTCGCGATCTTGTGCATGAAGATTCTGATGCAGTTCGATAAATGATCGGCATCGATACGAATATTCTGGCGTATGCCAGAATCGGAACCTCGCCTTGGCACAAGGCCGCAGCTCACTTCCTTGAGGGGCTGGGATCCTGTCAAGAAGTGGTCATTTCAGAACTGGTGCTCATCGAGCTTTATCTGCTGCTCCGGAATGAAAAGATCTTATCTCCACCGCTCTCCGCATTGGCAGCAGTAACAGAATGCCATCTTCTCCGTGCTCATCCTCACTGGCAACTGATTGACTCGGCAGATGTCATGAAAGATGTCTGGCCTTTGGCGTCCCTTGAAGGATTTGCCCGAAGGAAAATCTTCGATGTACGACTAGCCAAAACTCTCCAAGCTCATGGCGTTACGGAATTTGCTACAGCGAACACAAAGGATTTTGAAGGACTTGGATTTCAGCGTGTCTGGAACCCATTGATAGATGACCTTCGATAAGGCATAGACGCTTTACCCCTCCTAACTCGACTCTGTTCATTAGCAATCAATCATGACAAAATTTTCAGGTTTCCAGATTCAATTTTAATCACTCTCATGTCTTGCATCCTCGTTACCGGTGGCGCTGGGTTTATAGGTTCGAACTTTGTCCTCGATTGGATCGCGATGGAAAAAGATTCCGTCATCAATCTCGACAAGTTGACCTATGCAGGCAATCTCCAGAACCTCGCCTCCTTGGAGGGAAACGAACGCCACATCTTTGTGCGGGGCGATATCGGAGATGCGGATCTTGTGGCCAAATTGCTGGCCGATCACCGGCCCAGGGCCATCGTTAACTTTGCCGCAGAATCCCATGTGGATCGGTCCATCCACGGCCCCGCGGAGTTCATTCAGACAAACATTGTCGGTACTTTCACGCTTCTGGAGGCCGCCCGGGCTTATTGGAACGGTCTGGACGAGGAAGTGAAGAAATCCTTCCGTTTCCTTCATGTCTCGACTGACGAGGTCTACGGGTCACTTTCCCCGACTGATCCCGCTTTCACGGAAGCGAAGCAATACGAACCGAACAGTCCTTATTCTGCGAGCAAAGCCGCATCGGATCATCTTGTCCGCGCTTACCACCACACATATGGGCTCCCGGTGCTCACGACCAACTGTTCAAACAATTACGGCCCTTACCATTTCCCGGAAAAGCTGATCCCACTGATCATTCACAACGCCCTTGCCGGGAAGTCGCTTCCGATCTATGGCGACGGGCAGCAGGTTCGCGACTGGCTCTATGTGAAGGATCATGCCTCGGCTATCCGAAGGGTTCTGGAGGCCGGCAAGGCGGGCGAGACCTACAATGTGGGTGGTTGGAACGAAAAGCCGAACCTCGACGTCGTCCACACCCTCTGCGCCATCATGGATGAACTCTCGCCCCGTTCGGACGGCAAAAAATACGCCGAGCAGATCACCTATGTCACAGACCGTCCGGGGCACGACCGCCGCTACGCGATCGACGCCACCAAGATCAACCGCGAACTTGGGTGGAAGCCTGCCGAGACGTTTGAGACCGGTATCCGCAAGACGGTCCAGTGGTATCTGGACAATCGGGCATGGGTATCCGGCGTCACCTCCGGTGCCTATAAGGACTGGGTGCAGACGCACTACCTGTCATAGTTTTGCAGGACTGAACCAACTTCCGGGACCGACCTTGACTATTCCTTCACTCATCATCCCTGCCCGACACCTCGTTTGACAGCCAACGACCTTGCATATTGTTGGCGTCTTTATGCCACGCTGACCTGGACGAATTTCAAGATGCGCTACTATGGCAGCATCTTGGGATACGTTTGGAGCCTGCTCAAGCCCCTGGCCCTTTTCGGGGTATTGTATTTCGTCTACTCCTTCGTCTTTAAGCAGACGGCCCCGCACTACAAACTCTTCCTGCTGCTGGGGATCATGATGTGGGATTTTTTCTCCCAGGCAACCACGGCCGGAATGAACGGGTTCATCGGAAATTATCAATTGATCCGGAAGGTCTCCTTGCCCCGGATCATTCTCGTTCTCTCAGCAGTTTCGGCCGCGTTTATCGGATTGTTTTTCAACCTGGTTGTGTTCGCCGTTTTCGCATTCTTCGACGGGGTGAGCCTGCATTGGAGAATGATGGGATTCTTCCCGCTGCTGGGAGCCCTGTTCATGCTGGTCACCGGGATCGGACTCATCCTCAGCATCATCGTGGTGAAAGTCCGGGACATGCTGAGCGTCTGGGAAGTGTTCCTGCAACTGGGTTTTTGGCTGACCCCGATCATCTACCCGATGAGCATGGTTCCCGAGAAGTTACGGTTTTTCATGTTTCTCAATCCGGTGGCAGGGATCCTGACCTACTCCCGTTACATGCTCATTGGCATCGGAGGACTGACGAAATCGGGATGTTGCTATGTGATCGCGGTGAGTCTGGCCATCTTCTTGGTAGGGATCCTCGTTTTCAAATGGAAGGAAGCAGAAATGGTGGAGGATCTCTGAACGGAAAATCCTTCCACGATCGAATGACCCTATCCAACCGCTTCAGTCCGATCTGAGTCCCACCCTTTTTCAAATCTCCTCAAGCCATGCCTCCCGCCATCACCGTCAGGAATCTTTCAAAAACATTCCGCCTTCGTGAAGAACGCAGGGGTACGCTGAGGGAGCGGGTGATGAAAATTCACAGGCCGAACGAGCGCAAACCGAAGAGGACCCTGGATGACATCAGCTTTGAGATCCAGCAGGGGGAATTTTTCGGAATCATCGGACGCAATGGATCAGGAAAATCCACACTGTTAAAAATCCTGGCCGGCATCTACCGCCCTGACAAAGGGAGCCAGATCACGATCCACGGCCGTATTGCACCGATGTTGGAGTTGGGGGTGGGGTTCAATCCCGAACTCACGGGACGGGAAAATGTCTTCCTGAATGCCACAATCCTCGGCCTCACAAGAGCCCGTATCGAGGAGTGTTACCATGAGATCGTCCGTTTTGCGGAACTGGAGGATTTCATGGAACTCCAAGTAAAGCACTATTCCAGCGGAATGGCCGTTCGTCTTGCATTTGCGGTGGCGATGCAGGTCGATGCGCCCATCATGTTGCTGGATGAGGTTCTTGCCGTGGGAGATTTTGTTTTTCAGGAAAAATGTTTCGCTCTCTTCGAGAGGTACAAAAAAGAAGGCAAAACGATCATCCTGGTCACCCATTCCGCGTCATCCATGGAGCGCTTCGCGGACAGGGCCATGCTTATCCAGAACTCTCGGATCGAGGCCACGGGTAACCCGGAGGAAGTTCTGAAACAATACCATCAGCAGGGATAACTTCAGACAAAAGCACATCTCGAATCGATTTCAAATACCGTGAAAGCAAACAGAAGCTGAGCAATGAACCTTTTTGAACAAAGATTGACCGATCTCCTGGGACACAAGGAAGATTTCAGCGACAAAGTCAGGAGCCTTTTCTCAGGAAAACGGAGGAATCCCCTCATCCAATTGCCGGGATGGGAAAAGTGGGGTGTCCTGATGGACGAATTGGACTGGCTTCACCATCGTTTGCGCGACAATCACTCGCGGAGCGTTCTGGAAAACACGGTTCTCTATCATCTCACGCACGGCCATTGGAAAATGAAATGGAGGGGTGAAAACCTCACGTGGCGTCCGTCAATGGCCGAGGTCGGGGAGAATGTTGAGAAAATCAAACTGACCTTCAAGGATTGGGAATTACAGCCCAGGTCCATGCGATCCATCGGTTTTCCCCTTGAGGTTTTCCTGCCGAAAAAGAGACCGAGCATCATCTTCGATCTGGAGCAGTACGCGGATCCCAAGAATAACATCTACGCCAAGAGCGGGGATA
>Ga0208257_1000357_pt1 | contig 14293 bp, 14 predicted proteins | sample CryBogCBH10Sep07_FD_184610 | JGI IMG/M metagenome (GOLD analysis project Ga0208257, IMG submission 184610) | Freshwater microbial communities from Crystal Bog, Wisconsin, USA - CBH10Sep07 (SPAdes) | ecosystem: Environmental > Aquatic > Freshwater > Lake | place: Crystal Bog, Wisconsin, USA... | reverse complement strand
CGCCATATTCCAATCTTCCCCCGTCCTCTCACTCTGACACGGTACGTTGATCTTGACGTGCTTACAAAGGTACTCCTGATACCCCTCAAATACCCTCCACGCATGATCTACACTCCCACGTCCTTGTTGACCTCTGGACTTGTTAAACCTGATCAGATACTTCATACAATCACTGGTGCTTGTTGTTGCACCCCAATGTTGAAATGTATGAACTTCAGTGGCTCAGTTCCCCCGTGTCTGGTAAAACTATGCGGTACCCAAGCATTTGTAAAAAACAACGCCCCCTTTCTTATAGGGAACATGAGCTTATGTGTCGCATAACTCACCACATTTGGATTGGCTTCTGGCAACTGAGTTAGTATCTTCCCCTGTCTTTCATCATCAACCACAATACTAGATGCATTTTCTGGCTCATTAAGGAAGTAAAAACCAACAATGTGATTTCCATCCCCATGAACGTGATCATCCATCCCTGAGAATTTGTAGTGCTCTTGACCCCACATAGATGTGAAATAAGTTACCTTATCATCCATCTTGTACCCTTGGCTATTCAAAATATTCCAAGCAGTAGAGGTTATGTAACCCGACAAATCCCTTATCCTCTCGTCCATAAACAAGTTGTCTGTCATCTTGACTGGGTACAACTCGTTTATTTCCCCCTTGTTCTTTGCTATCCCCTCATCAAACACTGCTAACGCACTGTCTAAATATTCTGGTTTTGAAATACTGTATATTGCAGTTGCAAAATACACAGCCATATCTAAATTGTCCATGCCACTCTCCTATTTGTTATAGGATAAGTATACTTTAACTTTGAGTTGGTGTTTCAATTATCCTGAGCAAAACCACAACCACAGAGATCACAATTCCTACAAACATCTGATGAATTGGGGTCAGCGGGAAAACAAATAAGAAACCCTGCATCACGGACAGAACCGCAATAAACAACGCCCAAAGAACGTGCTTGTCTTTTAATAGTGTGGTGAGTTGGTTCATATTCCTACCTTGGCTTTGAGTGCTTGGATTTCTGTTGCCTGTGCGGTAACTAATGCGTTAAGTTGTTGAATTGCTCTAACCAAGTATGGATCAAGATTTTTATTCAAACCAAACAATGTGTCTGTACCTGCAACTTCTTTTTCTTCTGGAGAAGCTGAATGGGTATTAACTTGTTCTGGAAATACTGTTTGATATTCTTGAGCAATAAATGATACATCTGCTCTTTTGCTAACAATGTAATCAAAAGATACTGGACGCAATGCAAGAATTTTACTTAAACCATCATCAATAGCAATTACATTTTCTTTAATACGAGCATCAGATGTGGTTGACCAAGTAGATGAGTTTGAACCATTATAAATACCACCCGCACCACCCGCTGAAATAAATCCAGAAGATGCACCTTTACCTGTTGCAGATGTATTTGTTGTGCAAATAACTAATTCATAAGAAACAGTTGTTCCTGATTGAGTAGCTCCGTTACCAAGGTAAGTATTAAAACTACCCCCCGCCAATCCATAACCAGCTCCATTTCCAAGAAATGTGTTAGACGCACCAGTACAAGTGTATCCCGCTTGAGTTCCAACTGCTACGTTTGTGTTTGAAGTCGAATTTGAATATAATGCTTGATAACCAAATGCTACATTAGATGCACCAGTAGTGTTTGTATATGCCGCTTGATACCCTACTGCTGTGTTGCTAGATGATGTGGTGTTGGAGTTAAGTGCTCCACCACCTACTGCTGTGTTGTATTGACCTGTGGACGTTCCATTTGTTCCTGCCATTGAGGCATCGCCAATAGATGTATTATAAGAACCTGTTTGATATTGCCCCGCATAAGAACCAAAAAATGCGTTTTGACTTCCAGTTACAGATAATCCTGCGTTGTATCCAACAGCGGTAGTTCTATTCCCTGAGACTTCAGCGTTTAAAGCACTAACACCAACCGCAGTATTAGTAGATACAGAACCACTACCTAAACCTACTGTTAGTCCGTGTACAGTTATATCAGCAGATACTGATCCGCCCGTTAAAGGCAAAGCCGCAGTAGACTGTGTTGTTGAGTCACTAAACGTAATTGATGGGGATGATCCCCCAATGACTGTGGTCATATTAAACTCCTAATTTGGCTTTAAGAGCCGTTACTTCTGCTGATAGTTCTTGGATTGCTTTTACCATTGTCGGTATCATGTCACCCATTCTTAATCCCAAAACAGTTAATTCATCGCTTTGTTTATAAGGCCCAACTAAATCAGATAAAACTGTTTCAACTTCTTGGGAAATAAATCCAGCAACATTAGTTGCAGAACCATCTTTCCAATCAAATCTTCTTGGCTGAAGTTTATTGATTTCAGAAAGTCCAGTTTCTAATGGTTTGATATTTGTTTTTAATGTTTGGTCTGAAATTGCTGTAATAGAAGTGCTAGTTGAATAAATCTGACCAGAACCTAAAACATAAAAAGTAGCTGAAGCTGATGTATTTAAACCAGTAAAAACAGAATTTCCATTTGCTCCTGCTTGTACTGTATATCCACTTTGAGAAGATGTAGGTGCAATACTTAATAAACCACTGCTAATTACACTTGTTGTTCCTAATTGCAATCTACCACTATTATCTAGTGTCATTGCTTGGGTGAAAGCGACTGTGCCCGTTCCTGCTCCTGCCGTATACCATTTATGAGAACCTTGGTCTAACGCATAAGCCGAAGCACCAGCGTTATTTATATAAATAGGGTTTGTCCCATTAAAATATGCGTTTTGATACAAATTAAGTGAAGTTGTGCTAAAACTCCATACAGAACCACTAGTAAGTTGCAAAGCCTTAATTGAATTACTAGTTCCCCAAGCACTAGGAGTAACACCTACACCTACGTTTTGTGAGTTATCTATCGTTACCGCAGTTGTAGCAACACCACCTGAAGTAGTTGTTTGTAAAGCCAATTGTCCAGTAGAGTCAGCAGTTTGTACTATGCCTGTAACTCCAGAGGAAACCCCGTTATCACTTTTTATCGTTGATGCCATGTTATGCTCCTACCTTTGCTTCTAGAGCTGTTACTTTTGCTGATAGTTCTTGAATTGATGCAATCATAAGAGGTATTAACTCTGTGTAGCGAACAGATAAATACTCTGTTTGATCATTGATTTCATTAGCATTTACTAGTTTAAAACTATCAATAGCTTCTGGAACAACAGATTGTACTGATTGAGCTGTAACACCTACCCTTTGTTTTTTCTCTTCATCAGCATTCCATGTAAACTTTATAGTTTCAATCTTAGCAATATCTGCTAATGGAGTTGTGTAAGTGCCTGTTATTGTCTTTAATCTTGTATCAGAATAAGCAGACCATGCTTGAGCATTATCAGCCATAGTAACGCCAATTGCACCATTATTTACAAAATATACTTGATTGCTAGTACCAACTTGTACGTCCCAATATTTACCAGCAGTTGCATTTGTATTTCTTGCAACCCAAGCAAATCCATCACTATTAGCTACTTGATAACATGGTCTTGTGGATGCAGATGTTAAAGCAGTTGTAGTACCAACCAACAAATTACCAGAAGTGTCTAGAATTGCTTGAACACCACTATTTGTTCCTGTTGAAAAAGTAATCGCACCTCCGTCAGACATCATATTAAAGTTGCCGACATTGGAATACAGCCATGATTGACTTGCACCAATACCACGGAAAGAATAAGAAGAGCCTGTTAAATAACAACCAATAACAGTAGAATTTGCGCCATTTTTTATGTTTGTGCCGTCATAACTTGCAGATGAAGGAGATGTTGAAACATCCAATTTATAAGAAGGACTACTTGTACCAATACCAACCCTTTGAGCTGTATCTATTGTTACCGCAGTAGTCGTGCCGTTAGTTTGTAGCTGAAGTACGCCCGATGTATCAGACGTATATACTAAGCCTGTCGTTGTCGTTGTTCCTGATGCAATTGAACTCATATTAATCCTTTATATTACACAACTACCCAGCGCTGACCGTTAGCCACCGTTACCGTAATTCCTGAGTTGATCGTCACAGGACCGACTGAAAAACCATTCGTCCCACTAGGGATCGTTGAACTGGTTGTCACCGTGGTCGTGTTGGTCAATATAGACCCACCACCCAAACCACCACCAATCCCACCCCACACCGAGCCGTTATAGCCTTCAAACTGAGCCAGTGTTGTGTTGTACCTCAGCATTGCGGTTGCTGGGGTGCCTGGGCGTTGTGCCGTCGTACCAGTCGGTAATTGTGCAGATCCAGTACTGTTAAATAAGAAAGTCGTATTTGTGGATGAATAAGTTAAGTTATTACCTATTCCACTGGTCGCCATTGTTTGAACAGTACCACTATTGTCCTTGTAGAACAACTTACCATCATAGTAATTAATAGCGAGTTCAGCACCTGTAGATCCACTTGTTAAATTGGATGCAGATGGTGTGTTGCCAGTAGTTCCACTGGCGTAGATCAAAATAGGCGTGTAGCCACTCTGCGACATATTAAATCCTTTTCACTATTGTATCTTTAAACATTAAAATCCTCCACCTGCAACAGCACCCCACACAGGAGTAGCAGAGGAGCCTCCTGAGATCATCACCTGTCCTGCTGTTCCAAAATTCGTAGTTCCTGAACCTGTGCCTGATGCCAAATTGGTGTTGAGTCCAATGGCACCAGATACGTTAATTACGTGTGCTGATTGACCAGTAGTTCCCCAAGCCAAATACAACTTTTTACCATTTCCTGAACCGACCGTAATATCCCCATCATGTCCTGAAAAATAAATTCCGTTATTGATACTATAAAAATCAGCGGGAACACTTGCACCTGAATAAACAGATGAATTCATACCAAACTCACCGTAATAAGATGAATCTGTGCCTAAATCATTACTTAAAACGTAATTAGTTGATGCTCCTGCTGTTCCGCTTGTATTTTGTAAAACAGCTTGTAAATAGCTACCTGAAACAGATGTACCTGATGCAAAACTAGAGTTTGATGCATTAAAAGTTAACGCAGGGGTGGTGCTCGTCGAACTTGTAGCCCCAATCGTAGGGGCATTGAAAGCAGAATTTGTTGCGTTGTAATTTAATGCTGAATTAGAACTAAATGCTCCAGTACCATTACCATAAGGTATATAACCAGTGGCTAATGTTGTAATTCCTGTACCACCACTTGATACTGGAAGTGTTCCAGTTACGCCCGTGGTCAGTGGCAATCCAGTCGCATTTGTGAGCGTCACCGATGTAGGCGTACCTAAAATTGGAGTCACAAACGTAGGACTTGTTGTCAATGCCACATTGCCAGATCCACTTGTGTTGTAACTTGCACTCCAAGCACTACCCGTACTTAAAGGGATTCCAGACCCTGGGTACACCATCGAGCTACCATTACTCGCACTGGTAATCTGACCCTGAGCGTTGACAGTAATGTTGGCACTCGTGTACGACCCCGCAGTCACCGCAGTATTGGATATAGCAATCGTTACCGCACTTGATCCGTTATAGCTAGATCCTGAAAGTCCAGTGCTAATAGTCAACGCATTAGGAGAGGAAGCCGTAATTGTTCCAGATCCACCCAAACTAATTGATGTACCGTTAACAGTCAAAGAACTGTTATTCAGTGCTGAATTAGGTAGGGCAGTAATCGTGTTTGTCGCACCACTGATTGACTTGTTGGTCAAAGTAGCTGAATTAGATGCAGTCAACGCATCCGTAATCCCGTACCCAGAAAGCGTGGTAGGTGTTCCAGTGATGGAAGTCCACGCAGGGGCGACCGTAGCACTAGAAGCACTGGTCAACTGACCTTGAGCATTTACCGTGAAAACAGGGATTGAGGTAGCAGATCCGTACGTACTGGCACTTACCCCTGTACTTGTGATAGAAATCGTTCCTGTGGACGTTATAGTGCCCCCAGATAGCCCCGTCCCCGCGGTTATCGACGTCACCCCACTATTTGTGGCAATTGACCCCCAAGTACTGTTTGCGTACCCCTCAAAAGTTTGCGTATCAGTGTTGTACCGAAGCATACCGTTGGTTGCACTAGGTCTTGCAGAGGTTCCACCAGAAGGTAGGGTAATGGAGCCAGTCCCTGGGATCACAGGGTTGCTAGACAATGCAACAACAGGTGCTGAATTGCCATTTGTAACCGTAATCTGGTTGCTTGTTCCCGTAACCGATGTAGAAGATATGGTCGTTCCAGATACTGTAAGTAGTCCAGTACCTGAATAAGACGACAAATTAGCCATAATCCCACTCAGAGACAACGTAGGATTACCCGTTGTTCCATCAGGATTAGATATAGACAATCCAGATCCAGATACCGCTATCTGCACCGCAGACATAGTACTTGCACCCGTCTTTACCTGAATTCCGTTGCTATTATTAAATAAAGCTAAAGGTGCCCCAGTCAAAGATAAAACATAACTTGACCCTGAGCCATTATCTGTACCAATCAAACCACTACTAGCACCTATATAACGTGCTCCACTCAGCGTGGGTTGTGATCCAACAGTCAAAAATGTCTGTGTTAAAACAGGTGAATTGGCTATAGCACTGACAGTAGTTTGAGAAGTAACCCCGTTTTGTACAACAGGTACTACCTCTGCCCCTGTCAGAGTCGATGCGGTAGGTAATTGTGATATTTGTACTTGTGCCATTATGAACCTATAACAATTTCGTCTTCATCACCATTTACCAATTTTGGATTGGAAGTATTTGTACCAGTTGAAATTATAGAGTTGCTGTACTGTCCTGTGATCAACTGATTGTTAGGAACTACCAACGCTTCATCAGGTCTAGGGAATCTTAGGTTAATCCTCTCGGTCTTTCTTGCGGGGAGGCGATACGGATCCTTCTCATCCCTACAACCCTCCTCACACACTTGTAACCCAGGGAAGTTAATGTCAGGACTCAGCGTGGACAAAGGACGCTTGAACTTGCACCTATCGCAAATCGCAATCGCTATACTCGCATACCCTTCTGTGTCTAACCATTTAGGCATAACATCACCTTGTGTATGGAGCTATATTCGGAGCCAAATAGATAGGAGACTTATCCCTTTCCTCAAGTTCTGCCATTTGGAAGTACTTCTCTGCTTGTCCTTCTAAGTACTGAATCCTTGGAATATCCACCCCAGGGAGTTCAATACTCATCTGATGAGCCAACATAGACTGAACCGCCAACATCCAACGATCTGGTATCTCCAATTGGTTTGTTAACGCTCCAACGTCCTGAATCTGCCTTGAATACCAAATAGTAGCCTGTACGAAAGCCGTCTGCGGTACCGGCCACAAATAAAACGTAGGTTGCGGTATCGTCCTATCAAACCAGTACTGATACGGTTGATTGGCAGTAAAGTTTTGGTTCGGTAGATTGGTGTAATCATCCCTGTTCAGACGTGACATCTGCAACAGTCTTGCATTGTTACCAAAGTAAAGTTCACGTAAAGATAGGGTTGTGCCCCCAGTAGCTACCATCCTGTAGTACGGGACGTTTTGCCCTGGGTCTATGTCTTGCCAAATCCACTGAGAATCCGTCACCGTGACGCTCGTTCCAGTGTAAAGAGTTGTCCAAGTAGTGCCATCAGAAGACGCTTGAAACGTGTAATTCCAAGTCTGGCTACCACCATCAGAGATATAAGGCATAAAACCTATAGATCCAATGTAAGTGTTCTGACCAGTGCCGTAAAACACGGAAATATTGCCATTTGCAGACGTTTGTTGACAATAAGTTGCGATATTGTCATCATAGACGTTAGCAACTGTACCCCCAGAGCTTGTTGTATAGCTACCAGAAGGTTGGTTCATTGTCCTATACAACGCATTTAATATGTCATTTGCACCGTTTGGCAAAGAATAAATGTATTGGTTGGCGTTTAGCCCTATCACATACTTAACCACCGCCCAGTACTGAATACCTTGGTTGATTAGGTTGGATAGGATGTAAAAAAGAGACTCCTTAGCGGACTGAACTTGTTCATCAGTCAACTCTTCGGCAAGTTTCCCCGCACGACGGGCACCATGATCTATCAGCGTTTGTACGCTAATGACCGTATTGCCAACAGTTCCTGAATAACTCATAGATTACCACCCTGGACAGTGCCATCTCTTCAAAGATGCTTTAGCTCTTGGAGCATCACCCTTAGAGTGCTCTACAACACCCGACATTCGGGCACAAAATGAATCCTTCCTAGCTCCACCCTTGGGTTGGGGTGCCTTTAAATGCGATCCAGTCTTAGCATTGTACGCATCACGACCCGCTTTTGTCATCCCTGCACCCTCATCAGTGCTCAAGAAGTGCCTACCCTTACCCTTAGTGGTTTTGCTAATTGGATTTACCATGAACAACCACTCGTTTTCTTCATTGATCCACCTTCTTTTTTCTTAGCTGTTTTAGCAGATTGGATAAACGCATCTTTAGTTGGAGCACCCTTTGACCCAGGTTTACGCATATGCTCAACAGGTAATCCTTCAGCTTTTTCATGTTTTATCCTCTCTTGTTTTTTGTGGATATTTTCATAAAGTCCACCTTCACTCTTGTGTGCTTTTCTTTGCATTGAATATGCAATCGCAAGTGCCTGTTTAACGGGTTTGCCATGTTGCACCTCAGTTGAGATGTTCTTTTCAAATGCATTCTTAGACTTACTTTTTATAAGAGGCATCTCAACTCCTTTAAGCTTGTGATTCTTGCCAAGACAAACGAGCAAAAGCAGTTCCGTTGGAACCAACCTGACTGACCGTTACATACAAGATGTCTGGACCATCGGGGTAGGTACCCGCTTGGCTTGTCGGCACTGAGTTGGACAATCCACCACCTAGTGCAGCGTTACCGAACGGAGCAACTGAGGTCAAGTCCAAAGTTGTCTGCCCCGCGGTGTTGGTAAAGAACGCAGCGATTGACTCACCACCACTAATCGTAGTTGCAGTATTGGTGTTGGTTGCCACCTGAACGATAGACGTTGTATTAGTACCGTTTTGTGTTGGTGATGCAAATGCACTGAATCCACTTGTTCCACCAATCACACCGTTCAAAATAAATTGAACTAAGTAACTTGTGGTGGTCAACATAGCAATCTCACGCATTTGCAACTGCAAACGGTTGATAATTTCCTTAACACCCAATGTACCAACAGTTCCGTTATCCACTGAAGGAGCAACACGAATAGCCATAATAGGTACAGCAGTTGTTCCAGTTGTAGATACCGCTGAAGTCATACCATAGTTGTAAATAGCAGATACGTCTTGCGTAAATCCACCATCCATCACAACAGATGAACCCCAATGAGATAACTGAGCTGCTGAATCAGGAGAAGCATACTCAACCGCAACTGGTGCAGTTGCTGAGTAAGTAAACGCTGTTGCAGAAGCACCACCAGTTGTACCACGTGTTAATCCAGTCAAAGTGGTAGAAGTTAAACCTGTGTAGGTAAAGTATTCAATTACACCAGAAGTACCATTTCCAATAATACGACCAGTACCACCAGAAGGATTGAATCCAGAGGTGCTTAAAACTGTAAGCGTAGTATCTGTAGTTGCAACACTTGCTGTGATTGTTGTCAATGGCACTATAGTATTTTGCTCATAGTGCGAAGGCAAGTTGCCTGAACGCATATAGGCTTGATACTGTATGTTATTGTTTTGGAAACCATAAACATAAATGATCTGACCATTTGTTGCTCGGAATCCAAACCTAGCTACCCCTGCACCGTACCAAGAATAGTCCATGTAGAACATTTGGACTTTGGTAAGGTCTAAGTTATAGCCTGATGGGTTAGAAGCAGAGTTTGATCCATCACAAACATCCCACCACTGTGATTGAGGAACTCTTGTCTCCACAACACGAGAAAGTAGTGCATTTGCAATAGTTGCTCCACGGTACTCAGGAGTTATATACAACTGTGTATCGCTAGTAATCGTTGTAACACGGTGCGTTTGACCACGAATCACAACATAATCACCAACAACCAACTGAGTTGTAAACTGAGTATTGGCACCAGTAATCAAAGAACTATTTTGTGTTGCTGTAACAGTACCAGTAATTTGATTTACGCTATTACGCAATACGCAATAAAGTGTTTGACCATCAAATTGGAAGAAAATACCGTTTTGACTATCAAAGAAACCAATCTTATTGCTTGAACCATACCAAGAATATGGGCTAACGTGTGGGATTGCAGGAACGGTACACGTTGCTGGTGTGGCACTTGGCGTGGTCGCAGCGGTATAGGTAAATGTCAACGCTGTTGGTACAGAGACAATCTTAAAAATACCGTTATATGCAGACTGATCAAACCCTAATACTTGAACATACGTGTTAACTGTCAAGTTATGTGGAGTTTTGCTCGTTACCGTAACAGTTGTACCAGAAGAAGTAAGTGTCGTAAAAGCAATCTGTGGTTTAAGGATAGTTCCTGTTGAGAACTGAATACCTTTACCTGATTGGTAACGGAAATAACGACGAGTTTGACGGAACAACTGTTGATTAGGTACTGAAGCACCCGCTGTAAAGTTGACAGATCCATCATATGCATGTGTATCTACCCATCCAGAAGGACGAGAGTATAAGTTTGTTTGACCAGCGGTATTTGCAATCGTCGTTGATGGTGTTCCATTGACGTTAGTGAATGTAAATGTCGTAGCACTTGGTGTAGTTGCTACAGTTTGTGAACCATTGATTTGTGTTGCTGTAGAAGGTCCTGTCGTACCAGTAATAAAAATTGCTGAGTTAACAGACAATCCATGTGGGAAAGATGTGGTAACAGTTACTGTAGAACCTACAAATGTAAACGCTGTTGTGCCAGTTAAAGCAATACCACAACTTGAATATGTATAGCCTTGGTAGCAATATGTTGTTGTAGCAGAGTAGTTATTAACTGTAGTAACTGGGTTAGCCACTTGAACAGTAATTGATGTACCCGCAGACACACCCGCTACCACATACGCCCAACCTTGAGCATTGGGGTCAATGGTGTCTTCAATAAAAAATGGTGTACCTGTTGCAATCGTCACATTTGATGAAAACGTAACCACCAATTGATAGGTATTTGCTTGATTACCAGTAATTGCAGATACTGGTAAAGCAGAATTCGGTAAGTAATATAAAGATTGACGATTGTTTTGTAAGGAAACTTGTTCCCACTTGGTGGGTTGTTGTCCATACTCAAAGTCAGTATCAATCAAAGATTGAGGAGTTGATACTCTGATTTTGTCTACAGCATCATAAGCACCAGATCTTTGTGCTTGTTGGAGACGTAATTGATTGTCAGAATTTGACGTGGGACCAGTATAGACTGAGAGTTCAGACATATTTCACCTATTAGAGTAGTGGGAGCCGAAGCCCCCACCGATTTTCACTTTTTAGCTCTACCGCCATGCTTTCTAACAAGCGGTGGATTGACAAAACCCCTACCTGCACCTGCGTTTCTCGGAGTAATCCTTGAAGCTTCAGTATAGGCTTCAGTGTCTTTAAACCTTTGTTTAGCATCTTTAACATCTTGCGGAGATACATCTCTTATATCTTGATCAGTAGGAAATTGCATTCCCCCATCCGCATGATGCTGAACTTTACCACCCTTTTTGAACGTACCCGCTAAACGAGTAATTGCAACGGGAGGAGACGCTGGTTTGCGACCTTGAGGCATAGCCACAGCAGAACCCTGTTTATTAACAGTGCCCCCCGTGGCGAAGTGCTTTTTTGAGGCTTTACCCCCATGCTTGTATCCACCACCATTGCCTTCTTTAACAGCACCAGTAGTCTGGAGTCTTACCCCAGGCTTGGTTGTGTCGGCAGGGCGATCTTCCCAATCACCACCCTCAATAGTGTCTTTTAGGTTGAGGTCAGGAGCAGCGTGTCCACCCTTGGCAAAGTGATGCTTACCACCGTGCTTGTGATGAGCCTTACCACCGTGTTTGAATCCACCTGCGTTTGACTCTTTCACCTCGCCAGTACCGTGTACTGAATCATGGTGCTCACCATCCATCATCATGGTGTTCTCAAATCTCTTGGCAACATTGTCAGAAACAGTGCCACCAATAGCGTACTTACCACCCTTGCACATAGCCTTGTGGTGCTCTGCCATCTTGTGGTGATGGTGAGATCCACCCTCTTTGTGCATCTTGGCGTGGTGTTTAGCCATAGCCTTATGGTGCTCATGTGATCCCTCTGGGTGACCAGAGATCTTATGAACCTTTCCACCATGCTTATAACCACCGCCATTACCTTCTTTGACCATGCCAGTGCCATGAACCTTGTCATGGTGCTCACCGTCATGCATCTCAGTCTGTAAGTACTTAGGAGCATCATTCTCAATAGTGGTCTTAGTCTCGAACTTGTCGATTTCTTTGCCCATAGCTGAACCACCTTTTGCAAAGTGCTTCTTGGCATGACCACCTTTCTTAAGACCGTGATGAGCTTTAGAAGCTTTCTCATGCTCGTGGTGCTTGAGTTCTTTCTCGACCTTCTTGATTTCACGCATTTCAGCTTTTTCAGCTTTTCCACCCTCAGCGTGATGAGCTTTACCACCTTTTTTCATCAAAGGAGTAGGCATCCCTTTCATCGCTGCACGTCTTTGTGCCAAAGCACCCATGACGGGAGCGGGGATGGGAGCCATGCCACCACGTGCTGGGGCATTAAGCATCCCACCCATAGCTTTGTGCATTGTCTCGTGACCATGTCCTTCGTGCTTTCCACCCTTCTTGTGATGAGCAGAGCCACCCTTTTTGAGCTTCAGAATAACTGATGGTTCATCAGTCAACATCTTTGGCATTTGGGAAAAGCCAGAACCAGATTTAGTTGTTTTAGCCATTGTTTAGTCTCCTTAAGCTTGGGTAATACCAAGCAAACCTGTTGCCGTAGCATTAGGACCAACTTGAATAGCGGTTAAACCAAGTGTAAGCACTAGTCTAGCCAACCCGTTTAATGTACCACCAGGTGTATATGTACCACGAACGTCAGGAGTTACGGAGGTAGATGTGAACTGGGGAACCATGCTTGAGGCACTTGCTGTATAAGATCCAGTAGCCGCCAAGAATGTACCTGCAAGGTAGTTTGCTTGACTTGAGGAAAGCTTACCAGTTGTAGCATTGATGTATGTCCACCAGTAGTTAGTACCTGTGCTGATACCAGTTGGAGGCGTACCTGTGAACTGAACGATTGTTCCACTTGCAGGTGAATAACCAACAGTCAACACGCCAGGAGAAGCAATTGTCCAACCCGTTACAGCTTGTGTAGCGTAGTTGGTCGTATTTGAGTAATAACCCAAAGCCAATGTACCAGAGTCGTTAGACAAAGATCCACTGAATCTGTTGCTTAAAATATAAGCGTAGTCGGAGATACGTGCAGGGAGTCCAAGCACGTTAGATGTATCACCAGTCATGCTGATACCAGAAGCTGCTCCAAACGCAATTGAATACACTTGGAAGAAAGCTTTACGTCCAACCACTTGAGTAGCAGAAGATGTACTGTTTAAGATGATCTCAGTCATAGGTTGACCGTAATAATCGTATCCAGTTACAGTTGCTGATACAGCAGTAATTGAGTTAGCGAATGTCAAACCAGTGTTTGTACCAGAAGTAACTGTAGTTACCGTTCCACCAGAAGTGGTTGTCAGTGTGAAGGTTGTAGTACCGTTTGTTGCGGATATCAGGTATGTACCCGCCGCAAGTGTAGAAGTACCAGAGTTAGTACCAGTTACAGTCACTGTCTGACCAACTGCCAATCCTGTGAGTGGAGTTGTTGCAACAGCAAATGAGCCAGTTGTATTAGATGAGGTAATGTTTGCAGTTACAAAGGTAGCTGCGGTAAACGAACCAGTAGTGATTGCCACTGCTCTTGGATAATCAAACTGAACAACAGTCGTACCGTCACCACGTACAACACGAGTCGTACCTGCTGTAGCACTTGTGTTCGCCAGTGATGTTCCACTGTATGTTGTTGCTGTTGTTGGTGTTACTGATGCTAAAACAGCAGAAGCAGTACCAACAGCTGCGGTCGTGTCATACAAAAATGTACGACCCATTGGACCAAATCCAGTGCCCATTGGGGATGGATCACCATAATTACTATTTGCATTCGTACCAGCGTACGATTGTGCGGAACCTAAGAAGAGATCATCGCTAAATTGCGGCATATTTTTTTCCTTTTGGGCATGAACCCGTTAAGAATTTAAAAAAGGGGAGAGATTTGACTCCCTCCCCACTTGGATTACACGCCAGGTGTACCGAAGAGAGCACGTGGGTCTGTCCAACCCAAGGCATAACGCTCAGTAGCCTTGTAACGCATAGAGTCAGTCTCGAAGTCACC
>Ga0208257_1000354_pt1 | contig 14368 bp, 7 predicted proteins | sample CryBogCBH10Sep07_FD_184610 | JGI IMG/M metagenome (GOLD analysis project Ga0208257, IMG submission 184610) | Freshwater microbial communities from Crystal Bog, Wisconsin, USA - CBH10Sep07 (SPAdes) | ecosystem: Environmental > Aquatic > Freshwater > Lake | place: Crystal Bog, Wisconsin, USA... | reverse complement strand
ATAATATAGGAAGTGTTGTTAATCCTACTAATGGCCAAACGTCTCAACTATACTTAGATCCTGAAACAGATGCTAGAAATGCAGGGTATGATAGAGGTATTGTAAACGTTAAGTATAACTTCTTTACAAAACAATTATTATCTGGTCCTGATCCATCTGCAAACTTCTGGATTAAGCAGATTTCTTCAACAAGAACTGAGATTCAAGTCGCAAGACAAGACCTATCAAATACGGAGTTATCCGATGCATTTAACAACTTCAATAATGCATTAGCGAGCGATGCTTATTATCCTGACTTTTATCTAAACTTCGGAAACGATGTACAACTTATTGCCATTAATGCAGTATATGTAGAAGACGTCAGTGGTAATGGAACAATCATATTTAAGTTATACGAACCCTTACCAGCCCAGTTTGATTTAAAGTCGACTTTTTGGGTAGTAACATCAGTTGCAGATCCAGCTGAATATAACGTATCTATAAATGCTATTCCTGAAACCGTATCAGATACCCAAAGAATTAAAGGTCCTAACTATAAAGTTGCAGTAAAAGATAAAGTAGGACATACAACACCTTATTACAACTACACAAACTTAATATTAACCGCTTTAACATCTTCGTATCAACAGGTACAATCAATGATGCAAGAGCAGGGACTTACTATTAATGTTGACTATAGTAGCTTTTATAACTTTGTACACTTCTCTTCTGCAACAGAAAGATTATACAACTTTGTATATAAGCAACAATTAATTGAATCTGCATCAGCAGGTATTGCGGCTGGACAAACAACTACAGCTGCTTTATTATTACAACAGCAGATTAATACCATTATAACAAACTACGATGGATATGAATATTATTTAGCTTTCTCTTCTGCATCAACTGCATGGCCTAAGCAAAATAACATGCCTCCATACGCTCTTTATTCCGTTACATCTTCTCAAGTAACCAAGTGGTTAGGTAGTACTAATATCGTACCAAACGGTCCTGCTACAATGAGTATGTATTGGTCGTCTTCTTACTATGACGATCAAAATAAAGACTTGCTATTATATGCTACTCCTTCTTATATTAGAGATGATAGTAGTAATATACCTTATTTGACATTCTTGAATATGATTGGCCAAATGTTCGATAATATTTGGATTTATTTAAAAGATGTTACTAATCACTATGCTGCTAATAATAGTCCTTTTGTAGGGGTTTCAATGGATATTGTAGCCGATGCTTTGAGAAGTATGGGTATTCAACTCTATACAAATACAAGCATATCGGATAACCTTTATTACTCTTTATTAGGTGTAAACCAAACAGGATCTTCTTTACCTGTTACTTCTAGTTTATACTCTAAGATAGTATACGCAAGTAGTAGTTTTTATCCATTAGCAGGACAACCTTATTTATCTGCTTCTTTATTATTACCTCCTTTTGGTAATGAGAAAATTAATAGATACGTAACAACTTTTGTAACAGGTTCTCCAAATGTTACTCAAAGTTTCCAAACACTTCCAAATGATCAATTAACAGGTGAGATTTATAAGCGTATTTATCATAATTTACCTTACTTACTTAAGTCAAGAGGTACTCATAGAGGTCTTCAAGCCTTAGTTACAGCTTATGGTATCCCTCCAGATGTATTAACTGTAAATGAATATGGCGGTTACAATGTTTATGGAACACCTGGTATCCAAGAAATAGCTACCTCCGGTATGATTTTAACTGGTAGCTTTCAACAAATATCAGCTAGTTTACTATCGCCAAACGTAACTTTACAGTACTTTAACAACAACTTAGAGAGAACTTCAATCGACGTAGAAGTAGCATTTTCACCCGCAGATTCTATCAACGCTAACATTACTTCTTCAGGCTTAGTAACTTCATCAGTCCAGCCTGGATATTTTAATATTATGCAGTATATTGGAGACCCTACTTTACAGTATTCAAGTTCATATACTCCATTAGTTAATTTAAGTAATGCTTATTTTAAAGCTAACTATACAACAGGATACGATGTTTGGGATTTCATTAGACTTATAAAATACTATAACAACTCTTTATTTAAGATGTTAAGAGACTTTGTACCTGCTAGAGCAAGTGCAGATACAGGTATTGTAATTAAGTCTCACATGCTTGAAAGAAACAAGTATCCAAGACATGAACCTACTTATACAACAAGCTCATACGATGCTATCTATAGAATGGTTCGTGTAACTGGTTCTAATGGTGGTTCTGTAAGTGGATCGACAGCTTACGTAGCTGGTATACCTATTCAGTATAACGGTGCTACTTCTATGGCCTTTACGCAGTCTTTAGGAACAGTGTTTGTGAGCTCTTCTAATAATGTTCAACAATATACTGGTGAATTTAGCGGTAGCCACATCAAAGCTGACTATCGTATTTTTCGTCAACAATATAACTCAAACTACAACTATCCTTGGACGTCTTCAGTAGCACCATCACAGCATGGCGGACAAAATATTATGTATTTGACTTATTCGCTAAGTCCAGTATTTGAAAACGTTTTTGATGCTATACAATCTCAAAGATTTTTACACTTAGATTACAATAGTAGTCAATTAGCGCCTGTAAATTACGGGTTAGTAACCCAGTCCCTATCCCGAAGTGGTATTATAGGAAACCTATCTCAGAGTTCACAACCTTACTCACAGTATTCCTACGTACAGGATTTTAATTACTACTCAACTCCATCCATACTACTAAAGTATAGTGGATCTAGGTTATCAGGTTTGTATTACAATACTTATAGTGTAGGAGATACTTCCTTTAACAGTGAACCAGTAATTAATTGGTACAGTGATAAGTTAGGATTTTTTACTCAAATAGAAACTAGCTCTTTTTTACCAGGCCAAGTAAACGCTTCTTTAGCCTACCTAGCCGACGTATCTGGTGGCCTATTCGAATTAAATCAGAATAACAAAAACTGGATAGATGTTCAAAATATATTTAAAGCTGGTACAACTCTAACCGTTAAGCAGTTCAACAACAAGCAGTTTACGAATCAAGTATCAACCGATGGTATCAAAACTATCTATAATAGTGGATATAACTACACACCGCAGCTATACTTCTTATCAGGATCAGACACTAATGTGTATTTTGAGTATGTAGGAAGCAATTCATCTGCTGGTAGTGGATTTACTGCAATAAACAGCGGTAGTAACGGAACAAATTACTTCATTTCAGGCTCAGGAGCAAGTCCATGGTACCCAGTAACTCCAGTAGGAAGAACGGGACCTATTTACAACATATTCGACCAAATAACACAAGGAAGTGGATATGTGCCAGGTAGTAGCACTTCTACTCGCTATCCAACATACACAACACCATCTACTGCACAAGTAATGAGCTTTAATGCGAATTTTGGTGTAAACGTAACTTTTACAGGTGGAGCTCAACAAGCTATTTACGATTTAAATATTCGCAATAATGGAGTTGTAATAGCTACCCAAGAACAAATTTTTACCTCAACTGCATATACTGCAAGCTCTGGTGCTACCTACTACGTAGCACAAGGAGTTAGTGGTGTTAATTTAGTATATGTTACGACAATAACAACTGTAACCGGTCCTGTTACAATACAACCTTGTAACAAAACTGGTGTTCCTCAAGGATCTAGTTATAGTTCTGGAGCAGGAACTGCTGTGCAGGCTTTGTATAATCTTTATATTAACAGCGTATACCAAGGTCAAGTTACAGCTTTCCAATCTGAAGCTTTTAGTAATGGTGTTCCAATAGCAACAGACGGTTCTTGGATTGTTAGAATAGTTAATAGTGGTGCAGGAAGCCCAGCTATTCTGTCAGGAGTTCTAAACTTTAACTTATCTACAACTGCTCAAACCTTCCCTCCTTCCAGTACCATAACCTTTGAATTGACTCAAAGTAGAATAAGTAACGAAAACTACACAGCCAGTTTAACGACAGGAAACTTAACAGGAATCGTACAAAGTGTAGGGCAGGGTGGATATCCATATGCCACTGCAAGCTTAGATACACCTGGAGCTGGTTGGTTTATAGACAGTATATCAAATACCTCAAATGGTAGTAGTACGATAACTTTCGACAGTAACCTTTCTGGATTTTACCAATATCAACAGGTACCAGCATTTATATCAGCATCTATCCCATATACAAGTAGCTTGTATTCTGTTTATGGAGACATTAATAGTCCACTTAATCCACAGTATGGTGATAAAATTGTAATGAGAGATTATAGTGGAGTAACACAAACTTTAGATATTTTAAGTGCGTCTTTATCTGGTGGTAAATTGCAAGTGCAAGTTGTACCACAAGTATTAACAAACTGGCAAACAAGTCCAGGCCTAGTATATTTATTTTTAATGTTACGCAGGTACCAAGATGAGCAAAATGTTATTATAACCTATAATAAACCTACAGGACAAACCTCTTATGGATTTATTATACCAAATACAATTAATCCAACCGTAACTAGAAATATCAACACTTTACAAGCCGCAGTACAGTCTCAATTGCTTTCTAATCAATCTGTACCTAGTACTAACGTAGTAAATGGAGGAACTTTTAGCTAAACACAATATTTATAAGTAGAAAAACAATTAAAACATGGCATATTTAAGTAACACATCGGTTGTCGTAGACGCTATCTTGACAAATACTGGTAGACAATTATTGTCGCAAAACGATGGTTCGTTTCAAATTACACAATTCTCATTGAGCGATGATGAAGTTGATTACACTCTGTACAACCCAAATCACCCCTCAGGATCAGCATTTTATGGTGAGGCTATTCAAAATATGCCTATCATTCAAGCGTTTCCTCAATCTCAAGAGATTATGAAGTATAAGTTGATCACTTTACCAAGAGGTACAGCAGCTCTTCCAGTAATCAGTATTGGATACAACTCAATTACGCTTGCACAAGGTGCCTCAATTTCAATCACACCACAAACTTTGAATTATTTAGGTGCTACATCTACATTTGAGCAAGATGGATATACAGCTACAATTGGTGATGTGAGAGTAACTGCTGCATTCAATGGTGTTGGTATTAATACAACAAATGCAACTGCATTAAATGCTACAGGAACAGCTACAGTAGGTACAAACGTATCTAAGACTGTTATTGGTACTACAATTAATATTACAGCTACAACTGTAAATACGTTATTTGGTAGCAATACTACACTGTATACTACATTGACTGTAGTAGGTAACGACTCAGGTGCAAGATTGTTTGTGCCGTTACAAATAACAAAAACTTCAAAATAATAAGTAAAAAGATATGTCATATACACAACTTGCCTCCTCAGATTTTGTAATTAGTTCCGATTCGATTACGGCTCCAGCTTGGAGTAGTAATCAACCTCAGTTGTCTACTTTTTACACAGCATCTGTAACTACAAGCACATCAATAACTCAAGGTGCGTTTTATTTAAACGTAAATCAACTTCCTTATACTGCTACTGGCTCTGCAGTTCAATTTGCTATTGCCTATGGTGATCAGCAAGGATCTGGATCTCAGTGGTATAATAGTTTAGTACCTGGAGTTTCTCCTTCTTTAACTACATACGATCAGTATTCAACTTTAGTATACGGACCTGAAATCTCTGGATCTCAAGGATTTAACTTTGGCGGTGCAGCATTAAACTCACCAAATATATTTGCCATTAACGTAGATAGAAATAGATACAAGCAGAGCTTATTACCAGGAACCTTTAACTTAAGTTTAACTGGTCCAACTGGTCAAGTAATTACGATTTGTGATAATAGTAACAACGTTTCTACCGTAACTTATTTAGATTGTGGTAGAGTATTTAATTTGGTATCTGGTTCATACGGCAACGCAGTAAACATTACACCACTAGGTGGCATAGCTCCTGGTTATACAGTTTCTGGATCTTATGGTTTATACTTACCAGACATCGCTACAATTATATTGAATCCAGGTGCTTTAGCTTTACCGGCAGTCAGCGGTGGTATTGCTTTAACAGTTGATAGAGCAAACTACGGATCTGGAAGCTATACCTTAAATGCTTCTGCATCTTATACTTCTACTAACAACACCTTATTATATCAAGCAATTTCTCAAAGTGCAAACTTTCAGTTAAATTCTCAAGAAACTATTTCCTCTGATTATGTGTTTGTGAGAGTGCCTAACGCAGCATATAATTACTCTTCCAATCCAACATTTGTAACTGGATCTGGAACAGGTGCTGTATTATACTCAACAATGATTTACAGTCCACAAACTTACATTACAACAGTAGGATTATATAATAATAATAACCAACTTTTAGCAGTAGCTAAAATGTCAACACCGTTAGTAAAGGATTTTACAAAGGAAGCATTAATTAGAGTTAAGTTAGATTGGTAATAAAATAAACAATGGGTAGAGCATCAAATAGTCTTACAATATCAGATGTCATCGTTACCCCAATCAAACTAAAGTATACTGCTTCTTATAATCAATGTACGATTAATAATTACGGTATAACGGTTTTGACTGGAGTGAATGGCCCTGTGACCATAACTGGTTCTGTAGCGCAATCAACATTGAACTATAGATCGGTTAGACAGCTCTACTATGCCAATGTTTTAAGTGGTTCGTATCTTAATACAACTTCTAGTTTTGATGTTTCTTTACAATCAAGTGCTGCTTCTGGAACTTTAGATTCTGATAATAGATACTTTCCAACTCAATCAGGAGGTCAAGTAAGAATCGTTTCTATTCCAAGAAGCGTATATGGTCAACAAATTTCAAGACATGGATTTGTAATGACCTCTCCTTCCTATTCAATAGCTGATGATGGAAACGGTAACCTAATAGATTACCAAAATGGTTCGGTTAACATTGGTAATATTATCTATCCTGAAGGAATGGTAATTATTACTAATTCGGATTATTTAAGCATATTTCCATACCCTCCTATAGCTTATGACAACTTCGCAACCTTTTCAACATCAGCTAGTGCAAAAACAGTTAATATTCTAGCTAATGACTATTCAGGATCAGGTACTTTCATAACTTCTTCTGTTTCTTTATTTAGTGGAAGCGTTAGTTTATTTACAAATAACTTAGATGGAACAGTTACTTTAAATACAATAGCTCCTGGAACATATCAGACTTTTTATACAGTTCAGACTAATATAGGAGACGCTTGTCCTTTAACAAGTAATAGTGCTTCTATTAACATAACAGTACAACCTAGTTGTGGATTTACTGCTGCATTATTAGCAGTTCCACCTACTCCAACACCTACAGCTACACCTACAGTAACACCTACACAGACACCTACTCTAACACAGACTCCAACTCCAACTCCAACTACTAGCGTAACAGCTACTCCAACCTCAACACCAACTCCAACTCAAACTACAACACCTACACCTACGCCTACAACTAGCGTAACAGCTACTCCTACACCTACGCCTACAACTAGCGTAACAGCTACTCCAACATCTACGCCTACAACTAGCGTAACAGCTACTCCAACACCTACGCCTACAACTAGCGTAACAGCAACATCTACACCTACCCCTACTCCAACACCTACATCTACCCCTACTCCAACACAAACTAGCACTCCAACACCAACTCAAACTCCAACACCAACTCCGACTACTAGCGTAACAGCTACTCCAACACCTACACCTACCCGAACTCCAACGCCAACTCCTACTTTAACACCTACTAACACTCCAACACCAACTCAAGCAGCAATAGCTTACTTAACAGATATTAGTACAGGAGCTGGTGGTAATGGTCAGTATGCAACAGCTACACTTGCTTGTAGAAACGGTAATGTATTTAGTCCTCCAGGTACTAATAAGTTCTTACCTCCAAATAATGCTTCTGGACCAGTTTTAAACTCTTTTGTATACAACGAAAGTACTTTAAATACAACATACAATGGTGGTAGTAATTATCACTTAGTATACTTTAATAGTGTTTATTATGCACTTCAGATCGGTGCATTAGGTCAAATTACAGATATAGTGAACTGTGCTACAATTCCTAGCAATACACCTACACCAACTCAAACTCCAACTCCGACGCAAACTAGCACTCCAACACCAACTCCAACCACTAGTGTAACGGCTACACCAACACCTACACCTACTACAACTACTCCTTACATAGCTTATAGTGTATACTTTGGATCAACTCCAGATCAGGCTTGTAACAGTGGAACATTAACAACCCTATACTGGACTAGCCCAGGAGTTTGGGGTAACGATTTAACATATTGGTCAGTATATGGTGTGACATTGGCACCTGATGGATACTACTCTCAAGCAGGTCAGTATTACCGCATAAGTGGAGGTTTTATTACAACTCCAAATGTACCATCAACTTGTCCAGCGCCAACTCCAACACCTACTCCAACAGCTACAGTAGTATCATACACTTTAGCCAATACTGCACGTACTTTAACAACATTAAGTGGTTGTACTCAGTCTGGAAACACTTCAATTTATTTAAATGCTGCAAACTATGCTACATTTGTATCTAATGGAAATAACTTCTCAGCAGGTATGGTAGCTAGAAATTCTGATGGAAGTGTAATAGTAGGACCTAAGTATGTATTAGCTACGACCTCAAATGCTGATACTTGGACTATCTCATCTAATGGTACTATGAGCTTAAGAGCAGTTCAGTGTTAAAATAAATTTGGAATTATAAAATAAAAACGTTACATTATAGTTATGGCAAAGATTTTTATCTCAATTGCGTCTTACAGAGACCCAGAATTATTACCTACTATTAAGGATTTAATCGCAAATGCAAAAAATCCAAATAACCTAGTATTTTCTATTGCATGGCAACACTCCCCAGACGATGTTTGGGATACTCTAGAAGAATATAAAAATGATTCTAGATTTAGAATTATTGATATTAATTACGCAGATTCTAAGGGAACATGTTGGGCACGTAATGCAGTACAGCAAAATTATCAAGGAGAAGATTATTATCTTCAGTTAGATTCTCATCATAGGTTTGTAAAAAATTGGGATGTAGAATGTATTAAAATGATTAAGCAATTACAAAAAGCAGGTTACGAAAAACCTCTTTTAACAGCTTATATTCCATCTTTTGATCCAGAAAATGATCCTGCAGCACGTGTGCAAGAACCTTGGTGGATGACGTTCGATAGATTTATTCCCGAAGGTGCAGTATTCTTTTTACCAGCAACAATTCCAGGCTGGAAGGATATGACTCAACCTATTCCTTCTAGATTTTTATCTGCACATTTTATCTTTACATTAGGTGAATGGTGTCAAGAAGTTCCTTATGATCCAGAGTTATACTTTCATGGAGAAGAGATTTCATTAGCTGCAAGATCTTATACTTGGGGGTATGATTTATTTCATCCTCACAAAGTAATTGCATGGCATGAATATACTCGTAAAGGAAGAACTAAGCAGTGGGATGACGATAAAGATTGGGTAGAAAAAAATAATCATGCACATAGGAGAAATCGAGTTTTATTTAGCATGGAACCAGGTTGTACACCTTGTCAAAGAAACCAATTAGGTGTTTATGATTTTGGTAAAGTTAGAACTTTAGAACAGTATGAAAACTACTGTGGATTAAAATTTGCAACAAGAGGAGTTCAGCAGTATACCTTGGACAATAATTTTGCACCTAATCCAAAATATAGTTCTTTAGAAGAATATGAAGCTTCTTTTACTACTATATTTAAACATTGTATTGATATTAATTATGTTTCTGTTCCTGAAACTGACTACGACTTTTGGTGTGTAGCATTCGAAAACGAACAAGGAGAAACAATATACAGGCAAGACGCACAACTGGATGAAATAAATAAAATGAAAAATGATCCTGACGGTTATTGTAAAGTTTGGAGAACTTTTCAACATTCAGGTAAACCTACAAAATGGGTAGTTTGGCCTCACTCGATTTCAAAAGGATGGTGTGATAAAATAGAAGGAATTTTACCAATTTAAATATGAATTTAATAGTAAGACATAAAGGGTTGGCAAAAGAATGGGCAGTAGACTACATATTTGATAAAGTAGGTAAGCTTTTAGTGGAAACATATCCGGAAATAACATTTCAACGAGAATTTATTTCGGAATTTCCTCATTGGGAAGGAGTTCCTAGACAAGGCTCTTTGATAATTGAAAATCCAAGTAACAACAAGACTATAGTTTTAACTTATGATGATGCACCTAAAAACATACTAATACAAAAACCAGACACTGGTTGGATTGTAGCAAATATCCAGCAAATGTTTTGTACTTCAAATTTTAAAGAAATACAGGATTTTAGAGATTTTTACCTAGAGCATTCTAATATAGACGTACAAAAAGTTGTTCAACCCTTTTCTTACTCAGTATATAGAAGTGCTTTTGATACAGAATACTGCGACGTAGTATATGCACAGAAAAAATCTTCTGAATTTAGGAAACAGGGCCTTTTCTTTAGAGGTTTATTTTACGGAGAAAGAGAATATTGTTACTTTAATAACACACATTCCGAAATAAGAGTTACAAATAAAGACTATAAGAATTTACCGGAATATGCATACGAGCTAGCTGATTATAGATGTGGATTATCTTTTACAGGAGCAGCTGAGATTTGCTTCAGAGATATGGAGTTAATGGGATTAGGAATTCCCATTATCAGACCACTACTTGCATCTGTCGAATTCAAAGAACCCTTAATTCCAGATGTACATTATATCCCATTTGAAGGAGATACTGCTGAATCGAAGCAGCAAGCACTCATTGATAAATGGGAGAAAGTAAAGCATAAATATGATTTTTTAGACTATGTTGGAGATAATGCTAGAAAATGGTATTTAAAAAATATTAGATTAGATACCCAAGCTAAATTATTTATCGACTCTATAAACTTAAATTTAATTATATTTTAACATGAAACTAAAACTTATACAGTATTACACGCCTAACTGTAGCTATGCAAGTACTTCCGAAAAAATAAACAGAGATTATTGTGAAAAACACAGCATTGAATACTTTGCGGAAACAAACGAACAGACTATTAGAGAAGGTTATGACAGCAGAGCTGTGCAGTGGTATAAAATTAAATTTACTCAAGATCAGCTTAAAAATAGCGATGTAGATTATATAGTTTTTATGGACGCCGATGCTGTTGTAGTAAAACCAGAAAAAGATATTAGAGATATTATAAATGAATATCCTGACAGTGAATTAATAATAGCAAGAGACTTTGGCCCTGATTTAGTGAATACAGGGGTTATGATTTTTAAAAATACTCCCTGGTCTATTGATTTTTTAGAAAGAGTTTGGCATGCTGGAGATCATATAGCAAGAGGTAAATTTAAAGTAGAAATCTGGCACGAACAGACAATAATGTCAGCTTTTACCCACATAAGTAAAGAGGACGCTGGAAAGATTTCTATACTTGATCCAGGAAGCCATGATTCTATAAACGATCATATTTTAAGAAACGGAATTACTTTTATTTATCATGATTTATCAAAAATCAGAATTGAGGAAATTAACAAAATGAATTCCGGTGAGTACGACGTTGAAACAGAATTAAATCTGGCTTGCGAAAGTGATAGGCATGTTAGTTATCGATACGGAACTTACTATGTTGATAAAATTAAAGAAATACTGCAGACAAAAGAAATAGTTTCTATTCTAGATATTGGAGGAGATAGAGGTATTATTTTTAGTATAATACTTAAATATTTCCCACAATTAACTTACAGCAACCTTACTGATCTTGACTATAACACTGATAACGAAAGAATAAATAAGATTAAAATAAGTCCAATTACAGAAGAAAGCTTAGATGCTTTTTTAGAAAGCAATAGCGATTCCTACGATATTGTAATAGCTGATTTTTTACATAGGTGCATGTATAGAGACCTACTATTCAGTAAATTCTTTAATCGAGTTAATCCAGGCGGAGTATTTGTAATTGAAGATCTACAAACAGATAGAGAGATTACTAACCCACAAAAAAATGCACAATACGGTTGGGGTGACCCAGAAAAAAAGTCAATGACACAGCTAATAGAAGGCTTTAATATAGATGGTGCTTTTAATAGCGACTACTACGATTTTAAAAATAGTAACGAGTCTATCGAGAAAACTGAAATAATTGAATCGAAGTCAGGAGCTCTTTTAGGATTAATTTATAAAAAATGAGATATCTTTTTACCACATTAGCTGTAGGAGATAGCTACGTAGAGACAGCTCGTAAGTTTTACTCTGATTTAGAAAGTAGAACGTTACAGTGCGATTTCAATATTACTACAAATATAAAACTCGATCCAACAGAGAGACTTAATTTTGATTACTTTACACTTGATCGCTACGATGACGGAGATGCTGGGTTTAGTTTTTTCCTGAACCTAAAAGTTTTATCTCTCAAGTATGCTTTAGATAAAGGATATGACTATGTAATATTTACAGACGCTGATTGGGGTACTACAGATGGCTTTTCAGAAGATAAAATAATCTCTCTGTTTGAGTATATGAAGGAGAAAGATATAGACGCACTCTTCGAAAGACCAAATGAAATAGGCTACAATAAAGAACATATTAACGAATGCTATTTTAAAGAAAAAATACAAGACTACCATGTCATGGAACATACTAAATGGGATAAAGCTCATGTATTTAACGAACAGTTTTTTGTCCTAAAAGTCGATTGGAAATTTAGATACTTTGTTAGACGTTGGGAAGAAATGATGTGGTACTCAATAGCTAATGATATAAGAAATTATCCTGATGGATTTGAAATAGGAGTTGCTGCATTAGAAGCAGATATGAAAATAGACTCTAATGAATGGAGAGGTTTAGTAAAAAACTGTTTCATGTTTTACAATAAATCAAACGAACCCTACTACAGATTCTAATATGTCATATAATACTGTATTATCATATAATAAAGAAAATAAATTAATGGAGCATTTTTACCAACGTATAGGAGAAGATTGGTTTACGTACCCTACTTTATATAGTAGTGTAGTAAATAAGTTTGGAGAAGGAGCACATTTTGTAGAAGTAGGTTCTTGGAAAGGTAGAAGTGCTGCATTTATGGGAGTTGAAATATATAACTCAGGTTTGAATATTAAATTTGACTGTGTAGATACTTGGGAAGGGTCTATTGAGCATCAATCTATGAACCTTAGTAGTTTATACAATGAGTTTTTAGATAACATAAAACCTGTTGCCAATTATATTAATCCAATTAGAACTACTTCTTTAGAGGCTAGCAAACTATACCAAGATGGTAGTTTGGACTTTGTTTTTATTGATGCATCCCACGAATATAAAGACGTTTTAGATGATATCAAAGCTTGGCTACCTAAAATAAAAGAAGGGGGTATATTAGCAGGACATGATTATGGATTTGGAGACGTTAATAAAGCAGTTAATGAATTTTTTAATGGTAAGACTTTTGAAGTTTCAGAGGATTGCTGGATTTACGAAAAACCAAACCAAGTTAGTAGTGGTGTAACTATTGTCACAGGGTTATGGAATATTGGTAGAGAGGGTTTAGAAGAAGGATGGAGTAGATCTTTTAACCATTACCTTGAAAAATTAGAGCAGTTACTAAAGACTCCTGACAATATGATTATTTTTATAGAGCAGGAATACGAATCTTTTGTTTGGGAAAGAAGAAGTAGGGAAAATACAGTAGTCGTAGTCCGAGGATTGGATTGGTTTTCAGCTAACCAGCATTTTTTTAATAAGATACAAGACATAAGAAAAAATCCAGAGTGGTATAATCAAGCTGGATGGTTGCCAAATAGTACACAAGCAAGGTTGGAATGGTATAATCCTATCGTAATGTCTAAAATGTTTTTACTAAATGATGCTCGTATTTTTGATCCCTTTAACTCTACCCATTTAGTATGGATAGATGCAGGAATTACAAACACAATACACGAAGGATATTTTTGGCATGATAAAGTGATAGGAAAATTAGAAAAATACTTCAACAAGTTTAGTTTTGTATGTTTTCCTTATGATGGAAAAGTGGAAATTCATGGGTTTACGTATGGGCCAATGTGTGAATTTGCAAAAGGAACCGTAGATAAAGTTGCTAGAGGAGGTATTTTTGGTGGACCGAAAGAATCTATTCAAAGAGCAAGTGAAATATACTATAGCCTATTTGCAGAAACCTTAGATCAAGGGTATATGGGCACAGAAGAATCGTTGTTTACTATAATGATCTACAAGTACCCAGAGTTATTTCAGTATTTTGAAATTGAAATGAATGGATTATTGGATAAGTTTTTTAATGAACTAAGTAAGGATGAATTACAGCCTAAAATTGAAATAAAAAAAGGTGTGACATTAAATACATTAGACAAACACAATACGGCTTTATATG
>Ga0208257_1000353_pt1 | contig 14379 bp, 15 predicted proteins | sample CryBogCBH10Sep07_FD_184610 | JGI IMG/M metagenome (GOLD analysis project Ga0208257, IMG submission 184610) | Freshwater microbial communities from Crystal Bog, Wisconsin, USA - CBH10Sep07 (SPAdes) | ecosystem: Environmental > Aquatic > Freshwater > Lake | place: Crystal Bog, Wisconsin, USA... | reverse complement strand
GGTCTGACGGACAAAGAACTTGATGATTTGCATAGAGTGTTAAAAATTCGGCTTATGGGAACTTTTCAAATTAAAGATATTTACCGAGCCATAGAAGCCGAACTAAAGGAGAAGAACACATGAACGAATATTGGTTTCAACTGATTACCAATCTAATGTTGATTGCCGCCATCATTTATTTTGTAATGAATGACCATCCGTGGTTTGCATTTTTTTTATTTTTGGGATTAAGAGTTATGGGAGAGAAAGATGAAAACACCTGAAGACGAAGAGTTCGAGCGTATTGAGCTTGAGCAAAAGAGAATCATAGAAACACAACAGGCATTGCGTGAAGAGATGAAACAAGCTAGTAAAGCCTTTGATGTTGCATATGAGAACTACAAGCGTAACGAAGTATTAGAAGAGGTAGCCCAAGAGATAGAGAAGTTTAAGGGTTTTGGTGAAGACACCATTGCATCGTTTGCCGTTTACATTCGTGGGATGAAGAAATGACTAGAAAACCTCCATCAAAAGAGTTTTGTTTAAAGGTAGCAGAATGTGCTTTTTACACTCAAGATACTTTTGGAAACAAGTATTGGGAGTGGTTATTCAGATGGGGGTGGCACAAGCATTGGGTAGAAAATTACTGGTACAATAATTAACAAAATATTAAGTTAACAAGAAGTAAATGATCGAACAAATCAAGACGTACAACGCCAAGATGAGGGGACAAGTACGCAATCGGAAGTTAGAAGTTGTAGTTGATTTTATTTACAAATGTACCGATTGTGGTACAATATGGAGAACTAAAGATGACACAAAAGCGCACGATTGCCAAGGCAAAGACTCCTGCGACCAAGGCACCCAAAGAAAAAAAAGAGATTAAGTCTGTTCTGAATCCCAGACAAACTACCATCAAGGCAAACAAAGCCCAGCCATTGAACGTAAACCCAAAAACACCAACACAAGAAGAGGTCAACGACCTAGAGTGGATGAACTGGGTAGAGTATGCCCAAGCAAGACTGAGATACTTAGAGAACAAGCTAGAGATCGCAAACGACCAACTTAAAGCCCAAAAAGCCACAATAGACAGACTTAACAGAAGAGTCATGCAGGGATAGCAAAAACAAACACTTTAAGATAAACTAACTACTAAGCATAAGACTTTAGATAGGGAATGCAACAATGACCATAATGTTGTTAGCGTGCACTAACTTATCTATACTAGATTAACTTAGGGGTAAAGACAATGACAGTAGGTCAAAAGACAGGTGGGAGGCAGGCAGGAACGCCCAACAAGGCTACGCAAGAGGCTAGGCAGGCCATAGCTACCTTTGTTGATGGAAACGCTCACAGGCTCGAAAAATGGCTTTCTGAGGTAGCTGAGGGTAATGAAGCTTATGGGATTAAGCCTAACCCAGCGAAAGCATTCGAGTTGTTCCAAAGCGTGGTTGAGTACCACATACCTAAATTAGCTAGAACAGAGATAGCTGGGGATGCTGAGAGTCCAGTAGTCCACGAGCACAGGATTAAGGCTAAAGAATTGATGGGCCAAGTCATGAAGAACATCGAGCTGAAGTCCTGAGATGAATGATGCATTCGCACTGTTAGCAGACCCAAAGGTGCAGGAAGCCTTTGAGACACTGGATTCTGTAGACCAGATTGCGTATGCGAGAAGACTCCAATGGATACAGAGACAGCATAGGCACCAGAAGCTCCCACAGGGGGATTGGTGGAACTTTTGGCTCCTACTGGCAGGTAGGGGTGCTGGGAAGACGAGAACTGCGGCAGAGCAAATCTGGTGGTGGGCATGGCAAGAACCCAACTCACGCTGGCTATGTGCTGGCCCAACCTCTGCTGACGTCAGGGGAACCATGTTTGAGGGGGAGTCAGGACTCGTTGCCTGCATCCCTGAGGAGATTGTGTCTGACTACAACAGAGCGTACAGCGAGATTAAGCTCGTGAATGGATCGCTGATCAAAGGGGTTCCAGCTTCAGAGCCTGAGCGTTTTAGGGGCGGGCAGTATCATGGAGCGTGGTTGGATGAGCTTGCGGCTTGGGACTACCTCCAAGAAGCCTACGACCAAGTCATGTTCTCAGTCCGTCTAGGCGAACGCACAAGGATCATAGCTACCACCACTCCAAGGCCTAAAGACCTCATTGTGGAGCTTGTAGGCAGGGATGGAGACGATGTCAAGGTCACCACAGCCTCTACCTACGACAACATCAAGAACCTCAGCCCATCGTTCCAGAAGCAAATTCTGCAGTACGAGGGCACCAAGCTTGGGAAGCAGGAAATCTACGCTGAAATTTTGGACCCTGAGGACACAGGTATCATTAAACGCTCGATGTTCAGACTATGGCCCAATGGGAAGGAGTTCCCCAAGTTTGAGTACATCGTGCAGAGCTATGACTGTGCATACACTGACAAGACAATAAACGACCCAACTGCTTCCATAACCTTTGGAATGTTCAAGCCTACTGATGGCCCAATGAGCGTGATGGTGATCGACTGCTGGCAAGATCGCTTGCAGTACCCAGACTTACGCCCCAAAGTTAAAGAAGAGTTTGAGGTTGTCTTTGGTGATGGCAGGGAAAAAAAGAGGGTAGACTTGATTCTGATCGAGGACAAGTCAGCAGGGATTTCCCTAATACAAGACTTGCAGAGAGCACACTTGCCTGTGAGGGCGTATAACCCGGGGCGTGCAGACAAAACCCAAAGACTGAATATCGTCTCCAACATCATTTCCATGGGTCGAGTCTGGATACCTGAAAGTGCCAAGACCAAAGGTTTTGTAAAGGACTGGGCTGAAGGCATGGTCAGCCAAGTCTGTAGCTTCCCTGAGTCAGCTCATGACGACTATGTTGATGCCATGACGCAGGCTTTGAGGTATTTGAGGGATGCAGGCTGGTTAGACATTGATGGTCCAAGACCTGAGCCATGGGACATGGATGACTTCGCAGACTCTGGCATGAAGAAAACCAGAGGCAACCCTTATGCCCAGTAGACCCCAAGCTAAAAGGTTGGCATAATGGCAGACATCGCAGTGGGGGATAATCATGCCTGATGACAACAGTACGGGAGCATCGTTTGGTGTCTTCCCACAGATGAAGCCAACCAGATCGTTTCAAGATACTGAGGCTTCTAAAGATATGCCAGTCCAGATGGTTCGTGGAGCTGTAAAGACTGGTCTAGGGATGATCCCTGACATTGCTCAATTGGCTACTGACATTGCAGGCAGTGACACCAAGCTTCCCCTGACATCAGACTGGTGGGAGCAAAAGCTTCCCTTGAAGGCAACCTCACCTGAAGGCAGGTTTGCCAGCTCAATAGGAGAATACTCGCCATTTAACCCTTTGATGGAAGCTGTGCCTAAGGCCATTGGTAAAGGCGTCAGAATGGCTGGAGAAGGCTTGAACGAGGCAATGATGGGCCAAGGTCCAGAGTGGCTCAAGGCTATGGTTCCTCAGCCATTGGGAATCAATGCACCCTACAGGAAGCAAGCTGGAGAGCAAGCAAGCCACTATATAGCCAGTAGCCCACAGACAAAACTGTCAGAAGCCCTTGGCAACCTCAATGTTGAGGGAAAAGGTAGACTAATTACTACACAGTCAGACAGAACAAAGGTTGGTGGTGGCAACATTGGTGGAGCTTCTTTCCCAGCCATAAGCCAAGTTGACCCTGAGTACTCTGGAAAAGTGTGGGGTGTAATGGATGAGGGTACAGCTAGTCGTTTATTAAACCTAAATGATGAGAACGCAATTTACACAACAATGCTTGGTTCTGCTGATCAGCTCAAATCAAATCCAGTTGTTTTTGACCAGTTAAAAAGAGAATTTCTAAGAAACTTGAAGGCAGGCAAAATGAGTCCTGAGCTTGAGGACAAGTTTAATAAAAACCTTCAATTGTTTTTAGGCCCTGATGCAAACATCAAAGACCCACAGATTTGGAAGCTTATTGATACATTTGAAAAGCGAGGCTTAGTGGCTGACCTTATGATGGGGCAAAGTCCATTTGAACCTAAAAAGGGTGGCATTCCTATGGGTGGGGAGAAGAGTGGCAAGGGTGTTATTTTTAAGCCTTCAGATATTCTTAAAGCAGAGTCTGAACCAAACTTGTTACATCCAGAGCATGGGGGTGAGATACCTACATATGCTATTGGGCCAAGGATGTTTAGGCTGAGTGGGGACACGAGCTATAGGCCTGACTTGCACCCCGGGTTCCCAACACTGCTCCATGGCGAAGACTTGAATCAAAATTTTGTCCCCGTTGAGACTGAGATTGCTTTACCTGACTGGCACAAGCGTTTCAAAGAACTTGTTGAAGCTCAAAATAAAATCAAAGAAGCAGAAGGCAAGAAGATTAGAACTGCACCTGCAGGCTACTATGATCTAGCCCTTGGCATCAAGGGTGAAGGTTTGCCTAGCCAAGACATTACTGAAAAGTATCTAACTTGGTTACAACGCCATGGAAAGAAAAAAGGTGGGTCTGTCCATATGTCTGACAATCCAGACACTCAGTGGGCTGAGACAACCTTTGCAGGTGGAGGTATGGTAGGACTAGCAGAAGACGCTGTAAGCCTCATTAAAGGCATTATGGAAGGTCTAGGCACCAAGGAAGTGTCTAAGGCTGAGGCTGAGGCTAACAAAGGCAAGTTCTTGTCTAACTCCAAAGTCAGGGATGTTCTATACCACGCAACTCCAGCAAACTTTAAGGAGTTCCAAGGTGAGGGCTTTGATCCCACAATCAGTGGTAATGCAACATGGCTATCGACTAATCCTCACAAACAGCCAGCCATGCACAACATTGGTGGTGGCAGAGATGCACCCTTTAGAGAAGGCGTCAATGTGATGCCTGTCCACGTCCAAGCCAAAAGCCCATTGGTATTAGACGACCAAGGAATGATCGATTGGGCTAGAGAAGCCTATGCTGGAGGCCACAGTGAGTTTCCTGACCTATTGACTCCCAATACAGTCAAGATGCTCAAAGAAGATGGGTACGACAGCATCATCCATGCTGACCCATACAAAGTTGGTCGTGAGCATGAAGTCATTATGCTTCAGCCTAACCAAATCAAGTCAGCCATAGGTAACCAAGGCACCTATGACACAAGTACACCTGACATCACTAAGAAGCGTGGTGGCCCTGTACACATGGCTGGTGGAGGCAAGTTTGGTGCAATCGAGTCTATGCTAGCAGAAGCTCCTGAGTTAGCCCATACCATTCGTGGATTGTTTACCAAAGAAGCTCCAGATCTCAATGACTTGATTGAAAAGATCAAAACATCTGATCGTCAGCCAGTGATACCCATGCCTAATCGTTGGTTTACCAATCCTGAAGAAAACCCACAAGTACAGACTTTGGTTGAAAAAGTCTTGAATGCTAACAACATGAAGCGTGAGGACTTTCACTCTGGTGCCTTCATAGATCCTAAGACTGGACTGATACTAGACAACCAAATCCACAAAGATGTGGGTGTTGCCATTGATCCACTGACCAATAGACCCATCATGACAACTGGTGGAGTCACTGGCATGGAGTCTTTGCCTAAGGGTCAGGGATCGTTTACCAACTCTAACTTGCTCAAGCAAGGAAAGTACAAGCCAGTTGGTGGTGACTCAATCCTCAATGACCTTGGCTTCATCGCAACAGTTGACAAGGCAGGCATGGGCCATGCGTATGGCTTAGGAACTGACTACGCCTCTCCTGTGCTGTTGAACAACCTTGGAACAGGTTCTAACCCTACTTTGCGTCCCAGAAGCGTTGGTGACGTATTTGGTATTGGTGACGTTGTTGGTCAAATGCAGATCAACAGGAATGGTCCAGTGCACGATGTATATGAAAAGTTATTAGTTGCACCCAAAGGTTCTGACGTTCAGGGTGTCAAACTCAGCAAGAAAAAAGGTGGAAAAGTGACTAAACACATCATTGATGGTCATGAAGTCCACGTTCACGAGAGGATGTTGTAATGCCTAAAGTTAAACCATTATTCTCAGCTCTTGAACAGGCTGTAGAGTCGTTAAACAGGAATAAGGGGACAGGGCAATCATTTATCAATGACTTGCTCAAGAACCCTGCTGTAAAGCCTGCAGAGCTTGCTGATCGTGGAATAGACACCACCTTGAAGGCCATGCCTCAGGTAGACAAACCAACACTCAAGAAGATTGTTCAGAGCAAACCAGCACCTCAGATCAAACAAAAAACCTTGGGTGCTCCTGATTACAGGGACTTAGATAAGCAAGAGCACTCTTATCTATCTTCTCTTGAAGATCATTTTGATCGTGTTGGAATAGATAATATAGACCCACATGATTATGCAGAGTTAATGGAGTTGCAGAACATCAGGGACAAAAGCACCTTTGATACTTTGAGTGACGAGCAATCCAAGCTTTACAAGGAAATAAATAAAGCTAGAGATGCTGGAAACATGAGCAGGGTAAGAATGCTCAAGCAGGATGTTGATCACTTAGATAATAGGATTGAACATCTTGACAACATGAAGATTGTGTCGCCCTATCACGAGGGATTGACCATACCTAATGGCGAAAACTATCGTGAGATGCTTTTGACTTTGCCCAATGGTGGGTTTGCTGGAGACCCTCATCACTTTGGTGGAGAGCCTAACATCATTGCAAGTATGCGTTTAAAAGACCGTACAGGTCCAAATGGTGAGAAGGTATTGCATCTTGAGGAGTTGCAGTCAGACTGGCACCAGCGTGGTCGTGACAAAGGTTATTCTCAAGGATTGACTCCTGAAGAGCAAAATGAATTAACTAATTTAAAAAAATTGCCATTAAACGATATTATGGCTGACCCACAACTTAATGAAAGATTTAGCCTTCTAGCACAAAAGAATAAAGGCGTTCCTGACGCACCATTCAAAAAGAACTGGGAGGAGCTTGCACTGAAGCACCTTGTGAACCATGCAGTGGAAAATGGGTATGACAAGATTGCTGTAACGCCCGGGGCAACGCAGGCAGACCGTTACAAGCTGAGCAAGCACATTGATTCGTTGAACGTCTTCCCCATGGAGGATGGGAACTTTAACCTTTCTTTTATTCCAACAAACGGTTTAAGCCCTGCCAGACAATACAAGACTGTCTCCCCCAATGAGCTTGCAGGCACTGTTGGAAAAGACCTAGCCAAGCAAATCGTCTCTGATATGCACGTCGACAACAATCCACAAAGGGTTTCAAAGGATTATTCTGGACTTGACCTAGACGTTGGTGGAAAAGGCATGATTGAGGCTTACGACAAGCGTATCCCCTCTATCCTGAACAAGCTTGGCAAACCCTTAGGCTCTGAGGTTAAGCTTCACAATATGCCATCTAACCCAGATGACTTGCATGACGTAAGCAATATGCTTGACCATGCAGACATGACGCCTGAAATGTTTCAGAACCTCCCTGCTGAACAACAGCAGAAGGTACAAACAGACTGGGCAAACAAAGTTTCACCTAGCCTTCACACTTTTGACGTAACGCCACAGTTAAGTGAAAAAGCTCAGACAGAAGGCTTCCCCATGTACAAAAGGGGTGGCAAAGTCCATATGAGTACAAACCCTGATACGCAATGGGCTGAATTACAGTTTAAAAGGAAATAATCATGGCAACACAAATGCCTATTGACCAAGAATATGGACGTTTCATTGATGGCATATCAGAGCCAGATGAGGATGGAAACATCGATGTAGAGTTGCCTGAGGACGAGTCAGATGTGATCGAACAGCCTGATGGTTCAGCCATTGTGGTGATGAATGACTATGAAGGCCCACTTGAGGATGCAGACTTCTACTCTAACTTGGCAGAGGAGTTTGACCCATATGAGCTGAACAGAGTGGCGATGCATTACTTGGACTTGATCAAGAATGACAAGACGAGTCGTGAAGAGCGAGACAAGAAGTACGAAGAGGGACTGAAGAGGACTGGGCTGGGGAATGATGCCCCCGGTGGAGCGAACTTCATGGGTGCCTCCAAGGTCGTTCACCCTGTCATGGCTGAAGCTTGCGTTGACTTTGCCTCCAGAGCCATCAAAGAGATGTTCCCACCTGATGGCCCAACCCGTACCAAGATTCTGGGTGAAGTCACCAAAGAAAAGGTTGCAGTTGCTGAACGCAAGCGTGACTACATGAATTGGCAGTTGACTGAGCAAATCGAAGAGTTCAGGGACGAGCAAGAGCAATTGTTAACCCAGTTGCCCTTAGGTGGCTCCCAATACCTCAAGATGTGGTACGACGAGAACAAAAAGCGTCCCTGCACTGAGTTTGTTCCTATTGACAAGATTTACTTGCCCTTTGAGGCTGGTAACTTCTATACAGCACAGCGTGTGACTGAGGTCAACACCATTAGCTCATGGGAGTTCCAAAACAGGGTTAAATCAGGCTTGTACAGAGATATCAACTTGATTAGAGCCTCTGCAGAACCTGAACAAAGTTTTGCTGAGAAGGCAAACGCCAAGATCGAAGGTAAGCGTTATGAGGACAATGATGACGGCGTCAGGAACGTCTATCACATCTACACATGGCTAGAGCAGGAAGAAGACAAGCGTACTGGTGGCGATTCAGCTCCTTACATCCTGATGATTGACGAGTTAGACCAAAAGGTGGTTGGACTCTACCGTAACTGGGAGGAAGGTGATGAAACGCTTACAAAACTGGATTGGCTCATTGAGTTTAAGTTCATACCTTGGAGGGGAGCGTATGCGATTGGTCTCCCTCATCTCATTGGTGGACTTAGTGCCGCACTCACTGGATCGCTACGTGCGTTACTAGACTCTGCACACATCAACAATGCCGCCACCATGCTGAAGCTCAAAGGAGCTAGGATGTCAGGCCAAACGGATCAGGTGGAGGTAACGCAGATTGCTGAGATCGAGGGGGCACCCGGTGTGGATGACGTTCGCAAGATTGCCATGCCCATGCCCTTCAACCCACCCTCTCCTGTGCTGATGGAGTTGTTGGGCTGGCTCACGGACGCCGCTAAAGGGGTTATAACAACTTCTGAGGAGAAAATCGCTGACGTTAATGCCAATATGCCTGTAGGAACCACCCAAGCTCTAATCGAGCAAGGTGCAGTTGTCTTCTCAGCCATTCATGCTAGGTTGCATGAGAGCCAAGGCAGGGTCTTAAAGGTCCTAGGCAGGCTCAATCGCTGGTACTTGGATGAGCAACGCAGGGGTGAGCTGGTAGCTGACCTTGATGTCCATCAGGAAGACTTCAAACGCAACACTGACGTTATCCCAGTTTCTGACCCACACATCTTCTCTGAGACCCAGAGGATGGCTCAGACACAGGCTGTGATGCAAATTATGGCTACAAACCCTGATTTGTTTGACAGAAAGGCTGTGATTGAACGCTTCATGAAGCAAATGAAGGTTCCTCAATTCAATGAATTGATGCTTCAAGAACCTGATGATGACATGATTGGTTCTGCCAAAGAGAACTTTAATATGTTGAAGGGCGATCCAGCCAAAGCTTATGAGGAACAGGATCATTTAGCCCACATCCAGAGCCATTTAGACTTCTATCGCAACCCAATGTTGGGTTCTAACCCATTGTTTTTGCCTAAATTCTTGGGTGTAGCCATCGATCACCTCCAGCAACACATTGGAATGTGGTACGAGGAAAGCATGAACAAGGTTGTAGACCAGTCTTCCCACTTTGCTGAGATGGATTATGACGATCCTAAGAACACTAAAAAGATTGATCAGGCTTATGCCATGGCTTCTCAGCAGGTTTACTTGGAATCTCAGCAGACTTTTGCCAAGGTTATGCCTTTGATTGCCCAAATGCAACAACAATTGGATGCATTGAAGAAACAAGCCCAGCCCCAAGACCCAGATGCACAGATTCTGTTGCAGACATCTATGGCTGAGACAAACCGTAGGGCACAAAGAGACAAGGCAGACACTGCTATTGCCCAACAGAAGCTCCAAACTGACCAACAATTGGCTATGGCTAAGTTGCAAAACGAGCAACAAGACCGTCAAGCCAAGGACCAAATGGACATTTTGCTTAATCAGAAGGATAACGAGACTAAGCAAACCATTGAATCTGCAAAGTTAGCTCATGACAGAGCTGTTTTGCAACACGAGCAGGCAAAAACTGCATTAGACCTAGCGTTCCAACCCCATCACAACTTAGGAGGACCAAATGTCCAGTGATAACGAACAAAAGTCTGTGGAAGTCCCACAGCACAAGCGTATTGCTCAAGGTGAAAAGCTTGACGGTACATCTATGCAACCCAAAGGTGGCTCAAACACCCCATCTAAACCCCAAGGAGCACTATCACAGGCAAAAAACAAATAAATGATCTCAATTTCACAGGTTATCAGCGTTATTAAGAAAAGACAGGCAGACATTGCGTACTCTTTGGGAGCAGGCAATGCATCGACTTGGGAGTCTTATCAACGCATGGTAGGTGTCTACACAGGCCATCAAGAGGTCTTAGACATCATTAACAAACTTTTAGATGACGAAGAGGAAATAGACAATGACAGATAGCACAACTGGCGAGGATTTAGCTTGGGCATTTCCTGAGGTTGATCCACAAGCCAAACCACTTGGCGCAAGGATTCTAGTGCAATTGAAACGCACAAAGAAGACAACAGCGAGTGGCATCGTGATGGTAGCTGAAACACAAGAAACCGAAAAATGGCAGAACATGGTAGCCAAAGTGCTGATGATTGGACCTCTAGCGTTCAAAAATCGTGACACTATGCAACCTTGGCCTGAAGGTTCTTGGTGTGCTGTTGGGGACTATGTGCGAGTTCCCAAATGGGGTGGAGACCGTTGGGAGGTTCCAGTACCCAGTGAAAACAAATACGAAGAGCCTGCTCTTTTTATGATTCTCAATGATCATGAAGTTATCGCCACGGTAACTGGAGATCCCTTACAAATGAAAGCGTACCTATGACAACCGAAAAAACAGTCGAAGAACCGATTGACATCAGCGTCAATGAGGAACTGGATGGCTCTGCAACCGTAGAATTGCCTGAAGGATTAGCACCAGAGGGTGACAACAATGAACCTGAAGTTAAAGCTAGCCATGAGGATGATGACCATCCTGATGACACTGCTGAGGTCAGGTCACAAAAGAACAGACGCAAACAAAAGCGTGATTTAGCTAAAGCTGTAGCTTCCGAGAAAGAGATTAGTTATAACCTCATCAAGAGGGAAAACGAACTCATGAAGGAGCGTTTGGCTATTTTGGAGAGGAAGACCCAATCCAATGAGCTAGCACGTCTAGAAAAGGCTCTGGAGGACGAACAAGTACGTCTGAACTACTATGAGACCAAGATGGAGGAGGCTATCAGCGCAGGCGATGGCGAGACCTTTAAAAAGGCTCAATCCATGTGGTACAGCTCTAAGGACAAGTTAGAGAAGATCAAGAACGTACACGAAAGCTCCAGTGCACCTGTAAATAATTCATCAGCCCCAGACCCTAGGCTACAGAAACACGCCCAAGACTGGATGGCTCGAAACGATTGGTACGATCCCAAGCTTTCTAACACTGAAAGCAGGATCGCCAAAGTGCTCGACGAAGAGTTAGTAGCACAGGGTTGGGACCCAACCCAAAGAGATTATTGGGACGAACTTGATAGACGCTTGTCAAAGCATATAGATAGTAGTTACAATGATCACACAGACGTAAAACCGTCTTCTAAAGGACCAAGGAGTGTTGTAACAAGCTCAGGGCGTGAGAGCGTCAATGGCAGTAGCAATCGCAATACCTTTACGTTAAAGCCTGAACAGGTTAGAGCGATGAAGGATGCTGGTATGTGGGATGACCCACAGAAGCGAGCCAAGATGATCAAGACATACGCCCAGTATGCCCGTAACAACCAATACTAAGGAACTAAGAAAATGGAATCACGTTTAAAAAAATCTCTAAATGCAGGTGGTCGTGAAGGTCGTGCTAGCCAAGATATCACTAGACAACCTCCTGAGGAGAAGTTCATGAATTCGCAAGAACGTCCAACTAGGAAGATGTGGAGCGAGGAGTGGACACAGAGTGCTTTACCCAAAGTCCCAGAGATACCCGGATGGCACGTCTGTTGGCTGTCAACAACCAATGGTTACGACACAATTGATAAGCGTATGCGACTAGGATATGTTCCTGTTCCACGAGAAGAGGTCCCTGTTTTCTACGAGCAACACAAAGTCAAGAGTGCTGAAATCACTGGATTTGTTACTTGCAACGAAATGGTCTTGTATAAGATTCCTATGGATGTCTATCAAGACGTTATGTTGCATATGCACCATGAGTTGCCCAACGAAGAGGCTGAGAAAATCAAAGTCCAAGTTGAGCAGTTACAAGGTGCACAAGACAGCAACGGAAGGCATTTGACGGATATCGAAGGCGATGGTCTAAGGCAATTAAGTCGAAAAAATGTACCTGATCCCATCTTTCACGGGTAAGGTTATTTAACAAGGAGTTAACTATGTCAGCAACTAGTGCTCCATTTGGCTTGAGACCTGCGTTCCACCCTTCTGGTTTGGATCGTGCACAGGCTCTTGCTGGTGGAATTGCATCAGGATACGCAACAGCTATCCTAAAGGGTCAACCCGTCAAATACAGTACAGCCGCTGTCCTTACTGGTAGCCAAGGAACTATTGTTCCCGTGTCTGCCACTTCTGACTCATGGTCTGGCGCATTTGCTGGTGTTGAGTGGACCGATACAACTGGTCGTCGTCGTGTAAGCAACAACTGGCCTGCCAGTACAGCTTATGTGGCTGGATCATGCGTAGCTTATTTCTATAACGACCAAAACATCGTTTATGAAATCCAAGCAGACGGTTCTATGGCTCAAACCACTATCGGTAATGAGTACAACTTCACTAACTTGACTGCTGGTTCTACTACCACAGGTTTGTCACAATGTACCCTTGGTGCATCGACAGGCCAAGGTAACACAGGCCAAGGTCAAATGCGTGTGGTCGATTTAGCCCCCTATGCAGACAATGCATGGGGAGATTCTTACACGGTCGTTCGTGTAGTTAACTCACAGTCACAGTTCTTCGGTTCTGTTACTGCTATAGCATAAGGAGGCATAAACCATGGCCGCACCAATGCGAAGTACGGACTTTAGAAGTATTGTTGAACCTATTCTTAACGAATGTTTCGATGGTGTCTATGACCTCCGTGAAGATGAATGGTCTCGTGTTTTCCGTGAACAAGAGGGCATTCCCCGTAACTACCACGAAGAGCCAGTCCTTTATGGATTTGGAGCCGCGCCCCAGTTGCCTGACGGTACTCCCGTTAGCTACCAACAAGGTGGCGTACTCTTCCTCCAACGCTATGTCTACAATGTGTATGGCCTCGCCTTCGCATTGACCAAAGTGTTGGTTGAAGATGGCGACCACATCCGTATTGGTCAAGTGTACGCTCGTCACCTCGCCCAATCATTGATTGAGACTAAAGAAACTCTCTGTGCAAACATTTTGAACAGAGCCTTCAATAGTTCTTACGTTGGTGGTGATGGCGTGTCACTTGTGAACACTGCTCACCCAATCGTGAATGGTACATTCAGCAACCAATTGGCTACATCAGCTAACCTGTCTCAGACATCTCTCGAACAGATGTTGATTCAGATTCGTCAAGCTGTGGACAACAATGGTAAGAAGATTCGTTTGGTTCCACGCCAATTGGTGGTGGCCCCCGGCAACATCTTCCAAGCTGAAGTATTGTTGAAATCTGTGTTGCGTACTGGTACAGCAAACAATGACTTGAACCCTGTTAAGTCAATTGGTTTGTTGGACGAGGGTGCCGCAGTGATCTCTCGTTTGACATCAGCCACAGCATGGTTCGTTCAAACTGACGCTCCCGAAGGCATGAAGCTTTTGATGCGTCGTCGTTTGGAGAAGACCATGGAGGGTGACTTCGAGACTGACTCTATGCGTTACAAGGCTACTGAGCGTTACATCCCCGGATGGACTGACCCAAGAGCTATCTTCGGTACTGCAGGCGTATAAGCCTAACGGGGAGGGGCTAAAACCTCTCCCCTTTTTTTAAACTGAACAAACTTTTCAAGAAGGAGTTCGCAAAATGCCTCAATTTTCAGACGACCTATTCTTAGGTTCTGCCCCCACCTACATGGGGTTGACTAAAAACGCAAACGCGGTTGTTTTCACAGGAACAATTTCTTCAACTACTCTGACTGTCACTGCTCTCCAATCTGGAGATCAATTGGCAATTGGTATGTACGTTCAAGGTTCAAGTGTTACAGCTAACAGCTACATTACTGCTTTCGTATCTGGTACTGGTGGAACTGGCACATACACATTGAGCCAATCATCTACTGTTGGATCAGCCGAAACAATGTACGCATCTGGTAACGTCGCTTTGGGCGATCCATCCCCCATGCCTTTGGGAGTTGGACCTCTTGGCCGCGTTTACATT
>Ga0208257_1000352_pt1 | contig 14392 bp, 5 predicted proteins | sample CryBogCBH10Sep07_FD_184610 | JGI IMG/M metagenome (GOLD analysis project Ga0208257, IMG submission 184610) | Freshwater microbial communities from Crystal Bog, Wisconsin, USA - CBH10Sep07 (SPAdes) | ecosystem: Environmental > Aquatic > Freshwater > Lake | place: Crystal Bog, Wisconsin, USA... | reverse complement strand
CTTAAATACGATGCCACCGATGATTACAAGTTGGCAGTCACATGATATTGTTGCCAATAATGTTACTGGTTACACATACAATCCAGAAGCAAATGCAATTCACTTGATGAGTAATGCAGCAAATACCATTTTGTCTTTTGGTACACTCACGGGTAGTAATAGTGGAATAAATGTATTTTTTACAAATATTGCATCGAATTGTCAATTCTTATCACTTTCTGGTACAACATTAACAACTAATGCACAGACATTCTTATATCATACTGATAGATTATCTGGTGTTAGAAGCATAAATGCTGATGTGGTTGCAAAAATAGATGTAACCAACTTGCCTTACTTAGATTCCGCAACAACTGCAGGCAAAACTTTAACATATTTGACTAATCAAACTGATGGTATAGTTAATAATTCTGTTATGTTGGCGTGTTTCAGTAGTATTTTGGTTGCAAACCAGATTAATTCAATGGCCAATACCATTGCAAATAACGCAAATATCATATCTAATAGCGTTAATGTATATTATGATATTAGTGATGTTGCACATTATTCATCAAATTTGACATATAATCAAGTTTCACAAATCAATAACGATTTTGCAAATGTCGTAGGTATGATGAGTACACGAGAATTATACGATAAATCGGTATATTACAACATGAGATTGGCAATAAACAACTACAATACTACCAAATCTCTAGTAAACCCAGGCGAAACAAAGACATTTTTAGTAAATACTTTCATAGGAACTAGCAACGGAGTATCTAGAATAAATGCAACTTCCTAAAATTTCGAAAATTTCGCGGAGCCCCCTAAAATCTCCGGACGGGCTCCAAGAGTTCCTATTAGCGTTTTACTCCTAGGCTCTATAAATAAAGAATGGCAAACCTAAAGAATTTATACACAGATATTGACCTGACGTTTAATCGTTTACCGGTCACCAACGATATTGCTCTCAGTTATGATGAGCAGTCAGTCATTCGTGCTGTTCGTAATCTGTTATTGACAAATTTTTATGATAGACCATTTCAACCAACTTTGGGTTCAAACATCGATAAATTGTTATTTGAACCTGCTAGCGGTGTAACTGCTAGTGCAATTAAAGATGAGATAATAAATGTCATCAATAATTATGAACCTAGAGCCAGTGTAAATAGTGTGGTTGTTAATCCTAGTCCTGATACTAATTCTTTCAATGTGACCTTGCAACTATTCATAGGAAACAACACTTTGCCAACAACATTTAATTTAATTCTGCAAAGGTCGAGATAATGTCATCGTCAAATACTAACGTACAAATAACGGACCTTGATTTTAATAGTATTAAAAGCAATTTTATCACTTATTTACAGAATCAAGACACATTTAAAGATTATAACTTTCAAGGTTCTGCATTATCAGTATTGTTGGACGTATTAGCATACAATACACAATACAATGCCTACTATTTAAATATGGTGGCAAATGAGATGTTCTTAGATTCAGCATTGCAAAGAAGTTCTGTTGTTTCTCAGGCAAAAGCATTAGGTTATGTGCCTGCATCTGCTGTGGCACCAACCGCCTACATTAATTTTACTGGCCGTGGCATTACAACATCTTCTTTCACTATACCAAAATTTAGTAACTTCATGTCTGAAGCAATTGGTGGTGTCAACTATAACTTTGTCACGATTGATTCAACAACTGTACCAGTCACATCTGGTATTGCAACAATTACAAACCTAGAGTTGAAACAAGGTATACCAGTTAACTTTAATTTTACAGTAAACAGTACAAGTAATCCAACATACACATTTGAGATACCTGATCCTAATATTGACACTTCAACCATTCAGGTTCTAGTTCAGCAGTCAGTATCAAACACAGCTTATGATGTTTATACACAAACACAAAATTATTTGACTCTAAACGGCACATCTAAAGTATACTTTTTACAAGAAAGTATCAACGGAAACTATCAAATAAGTTTTGGTAATGGTGTATTAGGACAACAATTATCAGATGGCAATATTGTAAAAGTAAGTTATGTGGCAACAGATGGTTCTGCTGCAACAGGTGCAAATAACTTTGTGTATATGAATAGTTCTCCTAATCTTGGTAGTTATGTCATAACACCACAGATTGCTGCATCACAAGGTAAAAATAAAGAATCTGTTGATTCAATTAAATTTCAAGCACCAAAATCTTATGCAGCTCAAGGTCGTGCAGTAACAAAAGAAGACTACATCTCTCTGTTGCAACAAAATAATTTAGGTATTTCATTTGATGCCGTGAACGTATGGGGTGGTGAAGAAAATAATCCTCCAATTTATGGCCAAGTCTTTATGAGTTTGAAACCAACAGGCGGATATGTGTTGACTGAAACACAGAAGCAAAGACTGATTCAAAATACTATCAAACCATATTCAGTTTTAACTGTTGAACCTACAATTGTGGATCCAGATTACACATACTTACAAATCACATGTAATGTACTATATGATCCTAAGAAAACAACATTGAATGCTGGCAGTATTCAAAATGTAGTTGCAAATGCTATCAATAACTTTGCATTGTCAACACTCAATACGTTTAATTCAACATTCAAGTCTTCAGATTTGGTAAACATCATTCAAAATAGTAATCAATCTATCATTACTAATGAGATATCAGTTAAAGTACAGAAGAAATTCTATCCAAAGTTAGGTTCAGCCAACAGTTATAAACTATATTATGGTGTGCCTTTACAACAAGGAACATTTTTAAGTGGTATATACAACACACCTTCATTCTCATATAATGATCCAACTGGAACTATAAGTGATGTTTATATACAAGAAATTCCTTCTTCAACATCTGGCATACAATCAATATCAGTTATAAATCCTGGTTACGGTTATCAAACACCACCTACAGTTACTATCAATGGTGACGGAAGTGGTGCAACTGCAACTGCTGTTTTGAATGGTAACGGAAGTATAAAAGAAATCGTTGTGGTGACACCAGGAAGTGGTTACACAACTGCTTTCGTAACAATCACTAATGCATCAAACGATACAACTGGAGCGCTTGGTGCTGGCATTGTTAATTTGATAGGACAATTTGGTACATTAGAGTTGTATTATAATAATCCTAATATTGCATCAACTAAAGTAATTCTAAACAATAATATTGGAAGTATTGACTACACAAACGGTGTTGTTTATTTGAATGCTTTCAATCCAGTCAATGTTAATAATCCATTGGGTGAGTTGACAATAACAGGAACACCAACAACAAGTATCATTTCTTCTTCTTACAATAGAATTGTTACAGTTGACCAATTTGATCCAACAGCCATCATCGTTAACGTTACTGCCAAGACATCATGATAACTAACGGCAAAAAACCATCGATACTTGTACAGTCACAACTTCCTGCATTTATTGGAGAAGATCCACAGTATGCAAACTTTGTGGCCTTTTTACAGGCATACTACGAATGGATGGAACAAGATGGTAATGTAGTAGATGCAACTAAAAATCTATTGAGTTATAAAGATGTTGACACAACAACATCTCAATTCATGCAATATTTTATCAATGATTTTATACCTTATTTCCCACAAGGTTCATTGATAAATGAAGCGACTGCAATCAAGGCAGCGAAACAATTATATGGTGCAAAAGGTACTCCTGCAGCATATGAATTTTTGTTTAGAATACTTTACAATTCCAGTTTTAGTGTATTCTATACAAAAGATTCCGTATTAAAGGCATCTGCTGGTGATTGGTATGTTGCAAAAAGTCTACGATTAATTCCTGTTGATAGTAACCTAAATCAATTTCAAGAATTTATAAACGCAAATAATCTAAGAGTATTTGGTGAAACAACAAAGTCAATAGCCACAATTGAAAATGCTTTTTACAATAATAAAAAGGTTGAAGTTTTTATTTCAAATATTGAACGTTTGTTTCAATCAGGTGAAGATGTTCGTGTTGTTGACGCCAACAATCAAGATGTTTTAATCAACGGTCTACCTATTAGAGGAAAGATTGTAGGGCAGATTAGTCAAATTAAAATTGATCCAAACAATCGTGGACAATTATATCAGACTGGTGATCCTGTTATTGTATACAACGGTTTAAATAATGCAAATGGCCATGGTGCTTTTGCACAAGTTGGCAATACAACAACAGGTTCAATTCAAAATATCAAAGTTATACCTGATGCAAGAGGACACGTTGGTGGTTATGGTTATACATTAAGTCCAAATACAACTATTAATATTACAAATGCACCAGGTGCTTTTGCCATTGTTGGTTCTATTGATCCTAGTCAAGCAAACACGGCTAATGTGACTTTCTATATCACAGACTCAATTGATCCACATAAAAACATACGACTAAACGCATCTGATTTCCATTTTGCTAACTTGGCCAATGTAACTATCAATACTACCTTGGCGAATGCATTTACACACACAACACTTGCCACATATCCAATATCATCAGTATTGGTACTTAATGGTGGCGGTGGTATTTCTAAGATTCCAAGTGTGTCTGCTGTAACAGCTATTAGTGATGACATAGGTTCACCTGCAAACTTGGCTGGTTTGGGTATTTTAGCACCGATTCAAATATCAAACGGTGGTTTAGGTTACAGAGCAAACGATAAAATTAATTTTTCTGGTGGTTCTGGTTATGGTGCGTATGCAAACGTTGCAACAGTCAATTCTAATGGTACCATCACGGCAGTCTCATTTGTATATGGTAAATCATTATTCCCACTAGGTGGTATGGGTTATAGACCAGAAGCACTACCAAGTTTATCAGTTTCATCCGCAAATACACAGGCTTCAGGTGCAAGTTTGTTTGCACCTGGAGTTTTGGCAACTGGTGCTGAGTTTCAAGTTATCACAGATAGAACAGGTTCAGTTACATCAATTAACATATTAGACCAAGGTGAAGATTATATTGCTGCACCTAATGTGTCGTTAAGAATTCAAGATATTGTTGTATCTAATGTATCTTTATCTAATTTACCAAAATTAGGAGATAAAGTATATCAAGGTTCAAATGTTTTGATTTCTAATTACATATCAACAGTCAACTCAATATCATTATTGGCGGGTGATGCAAACCCATTGAATTCGTTGTACAACCTAAGAGTATTTAACTATACAACAACAAATATCAATAACGGTCAAACTCTTAATATTCTAAACAAGAATATCAACATGAAGTTGGCCAATGTTAACTATCAAGGCAATTATAACAAATACGGTATCAGAACATATGGTGATGGTAATGCCAAGGCAAATGCATCGTTCTTGAATGGTCTTGTGTTGAGTTCAGGACAATACTTGTCAACCTCTGGTCAGTTGAGTTCGTATGATGTGTTGCAAAGTACAGACTATAATAATTACACATATGAAATTACCGTACAAAAAGAATTCATCAAGTACAAAGAAATATTACTGAACCTATTACACCCAACAGGACTAAAAGTAATTGGTCGTTATTCTTTGTCTAATGAAAATAATATTTACACAAAAGAAAGTTCATCTTTAATACAAGGCGAACCATTGTATCAGTATACAGGTACATACAATACAATGGTTTCAATGGTGACAGACTTTACAAACTTCAGTAACAATATTATTTCATTTACTAATTTGTCTGGTGCTAATCTTGCTGGATTTATCTTTACAGGTCCATCATATGTATCAAATACTATTCTAGAGATTACTCCAACAAATGGTCCAGTCATCAAGGCTGAAGTAATCAAGGTAAACACAGTTGCAAATACAGTTACACTTAGAGGCAATACAATATTAACCTTTGCAAATGTTGCAAATGTGTTGGTAAATAGTGGCTCAAACACAATAAATATACAATCAATGACTGGTTCATATGATATCATTAATAATGGCAATTACAATAATCCTTTAGTGCCATTAGAAGATGTTGTTTTTGTTGGCGATAAAGTTTCAGTTCTTCCCAATTCACCAGCAACAGTAACAGCAATCGATTATATTAATGGTATCATTACAGTCAATAGTAATTTCTCATATGATGTGAATGGTTTCATGTCAGTTGCTAGAACTGTATTGACAAATAAAGTTAATGTATATGGTCTAATTGGTACATCGTATGAACCTCAACTCGCCGATGAATACGGTGAAGGATTAATAACAGAAGATGGAAATGCAATTCTATTAGGATAAAAAATGTCATCAATAAAAATTTCTCAGTTACCTTTAATCGCTTTAAATTCTAATACGGCAAATTCATTATTTGTTGGTGTTGATATTCCTTCTGGAATAACAGGTAAGTTTACTGCAACAACATTGGCACAGGCATTATACAGTAACAATGCTCTTGTAGTTGGTTCTAATCCAATTCTGTTCTCAAATACGATTGCACAGTTCTCTGGCAGTGACCCATCATTCATACAAGTTAACTTACAGAACTTCAATGCAATAGGTTCAGGTGATTATATTATAACTGCCGATACAGGTACTAATTCAAACTCATACATTGATTTTGGTATCCAAAACTCACAATCGACGGGTAACAATGCAGGTTTTACTGCGTTGAATTCATATGATGGTTATTTAATCGTTCAAGGTCCAACAGCAACTGGTGCACAAGGAAATTTGGTCATTGGTACTGGATCAACCAAAGCCAATACTTATTTTGTTTCAGGTGGTTTTAATACAAGTAACATTGTTGGTTGGATTGGTGCTAACACAATCAACCTTTCAACGTCCACCAAACTAGTATTTGGTGATGGTACAACACAAGTAACTTCACCTGTATCAGCTGGCAACTATGCTAACGGTGCATTTAATCAAGCTAATGCTGCATATACATATGCAAATACACAGGTTACTGTTTTAAATGGCGTCGAAACAACTCAAAATACAAGTATATCGGCAGCTTTCAATCAAGCTAATGCAGCTTTCTTGTCATCAAATACACAAATTACTGCATTGAATGGTATTGAAGTAACACAAAACAACAGTATCACATCATCATTCAATCAAGCAAATGCTGCTTTTGTACAAGCCAATGCAGCTTTTGTGCAAACAAATGTATCTTTTAATTTAGCTAATACATCTTTACAAAACACAGCAACAATTGCAGTAAGTAATATTATTCCTACTGTAACAAACACATACTCTTTAGGTTCATCAACCAATAGATGGGGTTCTGTTTGGATTGCTGGTCAAGGTGCAGCACTTCATGTGCTTGATACTGTAACTGGAAACGATATATCAATAACAGTTGCATCTAATATATTACAATTCAACAATTCATCTGCAATTGCTCTCAGTAATAACCTGATAATTTATGCAAATGGTGTTATATCAGCAAATAATATACAAGTAACCGGAAGTTTAGAAGCGAGTAATGTATTCACAATCAATGTACCATCACAAGTGATGACAATGAATGGTACAATTATTATGCAGAACTCAAATTTTGCATCGAATGTTTCTGCTGTTCGTATTGATGCATCAAATAACGGAATAGCTGCAGCAACAACAGCATCAGGCACAATGTTGCAATTATCGGGTAAAGACGGCGGTTATGCAACACGAATGATTATTGATAATTACAATTTTGGTAATACATCTGCGTACCCATTAATTGCTGGTCGTACTGCACGTGGTAACTCATCTAATCCAACTCCTGTTCAAACTGGTGATATATTGATTCGTTGGGGTGGTAACGGTTATAGTAATACATTTGGTTTAACTGGTGGTGCATCAATTGATTATTTGGCTGCAGAAAACTATACTGATTCTACTAAAGGTTCTACAATTACATTTAATACCACACAAAATGGTACTAATAATAGAACAACAACAGCAACATTAAATACTTCTTTGTTTGCAGTTAGTTCAAATACAACAACAGCAAACACAATTATTGCAAACACTTATGCGTTCAGTAACACTTCAAATACTGGAGTAGTAACACAATCAGCTAATAAATCTACTTCTGTTACTGCAAACGGTACATTTGGTCAAATTATAATGAACAATGCTGGCTTAGGTAGTGGTGCTTACGTAACATTTACTGTTAATAACAGTTATGTTCAACACGTTAATGATGTTCCTTTTGTTGCTATACAAAATTCAGTAACAACACCAAATCCATATCTAGTTTCAGTTGGCGGCGTTCGTGTTGGTAGTTTTGATATTACAATCATCAACAATGCAGGCGGAGGCGCAAAAACTGATGCCATTGTATTGAATTGGGCATTAATGAGAGTTGGTTCATAAGGAATAAATAAATCATGGCAGTATCAAGCATTCTAACATCATACTCTAAAGTTATCTCTATTGAGGAAACTTATCAGGCACCTGTCGTTGTTATTCCTAATACAAGAATACCATTGACATCACTTTATTGTTTTATTGGTCGTGTTGACCAATGGGCAAATGATAATTCACCAGAACAACCATTACAAACACAAGCATATCTAAAACAAGTTTTTAAGAATATGTTTGCTGCAAAACAAATTACTTCAAGTGATTTGTCTCCAGTGTTGCAACGTATTGATTGGACATATAACACAACCTATTATTATTATCAAGACAATTTTGATATGCTTCAAGTTGATGATAATGGTTTTTTGAAATATCCATTCTATGTGAAAAATCAGTACGACCAAGTCTTCAAGTGTTTATGGAATAACAATGGTGGTCCTTCTTTGTATGAACCATACTTTGAACCTGGAACATATGGAACAAACAACATCTATAATAATCCATTAGATGGTTACAAATGGAAATATATGTATACCATCGACTCAGGTTCCAAATTAAAATTTATGGATGATAGTTGGATACCTGTACCACTAGGTGCAAATAGTCCAAATCCTCTAATTTCAACTGCGGGTTATGGTGATATTGAGGCAATTAATATTACCAATGGCGGTTCAGGTTACGATTCGGTTAATTCTGTCGTTACTATTACCATAACAGGTGATGGTTATGGAGCCACGGCAACACCAGTTATATCTGGCGGTCAAATTACCGATATTACTGTAACAAATCCAGGTTCTAATTATACATTCGCTAATGTCTCTATCAGTTCAACACTAGGTTCAGGTGCAACCGCAATCAGTCCTGTGTCTCCTGTAGGCGGCCATTCGTTTGATCCAATCTCTGAATTAGGCACATCAAGAATTATGTTTGCCATCGAGTTTGACAAAGATGAAACTGGAACTATACCAACAGACGTTAAGTATCACCAAGTTGGTATACTTGTTAATCCTACAACAAACGGATTGAGTCCTTTACCTGCAAACGGTTCAATCTATGACACATCAACTCAGTTGATTCTTGCACCAGGTTTTGGTTCTTACCAATATGATGAAATTGTTTATCAAGGAAGTCCTACAAATCCAACTTTTGTAGGTACAGTTGTTAGTTTTGATTTGGCAACCAGTCGTTTAAGAGTCATAAATACAACAGGTACTCTGATTACTAATGCTTCTCTTTATGGTTCTGTGTCAACTACAACAAGAACATTATTAGGGTATAACACTCCCGAATTTACTTTGTTCTCTGGTTTGATAGTATACTTAGAAAATAGAAGTGCTATTCAAAGAAGTACAGAAGGTATAGAACAATTTAAATTCGTATTAAGTTACTAAAGGAAAAAAATGGCTCTGAATTTTAACGTTGATCCTTATTACGATGATTTTGACCCAACGAAAAACTTTCATCGTGTATTGTTTAAACCAGGGTATGCGGTTCAAGCTAGGGAATTAACACAATCACAAACGATTTTACAAGACCAAGTTTCTAAATTTGGTAATGGTATATATCAGGATGGTTCTAAAGTTTCTGGCGGTAATATCACCGTAGATACTAATATCATTACGGCTAAACTAACAACTGCATCTACTAGTGACATTTCAAACTATAAAAATTTATTTGCTGTTGGTGTAACTTCTGGTTTTGTGGCACAAGTTATTGAAGTTGACATAAACAACCTCTACATCAAAACTAAAGCTGTCAACATTGGAAATAAGAAGTCATTTTCTTCTGGTGAAACTATCAATTTTTATGTAAGTAAAGTCGATGCACTTTCTTCATTGTATTCACCAGCAACTTATTCATATCAAGCAACAGCAGTAACAGAAAATGTATTTCAACGTACTGCAACTGGTACTTACTTAAGCAATCAATTGAACATGTCTGTTGCCAACATAAGTGTTGGTGATACAATTACAGATACTGTTACTGGTCTTAATGCTGTTGTTATATCAATCATAGATGCAAATAACCTAGTTATCAATCAAAATTTACCAAAAGATTTTAGTAACTACACATTAGTAATCACAAATAAATGTTCAGTTCGTGCCATGGAAGTTGGTATCGATGCTGGTGTTTGGTTCAGTAGTGGTTTCTTCATTAGTAATCCAGTAGAAAACATTATTCCAGATGCATTAAATGCTTATCCATCTGTTGTTATTGGTTTTGAAGTCAACGAAACTATTGTTGACTCTGTATCAGATGTTTCATTGTTAGACCCAGCTATTGGTGCTTCAAACTACCAAGCACCTGGTGCTGACAGATATCAAATTTCTTTGACATTGATATCACAACCTTATGTAAGTCAACAAGTTGTTAACAGTTTAACTACAAATAAATTCATTGAATTGGTTCGTATTAATCAGGGTATTGTAGAAAAGATTAACAATGTTCCAGGTTTCACAACAATTCAAGAGTCTATTGCACAGGCAGTATACGACCAATCAGGTGACTTCATTGTTACACCTTATTCTTTAGTTATAGGCAATAGTCCACCTTCAGCAGATTATTTACCTGCTTCTATCACAGCAGGTAAGGCTTACTTCCAAGGTTATCCAGTTGAACATATTGCACCAACGCAATATCTTTTGGAGAAAGCCAGAGATACAACAAGTGTAAGCAATATTGATATCACTTCTTATTACGGTGACTATACTAGAGTTACAAATCTAGGTGGTTCTGGTGGTTTCATTGATTTCCAACATGGTTCTCAAGTTGAATTGCACAACGTGGCTGCTAATGCAGCAAACACCAATACTCTTATTGGTAGAGCAAGAGTAAGAAACTTCGATTATGATAGTGGCAACAATGCATCAACAGCATACAAAGCATTCTTGTTTGATGTTAAGTTGAATAGTGGAACTTTTGCCAATGTACTTTCATTGATGGTTCCTGGTGTTGGTAATAATTATTCATCACCAATATTCACATCAAATACGGTATCACAAACTAATCTAGTTGACGCTACATACAATTCTTTGATATTCCCATTTGAACAAAAAAATATATCAACAGTCAGTCAAGTTAACTATAATACAAGAAGATATTATTCCACATTGGGTGGAAATATGGGTAACTTTGCTTCTGGTGTCGTTACAATTCAAACTAACGGAACAACTGAAACGTTTGTTGGTGGTGGCGCAGGTGGTATTGTTGCTTCATCTGATAGACAAATCAACTATGGTGTTATTGTAACATCATCTAGTGGTGCATATTCTGCTGGTCAATTCATTCCAATGGACCAAGCAAACGTAACGATTACAATCAATAACTCTGCAGGCACACCTACAGCTACATTGAATATTGGTGGTAATTATAGTGGTGCAGGAACATTATATGCCACAATCGATGTGACTGGTGATGTTAGAAAAACTAAAACACTATTGACAAATCAAACAGTTACTGTCTCTGCCAATACATATGGAACACCAATTGATATTGGTTATTCAGACATATACAACTTCGACCAAATCATTGAATTGGGTAACACAGGTTCCTATATTGGTAATTGGTCTAATACAACAACATATCAGATTTACAATGTTGTTTATAATACTGGTGATGGCAATTACTACTACTCAACAACAAATTCTAATGTTGGCCATTCAGTTTCTGATACATCACATTGGGCTATCTGTGTAAATGCTATCAGTAACTTTGGATTAGATAACGGACAAAGAGATACATTCTATGACCACGGTAAGATTACCAACCTATTAGGTGGTGCAATTGGAAATGTATTGGTCGTATTCGATTACTTCACACACTCTGGTGGAACAGGATACTTTGACGTTGATTCTTATCCAGATTACAATTCTATACCTAACTTTACATCACCTCAGTATGGTACAACATACAATCTAAGAGATGTTTTAGATTTCAGACCACGTAGAACGGATAATTCTACTGGATTGACTGGCTTCCAATTGCCACAACCTTTCCATGATGCATATGCATACTACTCATACTATCTAAGTCGTATTGATAAGATTGCATTGTATCAAAACGGACAGTTCAAAACTATTCGTGGTATTAGTTCTTATACTAATCCTATTCCACCATCAGATATACCTGATGCATTGACTTTATTTACTGTAAGTTATCCAGCATATACGTTTAAGAATACTGATGTTGTGAATACACCAACAACACTCAAACGTTATACGATGAGAGACATTGGGGTTCTTGATAAGAGAATTTCTAATATGGAATACTATGCCGTATTGTCATTAGCAGAAAATCAAATCACAGGTTCTGATGTAACAGATTCAACAGGTACAAACATTCTATTTAAGAATGGTTACTTGGTCGATAACTTTACTGGCCATGGTGTTGGTGATGTTGGCAATCCAGATTATTCTGTGTCTATCGATTTTACAAATCAGTTTGCTAGACCATTATTCTCATCAAAATCTATTGGTATTGTTGCACCAACATATGAGAACTATGGTTATTATTCCGTAGATACAACACAGAATGCATTCCAAGCAGCAACACCAAAGACCAATAACAAATTGGCTTTGAGTAATAATGTTGTTTCATTCTCATATACAACCACACCTTTGGTCATTCAAAACGTTGCAACACAAATCATCAATGTAAATCCATTTGATGTTGTAAGTTTTGTTGGTGATGTGTCATTGACACCATCTAGTGATACATGGATGGATACAAAAACACAACCAGCAGTTACGATTGTCAATGAAGACCAAGCTGCATGGATTGCTGCCGTGAATGGTACTGGTAACGGTACACAATGGAATGATTGGCAGATTAACTGGAGTGGCCAAAACCCAGTTAGTGTTAACAATCAAGAACAAATCTCTAGAGATACACAGGCTATTACACAAGCAATTGCTGCTAAAGGTTTGAATGGTGCAACTAGTGGTGGAAATATTCAAGTCTCAACGACAACACAAGTTATTTCTACATCTATTGTTCCTTATGCTAGAAGTATTCCTGTTAAGTTTACTGTTAAAGGTTTGGCACCTGGCGCTACTATACACACATTCATAAACGGTACTGTTGTTGATTCATATGTAACTCCAGACCAATCATCAACTAATATTAGTTCTACCTTCCAAGGTGCACCATTAATAACTAATGTTAACGGTACAATTTCAGGTACATTAACAATTCCTGGTGGTACTGATCCATTGTTGAAGTTCCCAACAGGTACATTGAACATTGAGTTTAGTGATAACCTATTGAATCCTAAACAATCATCAACATATGCGGTAGCACCATTTGTTTCTACTGGAACTTTGAGTACAGTACAGACAACAATTGTATCTACTAAACCACCAACAGTTGTACAGAAACAAACAAACAATACAACAACTAATGTAACACAACCATTGCCTTCTGGTTCTGTTCCTTCTAGTGCAACAACAACTACAGCATACCCTGTTGCTGCTGGAATTTATACACCAGGATCCACAACTGTACAGAATACAACAGTTAATGGTGTCACAACAAATTCAGAATACTATGCTAATGTAAGTCACGTTATCTCTTATGGTACTGCGTTTGCTCAGAATTGTTATGCACAAGTTTATGGTGCAAATGCTGCATCTAATCTAGCAAACGGTATTGCAAGTACAATTGGTACTGCATACCCAGAAATTTGGCAATTGTTGGTTAACAATACAGGTTCTTTACCTACTGGTGACCAAGTCTTGGCAGTTATTCAGTATGGTGTAAATGATTATATTGCTAGTGGAAATAGTAAATCAAATACTGTTATCATTCAAGATATGTTCAACGCAATCAATACAGCGGGAACAAATGCTAGCACATCAGCAAACAACTACATCAATGCAAACTTCAAGCAATTTAGTACTGCTGAAGCCTATGCTTCTAGTGTAACTTGTGCTCAAGGCGGTGGTGATCCTCTATCACAAAACTTCTTTGTTGACTCTAATAAGTTTCCAAATGGTATATTCTTGTCAGATGTTGGAGTTTATTTTGTAACAAAAGACCCAACAATACCAGTAAGTATTCGTATTCGTCCAACAGTAAATGGATATCCAGATGCTGTGAATAATATTCCAGATTCAATCGTATATTTGAATCCATCTGATGTTAATGTTCCTGATG
>Ga0208257_1000351_pt1 | contig 14417 bp, 15 predicted proteins | sample CryBogCBH10Sep07_FD_184610 | JGI IMG/M metagenome (GOLD analysis project Ga0208257, IMG submission 184610) | Freshwater microbial communities from Crystal Bog, Wisconsin, USA - CBH10Sep07 (SPAdes) | ecosystem: Environmental > Aquatic > Freshwater > Lake | place: Crystal Bog, Wisconsin, USA... | reverse complement strand
GAAGAGCGACTCGCAGTAAAGATGATCACTCTGTAACGTATATTCTCGATGGGAATTTCATTAACGTGCTGAGGAATGCAAAGAATAAGCTACCAAAGTATTTTATAGATAGAATACATTAATAAATAATTCTGTGCAGACTCAAACGTTTCACTTCGAGGTTAAGGATCTTCTTACGCAGTTTATAGCTGCGTTCGACGATATTATTATTAATCGCTACGATAAAAATAGAAACGTTGTAAGTAAACTACAAGTACGTTATGTTTATTCACCTAAGCAGCGTGTTATATATGATCTTGTTAATAAAGCTCAGAACATAACTATACCTGTTGTCTCCATTAGTATCAGTAATATCTCAAGAGATGAAAGTCGTGTTTTTAATAAGATCGGTGGTTATTTTTATGCTAAAGGGGCTAGTGATAATGACAAGTATGCTACTTCTACCAGTTATAAGAGCCCGGTCCCTGTTAACATCGGCATTAACATGTCGATTCTTACTAAGTTCCAATCCGACATGGATCAAATTTTATCTAACTTCATTCCTTACAATAATCCATATATCATTCTCTCATGGAAGTTACCTGATGATGTAGCTACAGGTGGTTTTAGTGTACCGCAGGAAGTTCGTAGTGAAGTGCTCTGGAGCGGGGATATATCTATGACGTACCCAACAGATATTAATGCTTCTGAAAAGTACAGAGTTGCCGGTGATACAACCTTTATAATAAAAGGATGGTTATTCCCGGCGCAGACAAACGATGTTGGCAATATTTTCTATATTGATACCCACTTCTATAATTCAAGAAACGTAACATTGTATAATGATCTATCTGGTGAGACGTTTACATACCCTGTTTCTACAGGTCTCGTAAGTGATCAAGATAACATTACAATTAACGGTTACCCACAGGTTACTAATACAGGGTTTAATTTAAACAGTTAATTTGAGTTTCAACCCTTTCTTTATAAATAATTATTGCTTTTATTATGGCTGATTCAACAAACCCGGATAGAGAGAGTACATTTGGTCGTAGTTTGATGAGATATATCTCGTCTAAACTCCCGTATCAATCTCTTAGCGTACAGGACAGGATTGAGCAGCTAAACCCTAAATACGATACCTTTTTTGATAAAGGTACTCATAGAGATGAAGCACTAATAAGACAATCCATCTCATCATCATTTCAAACAACTGATGATCTTTATGCAAATGTAATTCAAAACAAGGATTACCATAATTTCATGTATGCCAATATCCAGCCGGATAAAGGCAAGAGATTAATGGATTATCGTGTTATGGCAGCTTTCTCCGAAGTTGCTGACGCATTAGATGAGATATGTGATGAATTTATTAATAAGGACGAAAACGGAGAAATTATTAAACTTCGTTTTGTAGAATCTGAATTATCAGAAGAGCAAAAAACAAAAGTTAAGAAAGAATTTAGAAAGTATGTAAACTTCTTTGATCTCGAACATAACGGGTGGGAGTACATTAGACAGCTTCTTGTTGATGCTGAGCTTTACTTCGAACATATCATACATAAGAAGCATCCGAAGGAAGGTATTCTCGGTGTCGTAATGGTGCCATCCGATGTTATTGATCCAATTTTAGAAAATGTACAGAACATGGTCGTAAAAGGTTATCTACTAAGAAAGCCAATTTACGATGCAAAGAACCCTGGTAAGGTCGCAAAAGTAGAGATGATACCTATGGACGTAAATCAAATTACGTACATTAATTCTGGTATTTGGAACGAATCAAAAACTTTACGTCTGCCGTTTATTGAAAATGCAAGACGTGCTTATCGTCAGTTGAGTCTTATTGAAGACGCTATCGTCATTTATCGATTAGTGCGTGCACCGGAGCGTCTTGTCTTTAACGTTGACGTAGGTACAATGGCACCAGCAAAAGCTGAAGCGTATTTACGTAAGCTCATGACCAATTACTGGTCAAAGCGTACCTACGATGCCAATCAAGGCGCTACTGTTCAGAAGTTCAATCCTCAGTCCATGCTTGATAGTTTCTGGTTCGCAAAGCGTCAAGGATCAGAGGGTACATCTGTTACTCAATTACAAGGTGGCGCTAATCTAGGTGAGTTAACTGACTTAATGTACTTTGTAAAGAAACTCTACAAGTCACTCAAAGTACCTGCTTCGCGTCTTAACCCTGAAGAACAGTTTAAAGACGGTATGGATATTCTTCGTGAAGAGTTAAAGTTTGCTCGCTTTATTATAAGACAGCAGCAGCGTTTTGCAGAAGGTCTGAAGAATGGATTTGTAACTCATTTAAAACTTCGTGGCATCTGGGAAGAGTTAAAGCTTCGTGAAACACATCTCGATCTTAACTTTAATCCGCCTACTAACTTCTACGAACTGCGTGAACAACAAAAGCTACAGCTCAAGGTAGAAAGCTTCAATGGTATTACACAGAGTGACTTTGTATCAAAGACATACGCACAGAAGCGCTACCTTGGATGGTCTGATTCTGACGTTATGGCAAATAGAGAGTTCCTTAGAAAGGACCGCGAGCTTATGTGGGAGCTTGATCAGATTACTAATGGTGGACCTAACTGGGATGAAATGGGTACAGCAGCTCCAGGTCAGGCGCCAGCAGGTGGTGGAGGTATTGGCGGCGCGCCATCTGAAACACCACCGGCATTTGGACCCGCTCCAACTGGCGGTGAAGCACCAGAAGCTGGTGCACCAGAAGCAGCTCCTGCGGAAGCACCGCCGGCATCAGCACCAGCCGCAGGAACACCAACCGCTTAATAATATATGATGGACTGTACAGCAATTACACCAATAACAGCTTTTCAGAGCACAAACTTAAGCTCTAAAATCGATACATTTACACGACTTGGTCAGCGTATTACACGCTCACTAGGTGCACCAATGGTGAATGTTGAAATACACTCTGACCAGCTTTACGAGAACATTTCACAAGCTTGTGAACTATTTACAAAATATGCCGGGCAAACAGAAGAGTATATTGTCTTTAACTCTGATATCTATATTGATAATGTTGGTGTAAGACTGGATCAGTTATTCAGTGTTACACCTTACTTTAATAAGACAAACACAGTTTCAAAAACAGTCTATGTCGCTACATCAGCGATTCCTGGTGCGTACTTCGCTAACTCCAATCAACTTTCTGCTACATACATTAATGGTATTTTTGTAAATCAAATTCTAACTACAACAGATTACCTTAGTGTTATCAACTTTAATAGTGCAGCCGCATATACGTTTGTACCATCAGACGCTGATCAAACACAACGCGTTAATAGCTTCGACTATGACATCATGGATTATCGTAAGGTTGTCGATATCTTTAATTTTGAAGAAGGTACAAGTGATGGTGTCAACACACTCTTTACTATCGAACAGACACTAGCGCAGCAAACATATTTTAGTTATGCGATGGGTAACTATGGTTTCGATCTTATCAGTTGGTACACATTGAAGAATTGGCTCGAAGTACGCGAGAAAATGTTAGCTATTCGCCGCTATTTTACATTTGATCCGCGTACACAAAATCTCGTACTTTATCCGCCACCACGTACACCTGGATCAGGTAGTCATTTCTGGGGCATACTTGCATGTCACGTAGAAAGACCGCTACGTGATATTATCAAGGAGCCTTGGGTCTATCAATACGCTCTCGCTCTTTCAAAGATTACAGTAGGTAATGTACGCGGAAAATACAACAACACACAGATGTTTGGCGGTGGTTCTATCAACGGTGGTGATCTATTGCAACAAGGTCTTGCTGAAAAACAAGCATTAGAAGATAAGTTGTTTACCGGAGCTTCACCCGGCTTTGGTGATGCTGATCCGCCACAATTCTTCATTGGATAACAAAGAACTGCACTCATAAATTATAGTATGCTTTATGAGGCTTTATATAAGCTGTACCTAATTACCGCTCTTAAAAATGGTATAACAGATATCATTAGTTACGAAGATTTTAAAAAAACTACCACAGAGGTATATGAATTAACATATAAGAAATATTATCCTGATTTAGATTTAGAAAAATCAAGCGTTGCTGATTTTGAAGGCAAGACAGACACAGAGACAATAATTCAGTACGTCGTAAGTCATCACTGTAATAAACTAAAAAAAGATAATAGCTTCTGCAGATCTCATAAAGAACAAATTGTACGTAAACCATATTTTGCTGGAAAAAGATATGCGTGCATTGCTCCATACCGTACACTGAGATTTGAATTTAACGGTAATATGACCGTCTGCTGTGTTAATAAATACCACGTTATCGGCACGTATCCAGAGAACTCACCAATGGAAGCGTGGGAAGGTAATCGGCTGGCAATGTTAAGACGAGCAGTTGCAAACTATGATCTTCATCTTGGTTGCCAGACATGCATGCACCAAATTTTAATTGGTAACGAAATGAATACGATGATGGAGGCTGCAAATAGCCAAGATGAGTCGCTTAATAGTAAGAAGGCATGCATTCAAAGTGAAAAGAAGTATCCTGCAGAATTAACTTTTCAATTACAAAATAATTGTAACTATGAGTGTATAATGTGTTCAGGTGAGTACTCGTCATCAATATGTAAAAACAGAGATGGTAAGCTACCGCCGCCTAGCGTGTATGATGACTCGTTTATTGAGAAAATAACACCGTTTTTACAACACGCTGAAAGTTGTAATTTTCTAGGCGGTGAACCTTTCTTAATATCCATCTATTATAAAATGTGGGATATTATTCGTGATATAAATCCAAATTGCGCTGTTAATATTACATCTAACGGCTCTATCTATACTAAAAAAATTGAAGATATACTTTCAAATCTACCTAATGCAAGAATTATTATTTCACTCGATTCTCTAGTACCAGAAACATATGCGTATATAAGACGTAGAGGTGATCTTAATGTAGTGTTGAATAATATTGAAAAGTTTCTAGCTACAAAAAAACTTACCTGTCTTGCAGTTTGTCCTATAATACAGAATGTTTATGAGATACCTAATTTTATAAAGTTTTGTGCTAAAAGAAATATTAATATTTGGTTTAATAATGTTACCGACATTATTAGTGATAATGATACCTATCATTATAAAGACCTTTACGAAAACGGTATAGCGGAAAATACTAATAAGGTAGTATATAACGAGGACCGTATTAATGAATTTAGGTTATGGACACTACCGCAAAAAGAAAAAATTAAAATCAAAAACGAATTATGTAGTCATTCGTATCCTCTTGAGTATCAAACAAAGGTTACGAGTTTTATAAACTTTTTATTAAATTATTCACGTGATACCGCTCCAAAAGAATAGTAAATTTAGACAAGGTGTTTATAAACCTAAAAATCCTAGCAAGTATATAGGAAAAGAAAATCCTGTGTATAGATCGGGTTGGGAATTAAAATTTTTTCGCTGGTGTGATGATAATACCAATGTTATAGAGTGGGCAAGTGAGAGTATAATCATACCGTATGTAAGCCCATTAGATGGTAAGGTGCACCGTTACTATACAGATGGAGTGGTGGCTCTTAAAGAAGGTGATACAGTAACTAAGTATATTATAGAGATAAAACCGAGTTCACAAGTACTACCACCAAAGCCCGGTAATAAGCGTAAATCAACCATAATTTATGAAAATAGTAGATGGATACAAAATCAAGCTAAATGGGCAGCAGCAAGAGAATGGTGTAAAAAGAAAAATTACAGCTTTAAAATCTTGACAGAAACAGAGCTCGGCTTAAATAAATAACATCTTAAACAATAAATATTTTTATGTCATTACGCCTACTTGTAGAAACACCCTCATTAGATCAATTCGAATACATTGAGGAGCAAAAGAATGTAAAAGGACCATCGACTCTCAAAATTCGTGGCGTGTATATGGAGTCAGAATCCGTTAACAAAAATCAACGTATCTATACAGAAGGTGATATGCGTCGTGAGGTTGACCGTTATATTAATGAAATGGTTAGACCAAAGCGTGCCCTTGGTGAATTAAATCACCCTGCCTCCGCTGAAGTGGATCTCGAAAGGGCATGTCACATGGTAACAGATCTACATTGGGAAGGTAAGACAGTAGTTGGAGAATCAGTTGTTCTCTCCTCACCGACAGGTCAAATTGTTCGATCACTCATTAATGACGGTGTAAAGGTTGGTATGTCAAGTCGCGCACTAGGCCAACTTTCAGAAGAAAGTCACGGTATTAACCGCGTTAATGAGATGCGTCTCATCGCTGTTGACTGTGTTGCTGATCCTTCCTGTCCTAAAGCTTTTGTAAACGGTATTCTTGAAAGTAAGCAATTCGTCATTAACTCTGACGGCCGACTTGAAGAATACTACGACAGATTTGAAAACGCTCTCAAGAAGCTACCTCGCAATGATGTACAAGCATATCTTAAGGAGCAAGTAATGGCCTTCCTAAGTAAGCTTTAATTGTATGTCAAAAAAAGCAGTAACTGAACAAATGAGTCTTGTACCGCCCGTAGGTGGTGTTGGTACTGCTATTAATCCTACACAAAGTAGTACACTAGGTGTAGGCACAAAAAAATCACAAACCGCTGCTATTACACAAAATCTTGTAAAGCAAATTAATGCTGTATCAGCTGCAAAAAAAACAAATCAGCAACAGCTCATTAAACTCATTGATCAACTCAAGCAGTCAATTGCAAAGGATGAATCTAATGAAGAAAAAATCAAGAAAAGCAAACCTCGCAAACTAAATAATAATAAAGTTATGGCTACAAAACAAATTCATGAAGATGGTATATTAGGTACTATTGCACGTACAGGTCTTAAAGCTGCTGGAACAATTGCTGGTGCAGCCATACCCGTTGCTGGTGAATTAGGTATCGGTGAATATGCAGGATATAAGGCAGGTGAAGCAGCAGGAAACGCTCTCCTTGGTAAAGAGCAAGACGAACAGACTTCAAAGCAAGGTCATGCTGTACACGCTCTATTACAAAATGGATTTCGCATTACACACACTAAGCACGAAGATCACGGTGATGTAATTGTTTTAACTAAGAAGACAGACAAGCACACAACAAAGACCGCAGAAGTAGAGCCAGATGGAACTGTATCAGGTCACTCTGTAGGAAAGTTTCTTAGCTTTGCTCAAGATGAGCAAATAGCAAAATATCCTCTCATGCAAAAAGAAGCAGTAACTACAATAAACTTTTTAAAGGCGATTTCACAGAAAAATTACGCCCAGGCCGATAAATACTTAGGAAGCCTCGTCAACGAGAAACTAAAGCGTATCATTAACAAGGCCTCAAAATAAACACTTTTATGGAAAAAAACATCTCTCAAGTTCTTAAAGAAGCAACAAAAGATATCCTTACAGAGGATGTGCTTCAGGAAATCGAAGCTGCATTTAATTCTGCAGTAGAACAAAAAACACTCATCCACGTTGAGAAGGCTCTTAACGAACAGGATGAAGATTATGCTAAGAAGCTTGAGACATTAATCGAAGCAATTGATAGCGATCATACAAACAAGCTTAAGGCTGTTGTTGAAGCTCTTGATGCAGACCGCGCTGCTAAGCTACAGGCTGTAATCGAGAAGTATGAATCCGCTCTCGTCTCCGAAGCCAATGATTTTAAAGGTACCCTAGTTGATCAAATCAGCAATTACCTTGACCTATATCTTGAAGAAAAACTTCCTTTTGCTGAAGTTCAAGAAGCAGTCAACAACAAGAGAGCAAATGCAGTTCTTAATGAGATCCGCAATATGCTTTCCGTTGACATGGCTCTTGCAAAAGACAGCATTAAGGATGCCATCGTTGATGGTAAATCAAGACTTGATGAAGCTGCAACCCAGCTTGAAGCTGCTACTAAGCAGATTAACGAACTAAAGAGTAGAGTTACTCGTGCAGAGTCCGAACTCATTCTTGAGAAGAAGCTTTCTTCTCTCGAGACTGAAGAGAAGGCTTACATGAGAAAGATGCTCAACGGCAAATCAGCCAAGTTCGTTGTTGAAAACTTCGATTACACACTCGGTCTTTTCAACAAATCTGAAGAAGAGCGGCTCAACAACCTCAAGACAGAGGCTATTACAGAAGCAGTTGCTTCTAAGGTCGATCGCCCAGTGATCGAAGAGTCTGTCGAAGAGGAGGTTGCTGGTGATTCAAATCCATCTTTTAATCTTTATCTCTCTGAGTTAAAGAAATACTAATTTGTATTTGAGGTATTACCTGAATAGAGGTGCCACGTTGGCACCATGGTCGACAAATCGAAAGAAATTAAATTAACTATGTCAAGCATTCGTCCTTCTCAGTCTTACATCGATGAGAATCGCGCTAAACTTCTTGTAGAAAAGTGGGCTCCAGTATTGGATTACACTTCAAACAACGTTCGCTCGATCGAAGATGATCACACACGTCTTAACACAGCTATTCTTCTTGAAAACCAAGAAAAGTACTGCTTTGAGTCTGCTAACCAATCCGGTGGCAATGGTGTATTCGGCAATGGTTCAGGCCAGGGCAACGGTTACTACGGTAACCAGTTCCCTTCCCAGAACGATAACGCCTACGCACCAGGTGACGCTCGTCTTCCTAAGATCCTCATCCCGATGATCAGACGTACATTCCCTGAGCTTATCACTAACGAAATCGTTGGTGTTCAGCCAATGAGTGGTCCAGTTGGTCTTGCTTTTGCACTCCGTTATAAGTACGAAGGCTCACTTCTTGGTTCAACCAATGCGAACGGATCCGATGGATCCCTTCCTAGCGGTTCAACATCAAGTTACAGTGCAGCTGCTTCTGGCGCTGAACTCGGTTATCAATACCTTGATACCCGTTTCACAGGTGCTTCTTCAGTCTCTCTTTCAGGTGCTCCGGGATACTTCCCAATGGCTCCTGAAGATCAGGGTGTTGCAGCTCTTCTCAGCCAGTTCGAACTATCCAGTCAGATTCCTCAGATCGTTGTCTCCTTCGAGAAGACCGCAGTTGAAGCCGGCACACGCCGTCTTGCAGCTCGTTGGTCCGTCGAACTCGAGCAGGATCTTAAGAACATGAACGGTATCGATATCGATACTGAGCTCACAAACGCTATGTCGTATGAGCTTCAGGCCGAAATCGACCGTGAAATGATCATCCGTATGGTACAGACAGCCCTTAACACAGGTTATGGTTCTGGCTTCTCCGTATGGTCACCTGCTTCGGCAGATGGTCGCTGGTTGGTAGAGCGTAATCGTGACTTCTATCAGAGACTCATCGTTGAGGCTAATCGTATTGCTGTACGTAACCGCCGTGGTGCTGCTAACTTCATTGTAGCAACTCCTCGCGTTTGCGCAATCCTTGAAATGCTCCCTGAATTCCAGTGGGTACCTGTTCAAGGCAACGTCAATACACAGCCCGTCGGTGTTGCAAAGGTAGGTTCACTCGCTGGTCGCTTCAATGTATACCGTGACACACGTACAGAGGCTCAGTATGAAGCATCATTTGGTGGTAACCTCGCTGGAAAGCAGTTCCCAAGTGGCGCAACACGCTCAGCTCGCCTCGACTACGCGCTTCTCGGCTACAAGGGCCCTGAGTTCTACGACACTGGTATCATCTACTGCCCTTACATTCCTGTAATGGTACAGAGAACCATTGGTCCTAACGATTTCTCACCTCGTGTTGGTCTATTAACCCGTTACGGCGTTGTAGATAACATCTTCGGTGCAAATCTTTATTACCACGTCATCATCCTTCAGGGTCTCAGTACAGCGTTCACACCTGCTACTCAGTCTGTATACTTCTAAGAGGTATAATCGGAGATCGAAAGATCACAAAAAGAAAACCCGGTCGAAAGACCGGGTTTTCCCTTTATATGGTGAAATATTTTGTCAGTAGAGAATAAATATTTGTACATATGTCTTACGAAACACTTTTAACTGTTACACCAGCAATACTTACAGTTCAATCTTCAACTGTATCGTCTGGTTTCGATACCGTTATTGTTCTTGATGCAAGCAATACAACACTTGGAGCAAAGCTCAGTGATGAAGTTGTAAAGCTCATCGTTAACACTGACCCATCTGGTGCCGGAGCTGCATCACTTAGTGCAACTGCTGGTGCTACATCAATTAACATTACACTTTCTTCACCTTCAAGTCTAACAACTCCTCAGGTATGGCCTGGTAAGCTCATTGCTAGTACCTACGCAGCTGGTGTAAGTGCAACAGCTACTGTTGCATGGCCTATTGCTGCTGGTATTTCATCAAGTCTTGCTAACACTGTAATCAATCTCTCAGCAAATGCTACAACAGCTGTAATTGATACAACAAAGCCATCAACCCTTGATAACTTCTTCTACCTAACCGGTAGCCCTGATGTTAACCATCAAGTTAGAACAACATACGGTCAGTCAAGACTCGTTTCATATCTCGGTTAATCGTAATACATATAGAAATAAAAAAAGAGGAGACTTCGTCTCCTCTTTTTGTTTATATGTCAGTACCAATTACTGACCCATTGCTTTTAACGTATAATTCTGAACACTAATTAGTCCAACTGGAAGTAGATCAGCTCTACTAGCACGTGTGGGGTTAATATCAAGTGAACCGCGACGTGAGTAGAGCAGTGATACACAGCAATCCTCAACCTCAGGATGCTTCATAATACTTGTAAAGAGTTTCTCAGCGCAGAACTCATGGAACTCGTTAACCTCACGCAAGGAGACAATCTCCTTAAAGAGTGACTCAGGATCTACAGCCATTCCATCCTTAGAGATGATATGGATGTAAGCAGCTCCTGTATCCTTCTGCTTTGTATGACGACAACGTGAACGTAGAGCATTAGTAAAGTACTTGCTCGATACCTTCTCATTATCTTCTGGATGAAGCTTTACAAACTGAATATGGCTCTCCTTTGCATTATAATCTGATATACTAATAGTATTAGCTCTATCAAGAAGCTCCCAGAATAGATCCTTATAACCATCAAGAGGGAAAGTATTAGGCTGAGTATCAGCACCGGATGGGAAGAACTTTACATCAACAGGCGATCCAATACATGCAGTAAGATCGATAGCAATTTGCTTCTCGTAATTAGCAATAGCCTCTTTTACTGTCTCTCCCATCTTACACATATCAAACGAGTTCATGTAAAGCTTAGCTGACTTTGACTCGACCATGAACTCTGAATCAGCTTTGTAGGTGTACTTAACAGTTCCAGCTACAGGATAGCCGTTATTGAGAAGGAAGGTTGCTTCATGACAGTGCCATGTATCATAACCAAGAAACTCACCACCAGTAATACCCCAATCCTTACGAGCAAGCTCACGAGGCATTGGGTTGAGGAGTGAAGGATCAAATTGCTCGGTATAGATAGCATATGAAGCAGAAGACCCGAGCGTCTTCGATGCAATATCAGTTAGGGTTGTTGTGGACATAGAATCATTTTAATCTGTTCCATTCGTTGTTCAACTGTTCCTTTTACTCGAACAACTTTATTATGTAGAACACTTCCGTAAGTAGCACCATTCATTACTTCTTCAAATATCTCAATCATCTTATTTCTAAATTCAACATCGATACTTCTCTCACCGTCATCTACCAACTCAACGTCATACGGATCAGGATATATAATATGATCAAGCTTTTCAATAAGCTCACCATACACATTTTTAGCATAGTCAAATACCCATTTCGATACCTTACCTTCTAAGTGCAAATACCCTGTATAACACAAGCCGTCAAGAATACAGCGATCTAAGATCAAACCCTGTTTCTCGTGCGATATAAGACTATTCTCAATATGTTTATTAATGATTAAGCACTGAGTAATATTACTACCACCCTCATTAATAGGTACATTAAATTCTCTCTTTACAAGTCTCGTTACTTCATCTACAAAGACAAACTTATCACTATAAAGCTCTTTACAAGCTTTCAATAGAGTCGTCTTACCTGTACACTGTGCTCCTGTAAAACTTACAATCATTTAATGAGTATAGCTATTACTTTGCCCACTTGCCACGATGAACAATCTCAGCAATCATGCTGTATACAGCTGCGTCAAGAAATGCATCAAATACTGATTCATTAGCAGACTCTAGACTATTCTTTCTTAGAACAAGGTTAATGAGACGCTGCAACTTGTCATTCAAGCGGACAACAATTGCTGAAATAGATGCCTTGCGTTCCTCCTGAGTGTTAAGGGAGGAACCAAGTGAGATATTACCAGGGCCGTAATCAAACTGCTTTTTACAAAAAGTAGCATAATGATCGGCTTGAATCTTTTTGAATTCAGCGCATGTTTCTGGGTACTGTGTTTCGATTGTTTGGATTATTTCTTCAATTGACATAATTTTCTAAAAGATCTCTCCAGAGGAGAATTGCTGCACTCTTAAGACGCGCGTTAAGATGTTGAAAGTTTGTTCTTGGGTTCTCTAACGGAAAGCTTGCAATAATCTCACCTTCATCGACCTCCGGCGATACTCTGTGTAATACACACCCCACAACATCATGGTCAGCATTAAATGCTCTAATCTGTGGATCTTTACCTTTCAGTTCTGGATGCTCTGTAATTAAGCCAGGGTGTAAATTATAAATTTCATATTTTTCACATACCGATTTTGGAATTATACGCAGATAACCGTGCAAAGTGACAATAGGATTCTCATACTGACCAAGAATGTCATGATAAACATTCTCATCAGGCTTAATATCAGTTTGAATAAGCTTACATCCTTTCTTTATGATTTCATTCATAAAGTAATCAATATCAGAAAGGTCTTGCTTATTTGTTACAATACAGTCTGGCTGAGTATTAAAATACATACAGAGATTTGCAATCTCTGATCCTGTTTGTGAAAAAAATGTAATCCAAGGTCTCTTCATCGACGAATAATCTTTTTAAACATTGATGTATTATAGTTTACTGTCTCAAGCTGATCAACGCTAAATTCATATTCAATTAAATCTGCTAGCTTTGTCGATGGCTTAAACGGTAAACCATAATCAGCATCATACTTTAAATTGTGAATAGCTGCAACAATTGGATTACTCGTATCACAGCTTACAATGTTATGAATATTATTATCGACATAATAACGGAACTCTCTTGCAAGTGAACAACCAAGAAGGTGATGCGGTTTATCCCATCTCCAAGCACCGTATTCAATCAATTGACTAATAAACCGCTGACGACCGGAACACCATCTCTCGAGAGAAGTCTTACCCTCTCCTGTAATTTCATAGTAAGAGAAGTCGAAACTTATAGCAATCATATCAGCTGAATCTGCCATAAACATATAGCATGCAAGAAGATCATTCCACGTCTTACCCTGAACTGCACCGATTGCCTTTGTAATACAATGCTGCTTAACTTGATCAATCTTACCAGTCTCAACCCAATTACTAAAGCTTGTAACAGTACCAACAGTGTCCTCGAGAACATCAGGTACGATAAACATATTCGGCTTAAGATCAATAGCCTCAGCTAAGAATTTATCAGAATCAAAAGAATGTCCGAGTTCAAAGATTGAGTTGTCGAGAAGCACTTCTCTATTATAAATCTCTCGTGAAGCTTTGAAGAAGTTTTTATAAGTTGGATATTTCTCGAATAAATGTACAAGTGCGTAATCGAAATCATTATAGCCGCGTGAGCTTTCTAGAATAGAAATAGGAGATTCATGAGAGACTTTCATTAGCATATCTAAAATATAAATGTAAATAATAATAAATCAACTATGGATTATCCGACATATTATGGAAATTATATGGGTATCGTTGTACAGAACAACGATCCATTGCGCCAGGGTAGAGTAAAGGTATTTGTTCCACACATTACACCAACCGTGTATAGTGGGTGGACCGATCAACTCGGTAATGATGGTGATATAGCCTTTAAGTTTCTTGGTCAGAACGTCTTTAGTGATATTGATGCTAAAGTTCTTGAGAGTATTAAGAAGGTACTGCCTTGGGCGAGTGTTGCTATGCCAATTGCTGGTGAAGTAGCATCCGGACGCTACCATAGTAGTGATGATTTTGGTACAACAAGTGATTCGAGTAATGTTGATGAACTACAAATTAAGGAAACAGATAAAAACCAAACAGGCGCTAACCCTGATGGTACAGGAGATAAACCTGGTAATCTTTTTGATCAGAATGCATTCATGCTTAGTGATGCATTTAATAATCCTGCTGATACCAACGTTAATAACGTTAATAAGTTGAGTTATAACTATAAGCCCGAGACATACAGTAATAAAGCAAAAGGTGCATTTGCTATACCAAGAGTCGGTGCTCACGTTTGGGTATTTTTTACTGAAGGCGATCCTCTCAAACCTGTTGTGTTTGCCGCAGCATTCGGTGCGAGTGATTGGGCTGGTATCTATGATGTACATTCAGATGATCTCGGTCAGGATTATCCAGGTGAATATGAAAATTTTAAAAATAAAACAAACAATGGTGCGTATAATATCAATACCGAAACGTAT
>Ga0208257_1000349_pt1 | contig 14480 bp, 22 predicted proteins | sample CryBogCBH10Sep07_FD_184610 | JGI IMG/M metagenome (GOLD analysis project Ga0208257, IMG submission 184610) | Freshwater microbial communities from Crystal Bog, Wisconsin, USA - CBH10Sep07 (SPAdes) | ecosystem: Environmental > Aquatic > Freshwater > Lake | place: Crystal Bog, Wisconsin, USA... | reverse complement strand
AGTGGTTCGGCCAATACCGGTAAGATATCTAATGTTATGTTAGTAGACGGTATTGGTAGAGACTACTACACACCTGGACAGAACTTAACCGCTATAGGAAACACAGGCGTAGGATTTAATGTCAAACAGGCCGCGATGCCTTATACATCTAGAAACAATTATAGTCAGTTAAACAACTACACTGATCATGCTGCCAGCAGAGTTAGAGATATAGAAATCAGTCTATATGTTGATAACAGCATGGGCAATCCAAACCTGGCGCCAGTGATGACAGAGATTAGTTATTATAAAATGATAGGATCAACTACTGCTCGATTTACCGCTGGTAGTTTTACAGAAACTAACAGTTGGTTAGGCAACAGTCTATCTGGATATGGTACGGCACAGTATGCCAACTCTAGCCAGACCACATTTGCCGGAGTAGGTGTTGAACACAGTCTAGATCAATCTACACAGGTATATGCTACCGCTATGGCAGGTGTAACCAACACTGGTGCTAGTAACAGTCTTATTACCAGTGTTGGTCCTATAATGAGCTGGACATGGAATTTAGGATTTGAACATCAACTAACTGAAAAACACACAGTAGGTGTTATGGCATACCAACCACCTACTGTCTACAGTGCCAATGCCAATGGTAATATCCCTGTAGGATTAGATGCCAACTATAATGTGGTCACTGCGGGAGCAGTAGATCTAAGTTCTAGCAATCCAGAATATAGATTCGGTGGTTACTATCGATTGAAAGAGAAAAACGGAACTAGTGTCTTGGCATTCATAGAAAATAGACAGAATGTACAAGGTGTTGCAGGTGCCACAGCCAATGTAGCAGGCGTACTAGCCAATGTGAGATTTTAATATGATAGATAAAAGAAACGTATCGTTCGAAGAATTTCAAAATCACATATCTAAAATCTGTAGAGACATCACACTCAGCGAGTGGCGTCCAGAATTAGTAGTAGGCATCGGTCGTGGAGGATTATTACCTGCTGTGATGATCAGCCATTATTTTGGTGTAAAGATGAACAGTCTAGATATCAGTCTGCGAGATGGTGGTGATACTGTCAGCAACCTAGGACTAGCACAAGATGCTTTTGAAGGGCAACGTATTTTAATCGTCGACGATATCAATGACACAGGTGCCACATTCAACTGGTTGATGGATGATTGGCGTGGCGCATGTCTCCCGGATGAAAAGCGTTGGGATAATCTAGTATGGAATTATAATATAAGATTCGCTGTGGTCTTTGACAACCTCGCCAGCGAGTGTAGAGTCAAGATGGACTACTGCGGTGAAGAGATCAACAAGGCAGAAAAAGATGTTTGGATTGATTTTTTTTATGAAGATTGGTGGACGAAATGATTAAACAAGGAAGCCGCTGGGCGAGCGACACGAAAGAATTCGAAGTGATATTTGTAGGACTCAATGCTCCAGGTGAGGATGCTACAATATTTTACCAAAACATAGTAACCAAAGAAAGTTACAGTTGTTGGGAAGGAGCATTCCTTTCTAGATTTACGGAGATAAAGAATCATGGATAATCATATTTTTGCAGGTATACCCGACTGTCTCGAGGACAGTGATGCTCCTTGGACCGAAGTGATCAGTGAAGATTATCACGTGAAGGTTTTCGCGGACAAGTATCCTTGTACGCCGGGGCACCTACTCTACGTGCCTAAATATAATACATTAGGAGTATTAAGTGATGCGTTTGAAGATGCTGTTAGATACGGTAAAACAATGGTGGCGTCCGGAGAATGGGACGGTTTCAATATTGGATTTAATGCAGGCCAGGCTGCTGGACAGACTGTTAGCTGGCCTCACATACATCTTATCCCCCGTCGTAAAGGTGATGTTGAAGATCCAATCGGCGGTGTTCGTAATACAATCCCGGGCAAGGGTAACTATCGCTCGCCGGACTATAGAGCAGATTAAACCTATTGATTTCGAGTGGAAGGCGCCAGGTTGTAATAGTCAAGGATTCCTGGCGCAGACAGTAGGCACTATTCCTTTCAATGCTGGAACAGGATTGACCTATGCCGGGGCTACTAACATTCCAAGTACCATTACGTTCAGCCAAAATAATAAACCTGTGCTAACCATAAAACAGGATGGTGATATAGAATGGACTGGCAAACCCAGCGAAGCCGCTGATGTCATAATGCGAGTTCTACAGATCCGGGTAGAAGACAAGAAAGGCATAACCAAGGCCGCTCGACGTAGATACTATGCCATGGCCTGCCGTAATATCCTAGAGCAAGCAGAGCGGATGGAATATGAAGAATTCCTTGCTTATCTAAATAGAGAAGTGTATAATAGAGAAAGTAAAGTAATAATGGATAGCCTAAAAGGAGAAGAAGATGCAGGTTAAAACAGATAAAGAAGTGGGTAGTTGTGGTTGCGGTCGTAGTCCAACAGGTCATTGTATAGGTTGGCACGCCTTGGGAGAAGATGAATACAGAGAACGGCTAGCCCTATATGAAGATACCCAAGCGGCACTGAACAAGATGCCGAACTATATGCCCCCAGGCGCAGGAGCAGGTGGTCAATGAGCAAAATTAAAATAGCAGAACTATTCTATTCGATCCAGGGCGAAGGTCGCTATATGGGGGTACCTAGTGTATTCCTTAGAACGTTTGGCTGTAATTTCACCTGTTCTGGATTTGGTATGGAACGACCTATGTTGAGTACTGAAGCAGATGATCTCGCCTCAATACATGAATTATACCCTTATCCAAAATATGAAGACTTGCCCTTGGTATCTACTGGTTGCGACAGTTATGCGTCATGGCATCCCAGTTTCAAAGAACTCAGTCCCATGTTGACCAGTGATGCCATCGTGGCTCGAATCATGGAGATCCTGCCATTAGGTCATTGGAGCCAAGAGCATTTGGTTATAACAGGCGGCGAACCATTACTAGGTTGGCAACGTGCTTATCCAGATTTATTAGATCATCCAGACATGCAGGATCTCAAAGAGATCACATTTGAAACAAATGGTACCCAAAAACTAACTCCAGAATTCAAAGAAGCATTGAGCAAATGGAGGATTTCTAATCATCGGTTGAATAGAGAAATTACATTTTCAGTCAGTGCCAAACTTCCTTGCAGTGGTGAGAAGTGGGAAGATGCTATCAGACCAGATGTGGTATGTGATTACGAACAGTACGGTACAGCGTATCTCAAATTCGTAGTGGCCACAGAAGAGGATATCGCAGATGCCGAACGTGCCATAGACGAATTCCAACAGGCAGGATTCTCAGGACAGATTTATCTGATGCCGGTCGGCGGTGTAGAGAGCGTATATGCCTTAAATAACAAGGCGGTGGCCATGGCAGCTATGAAACGTGGATTGAGATATAGCGACAGGCTCCAAGTTCCCTTATTCAAGAACGAGTGGGGCACCTAATGCCAATGCCAAGCCCACGCATAGAGATGTACGAAGATTGGCATGAACGGGCATTTCGTGAACGTGCAAAATGGCAAGTGCGATATCTATGGTGGCCTAAACGCTGTAGCTTATCAGGTCAACGGCTGTGGTTCTGCCGGGCATACAAAGGCGTAGCCATGTGGACTGGCCCAGATGAACCTGTATATGAAACAAAATATCACGGTAGTGCTGAACACTTGATATGGTTATTAAAAGGAAACACATGATTAAAAAATTACTCAAAAAATGGATCGGATTAGATGAGATCGAAGCCGCTACCGAAATAGCCCAACAAAAATTCGTTGAAGCTACACAGGCCGCAGAAGAGGCTGTAGAAAAAGAACGATTGGCTAAACTGAGTCCAAAAGAACTAGCCACAGAGGCCAAAGAACCTTGGGTCAATGTCATACAGACACACGTTGCCAAAGATGATCTCAAGAATGGTTTTTTCGAACTTGACTGGAACGAGTATTTCGTGCTACAATTAAGAACTGCCGGATATAGTGGCACAACAGAAGAAGAAGTTGTAGATCAATGGTTCCAAGAACTCTGCAGAAACATAGGCGCTGAAGAAGGTGTTGATATGACTCGTAGAGGTAGTGGATTTGTTAACAGAGCATTAAGAGACGATGGAAGAACTGAGGTTTATTGATGTCAAAGACATACATATTGATGGACACGGCTAATACATTTTTTAGAGCTAGGCATTCTATACGAGGTGACCTGAATGACAAGATAGGTATAAGTATCCACACAGTATTAAGCAGTGTACGCAAGGCCTGGAGAGATTTCAAAGGTGATCATGTGGTATTCTGCCTAGAAGGTCGAAGTTGGAGGAAAGATTATTATGCTCCATATAAACGACAGCGTAGTGATGCTCGTGCCGCACAGAGTCCTAAAGAAGCGGAAGAAGATCGTGTGTTTTGGGAAACATTCGATCAGTTCAAAGATTTCATCACCAATAAGACTAACTGTACTGTACTACAGAATCCACAGTTAGAAGCAGATGATCTCATCGCCGGTTGGATACAGACGCATCCGCAGGATAACCATATTATCATATCTACAGATGGAGACTTCGCACAGTTGATCGCACCCAATGTCAAACAGTATAATGGCGTCATGCAGATCACTACCACACACGAAGGCTACTTCGATGAAAAGGGTAAACCTGTGATAGATAAGAAAACAGGCCTAGAAAAGCCTGCTCCAGATCCAAGTTGGTTATTATTTGAAAAATGTATGCGTGGTGATACCAGTGATAATATCTTTTCAGCCTATCCTGGTGTGAGAGAAAAAGGCACAAAGAATAAAGTTGGATTGAGAGAAGCATTTGCCGATAGAAGTTCTAAAGGTTATAACTGGAACAATATGATGCTACAGAAATGGGTAGATCATGAAGGTGTCGAGCATCGTGTACTAGATGACTACAGTCGTAACGTCAATCTCTGCGACCTCACAGCACAGCCAGACGATATTAAAAATATTATTAAAGAAACAATCACAACTGCCACGACAGCAGAAAAAAGTATTCCACAGGTAGGAGTACGTTTCTTAAAATTCTGTGCCGAATATGATTTACAAAAAATAGCAGAACAAGTAGATAGTTATGTCCAACCATTAAATGCGAGGTATGTATTATGATATCAACAACTAAAGTATTAGTTCCTAACAAAGAATGGTTGGTTAAAGATGGTGTATTTAAGATTGGCAGTATCAGTAAACAGAAAAAAGGATACACGTTTAATCGTAATGGACAGAGCATTCCATTCTCTGATCTAAATGAAGTCAAATCACAGTTAGGTTTTATTGAACTGGCTGAACCCATAAAGAAAACAGCGGACACCATAACTAATAAAGCGATCTATGATTATCCCTGCTCAAGTAAACCCTATGAGCCCGTCTACAGCGTCAAAGATAAATTACCCTTGTTCGCCAAGAGCTCAAAGAGCAAGAGCCAATACTGCGCAGGATACTATGTGATTAAATTCCGCAAGGGTTGGGTCAAATCGTTCTGTCCAAAATTGATCACACTAGAACGATATCCCTATCATGGTCCATTCAAGACTGAACAAGAAATGAAGAGCATGTTAAACACGGTTAATAAATTATGAAACAGCTAAACACCTTACCGATCGAATCTTTCCTAGAAAAAGCCCGCATCGCTATACGAAGTAATCAACGAAATCTCACCTTAACCATAGATGAAGTCACTAATCTACAGAATAGCCTAAGTGTGGTTATGACCCGGTTAACTGGTGAAATGGATCAGATAGTAGCATCTGCACAGCAGGGTCCAACTGAGGTTAAAATAGACGGTGGTGGTTTCTAAATTTTTGGATAAATATATACGTACATTTAAGAGAGCGTATATCGTGAGTCGTCCAAAACCAAAAGTATTATTAGAAATCACTAATAAAAAAACCTATAAAACCGAACAGGTATTAGAAGCAGAAGCTATCTGGGCTGTGTTCTATCAGGATCAACCCATTAATCTAAAAACCAGTAGTGTGATGGTTAATCAATTAGGTCCAAAATATAAAAAGGTTAGTTTTTCAAACTCAGGTCATGCTCTTAATCTTGCTGAAAAACTCAATAAACTATTTCAAACATCGGATTTCTCTGTGTATAAACTTACCACAGGCGAAAAAATAACTGATGAACCAAAAACTTGAATTAACTAAAAAGTTATTACCCGAAAATATTTCAGAAAAAGAATTATTCCAATACTATAATCTTTGGTGGAAAGATCCTCGTGATCAAGACTATGGGTTTCAACTGACCACTGAAGGGTTTATAGCGTTGACAGATGCTGATATTAAAAGCTATCCCATAAAGTTCGAAGAAGAACTCTATATAACCAATCAGTTGACCATTTGGTTAAACAGGCACATACCCTGCCCATTTTTCCTAACACGAGACAGAATCTATGTATTCAGCGAACACATGGCCGTACAACTGATGTTGTTTTCTGGCAACTTAGAACGGTTTATTCGGGCTAAAATAGACAAATTAAAAGACTGATTGATCTTTTCCAGATTTTCCTGTATAATATTACTATTAAGGCAGTAAACATCAACACACTAACAAAGGAATATCATGGCAGAAAAGATCAGTAGCAATCGTACAGTCACTCCAAACGAAGCCAAACGCAGTATCCGTAAATGTATCAAAGTACAGCGTCCTGTATTCATGTGGGGTCCCCCAGGTATCGGTAAAAGCGATATCGTCAAACAGATTGGCGAAGAACAAAATCGTGAAGTAATCGATGTACGTTTAAGTCTTTGGGAACCTACAGACATCAAAGGTATTCCCTATTACAACAGTAATTCAAATACTATGACATGGGCACCTCCAGCAGAACTGCCTACAGATCCAAATTCAACCGCTATCCTATTCCTTGATGAGTTGAACTCAGCGGCTCCTGCTACACAGGCGGCGGCTTTCCAGTTGGTATTGAATCGCCGTGTTGGTACTTATGTGCTTCCAAAAGGTGTGTCAATCGTTGCCGCGGGTAATAGAGAAGCTGACAAAGGTGTTACATATCGTATGCCAAGTCCGTTGGCAAATCGTTTCGTCCACGTCGAACTTAAATCCGATTACGAAGATTGGTTAGAGTGGGCTGTCAATAACAAGGTACACGAACAGGTAGTAGGTTACATTGGTTTCGCCAAGAATGACTTATACGATTTTGATCCAAAGTCCAGTTCACGTGCTTTTGCGACTCCACGTTCATGGAGTTTCGTAAGTGAATTGCTCAAAGATGACGATTTGGACGAAGGTACACTCACCGATTTGGTAGCAGGTTCCGTTGGTGAAGGGCTGGCTGTGAAGTTTATGGCACACCGCAAGGTAGCCAAACAGATGCCTAAACCAGAAGACATCCTGTCAGGTAAAGTGTCTAAATGCGATATCAAAGAGATCTCCGCTATGTATTCGTTAACTGTGAGTATGTGCTATGAACTCCAGACTGCTAACCAGAAAAAGGTCAAGAACTGGGATGGCATGGCAGATAACTTCTTCCAGTTTATGATGGATAATTTCCCAACTGAGTTGGTAGTGATGGGTGCAAAAGTGGCTTTGACAAACTATCAGTTGCCGTTCGATGCTTCTAAATTGAAGAACTTCGATCGTTTCCATCAGCAGTATGGAAAATACATCATCCAGGCAATGGAAAGTTAATACACGGGCCCGTAAGGGCTCTTTTTACATATAAAAAGGAAAACAATATGGCCGTAAAATCTTGGTATTTGAGCGTAGTAGAAAAAGGAACAAATAAGGCAGTAGACGGAATCAAGAGCAAAATGTTCTTCACTGCTCCGGATATGAACAAATGGGTTAAAGAACAAGAATTACAGGAAAAGTATCCTCCAGAACAATACTATTACATCAAAGAAAACTATTGACCTTTTGGTAAAAAGAAGCTATAATAGTATATATACAGTTAACAAGGAGCCCAGATGTCGTCAGTAATGAAAGCAGAAAAAACAGCTAAACCTAAAAAGACTCGCGAGTTTACCGCTGTAGAAAAGAACAAGATCGTTGAAAAATTAGTCACTGCTCGTGTAGGCCTATTACTGCGTCATCCATTCTTCGGCAATCTGGCTACTCGTTTAGAATTAGTCGATGCCAGTGATTGGTGCTCCACATTAGCTACAGACGGTCGTAAATTCTATTACTCAAATGAATTCGTAAATAAACTAACTCCAAAACAGGCAGAATTTGGATTCGCACACGAAGTCCTACACAATGTATTCGATCACATGGGACGCCGAGATGGTCGTGATCCAACATTGTCAAACATCGCCGCCGATTATGCGGCTAATCAGATCCTCAAAGATGAACGCATCGGTGAAGTCCCCGAGTTTATCAAGATCTTCCAAGATAACAAATACCGTGGTTGGAGTTATGAACAGATCTATAACGAGCTTTATGATAAAGCAGAGAAGATCGACATCAGTGAATTAGGTGAACTCTTAGACGAACATCTAGATGGTGAAGGTGATGAAGATGGGGATGGAGAAGGTGACGGCAAAGATGGCACAGGTCGTCCTAGACTCTCCGCAGAAGAAAAGAAAAAGATACGCGATGAGATCAAAGAAGCCATGGTAGCCGCGGCACAGGCCGCAGGTGCCGGACGTATTCCAGCAGGTGTAGCACGCATGATCAGTGATTTCACAGAACCAAAGATGGATTGGCGTCAACTGTTACGTATGAGCATACAGAGCATCCTAAAGAGCAACTTCAGCTTCAGCCGTCCAAACCGTAAATCACAACACTCAGGTGCTGTGTTGCCAGGTATGATGAATGAAGAAACTATCGATGTGTCTATCGCTATCGACATGTCAGGCAGTATCAGCGATAAACAGGCCAAAGACTTCTTATCAGAAGTCAAAGGCATTATGGACGAATATGTAGACTTCAAGTTAGATATCTGGTGCTTTGATACCCAGGTATACAATTATGCCAAGTTCACAGGTGACACCGCTGATGAGATCATGAGCTATGAGGTCAAAGGTGGCGGCGGTACTGACTTCGATGTCAATTGGAAGTTTATGCAAGATGAAGACATCGTTCCTAAGAAGTTTATCATGTTTACAGACGGATATCCCTGCGGTAGTTGGGGTGATGAGGACTACTGCGATACCCTGTTTATCATACATGGCGACGAAACCATAAATGCGCCATTTGGCCAGACCGCTCATTATAAATAAGTGAGTATATAATGTCGCTTAGTCGTCAGGAAGTTAATCCTCTAGGTATTTTAGGTCTGCGTAAATTGAATTTTATTCCGGCCCATTTTACCAAGATTTCGGTAGATGTATCTGTGGATATCAAACTTCTAGATCGCTGGATTGGCTATAACTTAAATAGTAGGTATGCTATTAGACAAGGTTACAGTTTAGATTCAGATAATAAACTAATAGATGTTATAGAAATAGGTATAGAGGATCCAAAAGAAATATTAATGTTATCTCTAGGATGCCCTTATATACACTCAAACAACAAGGAAAAGAATTAAAAATGGATAATCAAGCTCAAACAACAACTCCAGAAGGAGTAGCACCGCAGGCTCCAGCACAGCCAGAATTCAGCATCGCTGACCTACAGAATCTACGTGCTATCGTTGATTTATCAGCCAAGCGTGGAACATTTACCGGTGCTGAGTTATCATCAGTTGGACAGGTATTTGATCGCTTAAATGCTTTCTTAAATGCTGTAGCACCTCCACAGCAACCTGCACAGACACCTGCTGATACAACAGATGCACCAGCAGCCTAATAGGAGACCAAGATGAAACACATAGGCAAAATGAAAAACAATTCTGCTAGAATTGTCGTAGCATATAGAACTATCCCTGGAGACAGTGCCAGTGCTCTGGTAATAGGTACACAAGGATTACCGGATGCTTACCACGATAGTTTGATGCAGTTAGTACAAGAAGATGCCGGACAACAGGCCAATGAACTAGCAGATGTCCTAGCGGTCCGTAAATTCCCAGATGGTACGAACATGTTAGAATTTTTGCATACCCGTGGTCATCTCAAAAAGGTTCCTACTAATCTAGTGCTAATGACTCCTAACACTCAAACAACTATTCAGTTAGATGAGTTAAACAAGATGATAGCTGAACAAAAAGGCATCACTGTAGACGACCTAGCTATCAGCGAAGGTGTAGACGCTCCTATCAAAAAATCTTCTACTCCAGAACAGATAGTGGTTGATCAAAAGCCTGTGGTTGCTCAAACAGAAGCACCTACTCCGGCTACGTTACGTTCTAAGGCAGATGAGTTATTGGCAGAAGCCAAGGCCCTACGTGAATTAGCAGACTCATTAGATAAACCAAAAGCCAAGGCAGCACCTAAAACTAAAAAGACCACAGTCACAGTTTAAGAGGCTCATAGCAGTATCACGATAGGGGCCTAGGCCCCTATATCTTTTTAAGGAACGAGATGTTAAACGCAGATCATACATATACGAATGCACTCCATGAGATATTAGAAACAGGAGAATTAAGAGAGGATCGTACAGGAACCGGTACTATCGGTGTCTTTGGAATGAATCTTAAATTTGACCTAAGCAAAGGATTTCCTGCTATTACTACCAAAAAGCTAGCCTGGAGATCTGTAGTATCAGAACTGCTTTGGTTTATCAGTGGCAGTGGCGATGAACGCAAGTTAAAAGAGTTACTATATGATGATCCAAATTCGGATAAGAAAACCATTTGGTCAGACAACGAATCAGCCGATTATTGGCAACGCCGTAAAAAATTCAAAGGTGATCTAGGTAGGGTATATGGAGTACAGTGGCGCACCTGGCGTGCTCCAGTATTTGGAGCCAACCGTATGGGAGTAAAACACGTAGATCAATTAGTAGATCTGATCAACAATATTAAAAAGGATCCCTATAGCCGACGTCATATACTGTCAGCTTGGAATCCAGGTGAATTAGAATTAATGGCACTACCTCCCTGTCATATGATGGCACAGTTCTATGTTAGCAAGGATAACAAATTAAGCTGCCAAATGTATCAGCGTTCAGCAGATATGTTCTTGGGATTGCCATTTAATATCGCCAGCTATTCTCTATTGACGCATATGATAGCCCAGGTATGCGGATTAGGCGTAGGCACACTAACTATCTGTATCGGAGATGCGCATATCTATTCTAATCACGTAGATCAGGTAAAAGAACAGTTAGCAAGGAAACCTTTTCCTCTGCCGAAATTGATGTTGAGTCCCGGAGTAGATAATATCTTAGATTTTACCATGGGCGATATACAACTGATAGACTATCAGTGTCACAATGCTATCCGAGCACCAATGGCTGTTTAGATTACTAATACTTCAATTACACCAAAGCCCTGGTCTTGACTGCCTAGGGCTTTTCCTATTACAGCATTTGGACTATGACCGTCGGTCATGACCTGTGCGTATCCAGGTGTTGAGCTGGTCACTAATAAATCGCCTCGTTGTATACGACCCACTACCATGCAAGGTACCCGACCTTTTAAGGCAATATAGGGGTGAGTTTCGTCGGTTCCTGCCTCGGAATTCATTCGATATGCTGGATTTTTACTTACAATTCCGATGACTTTTACATCACCTGGAATATATGTAGTAGTGACTTCAGCTGTGCCTCCAATCACCAGTACTGTACCTACTTCGTATACATCATCTGCTTCATAACGTTCTGCTAGGTCGGCAAATCGAGCCGATGAAGCAATGGTATTCAGGACACCGCTAGCATAGGTAATACCGCTGTCTGTGACTAAACTGCTATCACCTGTGCTGGTGCTGGCCAATGGAACATAGTAGGGAGTGGTCACTGTAGTTGACTGTACTGTGACGCTGGCGGCTGTTAGGGCCGATAATGATTCTGCGGCTGTTCCCCAGAAGTAATAATCACTGCCTCTGGTACTGCCCAAAGGTACATCCGGATTAACCAATTGCCCAGTGTTAGGATCTATGCTGTTGGCTCCAGCCAGGGTGATTCCTCTCATGATGACAGGAAAGCGTGCGGGGTCTAGGTCTGTACTCTGATAGGGGACGAAACTAGGATCAGTTTCACTCATCACAGCGATAATCTTATTACCGATGGTACCTTTAAGGATGGTTATGGCAGGACTGCTGACATTAGAATATTCATCATTAGGCAACCAATTGGCTTTGGTACTTAGGCTAGGTCCTATGATCTGATAGGTAGATCCATCAAAGGTTTTTAATAGTTGATTCTGGGTATCCCACCATAGATCTCCTACCACACTGTAAACAGGAACGCTAGATTGTATACGTATAGTGGCTAGACCTTTGAAACTAGATCCATCATAGACTTTTAATTTACTCTGGGTTGGATTAGTATCAAACCAGGTTTGGCCAATGATTGGTTTGGCCGGTTGAGAAGTATTGGCGAAATTTTCTAATAGATAAACGAAATTTTCATTTATGGCTAATCCATAACCCGCATAGTTTTTACCTACTAGATTAAGGCTGGTGCTGATGTCTACATTAGAATCATCTACTGTGGTTAATACTTTTCCGTCGGTTTTATATATTAAATATGGCATAGTTATTCGGGAACGTTAATCCAATTTTGTAAGGTTTGATTTGGGCTGTATTCTGGTACGACATTGCTCAATGATTGATAATATGAAGTGACATTACCACTTATATCTCTAGTGTGAGGAACAGGATATACCATGACCGCATCCCAACGATTCTGTCCTATACCATGATCGTAAACTATCCTGAATCGTCGGACATGCTGATCGTCTCCAGCCATCTGAGGATTTGGAAGTCCTTGAGGAGTATATACTATTACGCTTGCCTCGCTGCCTACAGCAAATCCTTTTTGATCTACAAGATTAACAAAAGGAACTCTTTGTGCATTTGTAGGAGGAAAAGACATGGTCAATAATCTCTGTATGGCAGGATTTTGAGATGTTATCAATTGATTATAATCATAAGGATTGATAGGATCACCAGGAACTGGAGCATATTGTGGAAACAATGATGCTAGATTCACTGATAGGCTAAGACCTTTGTTTATTATATTCCCACCGTAGTAGATATCTTTGAATATGGTTAAACCCGCTACCACAGACTGCTGTGTGCTGGTACCAAAATAAGTCAATGAATCAGAACTACTCATAAGGAAAGGCGTACTGCTGATTAGACCTATCACTGATCCGTAGTTTTCTAAGAGTGTGATGTTCTGTGTTATTCCGTTAATGTCTTTGACTGGAGCTGTAGGTAGCACCCATCCTTCTCCACCGATCGCGGCACTGAAAGCAGGTCCTATGATCCAGGTAGCTGTACTGGCATTGGGTTTTATATGTAGCTGTTTATTGATCTGATCAAACCAAAAATCACCTATGCCTAAATTCGTAGGTAAATTAGGATTGATCTCTGCTCCTATCACATTTCTCCAACCTAGGGCGGTGTCAAATATATTCAGCTGGCTGTTTACAGTATCGTACCATAGTTGTCCAGGTAATGGATTTATGGGCTGATCTTGAGGAGTGCTAGAACTATTACTCAGTACTGTGACAAAATTTTCGTTGATATATTGCCCATAACTGGCAAGATTTTTACCTACTAGGGTAAGATTAGTTGTGACCTTATCAACAGTACCATCTGCTATGATTGATAATATAGTGCCGTCGGAATTGTATATTGTATATGACATAGTCTAATATTTATCCAGCTACCAAATTCCCTGTATGACTACGATTCCAGGGTATCCATTACCTGCACAGCCGTCTGATCCATCTTGATTACTTCCGCCTCCACCGCCTCCACTACCATAAAATGTTGCAGATCTGCCATTATTTCCACCACCGCCGGCTCCGCCTACATTTCCACTGATTCCGGCATGACGTCCTCCAGCACCTCCCGCAGCCACTGTCTGCTGTAAAACCGTGGATAGGACTCCGTTACCGCCTCGACCGGAACGTGAAACAGATGCAGGAGGACTGTTGGCGTTCTGTCCTGAGCTTCCAGCACCTCCGCCACCTCCCCCAGAATCGTAAGAACGACCATTTGTTGATCCTGATCCTCCAGGATTTCCTTGAGGACCTCCAGGAGCACCTGATTGTGTTCCTGTATCTCCGCTGGCAGCTCCGCCGCCTCCGCTGGCATTGGTAGGAACAGGATCTTGATAGATACCCCCTCCGCCACCACCACCATAGGCCGTATGACAAAATGCCGAGGAATCCCCGCCTGTGGCTCCTCGATTGCCGGTGCTTTTGCCAGAACCACCGCCTCCAGCTCCTACGGTAATGGTATAGGTATTGTTTGGAATCACGCTGACACAGGATAGCTGTATCACTCCACCAGCACCTCCACCGCCACCGCCTCCTTGATTGTCGCCGTTACAGCTACCAGTTCCGCCGCCACCACCTCCACCTATTATCAGAATATCAACCTTTCCAACTATTGATGGTGGGGCTATCCAGGTATCACTGGTGGTAAACTTCAAATTCTGTGTTACAGGAAAATAAGCGTGAGCTCCATAGAATTCTTTTAGGCTGATAGGTCTGCTCGAACA
>Ga0208257_1000346_pt1 | contig 14594 bp, 10 predicted proteins | sample CryBogCBH10Sep07_FD_184610 | JGI IMG/M metagenome (GOLD analysis project Ga0208257, IMG submission 184610) | Freshwater microbial communities from Crystal Bog, Wisconsin, USA - CBH10Sep07 (SPAdes) | ecosystem: Environmental > Aquatic > Freshwater > Lake | place: Crystal Bog, Wisconsin, USA... | reverse complement strand
TTCAGCTGACAACTATGTTATTCTGCCCGGCCACAGAGTTGTTGTGTCAACGGGTATTGCAGTCAAGCTCCCATCCGGAACCTATGGTCGCATTGCATGTCGCGCTGGACTGGCCGTGAAGCACGGGCTGAACATTCTTGCGGATGTGATTGACCCCGACTACAAGGATGAGGTCAAGGTGGTTGTTCAGAACACTGACCAGCGCCAGGCTTTCATCATCCGCCCCGGCTACCGTGTCGCCCAGCTCATTCTGGAGAATTACACATCTGCCGAGGTTACCGAAACACCGGCGGATTCGACAGAAGTATAATAAACCCCATAACTGGATATCTCCTGTCTTTTTCTGGTATGTCTCCCCATGCAATTGGGCACGAGGGTACACGCCTGAACCATTCTATCATCTCTCTGTCGTTCCAAGTTTTCCTCGGAGGGCAATTATCTACGAGTTTTGAACCTGTGGTTTCTCTCGAGATGAGCCCCTTCGGCGAAATCTTTGGTTTAAAAAAATAACAGTCCCCGCACAAACGGACCGTTTTACCCGGGCTCAGAATTTTCAGCCAACTGTCATTTGAAGATACATTTACATTTGTTAGGGAAGACCAAGCAAGCACTTGGAGTTGTTCGAATCTTGAATCTACAATGACATGTGGGTCGAGAGGACATCTACATATGTGACATCGCCCTCTGTAATTTAATTTCATTTAGTTATTTACTGCTTCACGACTTTAAGTTTCTACGAAACTTGGGGATCTAAGCCTGCGCCTCTGCCCAGAAGAGGTTGACAATTGTACTTGACAAATTTGATGTTCCTGCATTTTGCACATAAATTACAATTGTGTCTGGTCCATCGGGGAAAAAGTTGGGTCCTCCGATGACTCCTCCGGTCAGCTCCTTGAGTGCAGACAAATCAATCACATTGGTTGACCCGGCGGCTGAAATTGTTGAAAGAATACGCTCACCTCCCGTGTATGCACCTGAATAAGTAAAGCTGTTGCTGACTTGACAGAAACTTGGCTGACCCTGGTTTACAATTGAATTCACCGGTGTCCAATTAATTCCCGAAAATCCCTGGGGATTCAAAATACCAGTCACATTAATAGTCTGGTTTGCAGTCACCTCCATCTTTTGGAGCAACAGCTGCGCACGATTCAAAAGATCACGCTCACCCATATTTCCAATAATACCGTTACTTACAGCGGGGGCAAGACGCAACATAAACAAGGGGACGGCACTCTGAGTTGTTGTGATGTTTGATGAGTAGATGTTTGCATAGTTGAAATAGTATCCGCGATCTGTATCGAACTGGCCATCCATGAGGAAAGCTGAGCCCCAGTGTGTCAAGCTTGGTGTTGTTGTGATGCTTGTGAGCAAGACGGTTGCCCCAGTCGCGTGACTGGTTGCAACAGATGCAGTGAATGTTCTGGCGACATCGTTTATGACATAGTTGAAAGGCTGGGCCCTGGCGACTCCATTGAGTGCAAAAGACCCCTTTGATGTATAGCTCAGAAGTTCCGAGTCTATGAGCACTGTACCGAATGGCGGCCAATAAGTTGTATCATCGTTCAACAATATGTTTGAAGTTGTTGTTGAAATCTGTCCGTTGAGTGAAGATACAGCTGCATTCATTTCATTGATGAGCTCGTATCTCACAGGCAAGTTTCCTGTACGCATATACGCCTCATCATTCACATTGTTGTTACGAATTCTGTGAGCATACACCCAGTTACCATCGGACCCACGCATCATAAAGTCAACAAAACCAGCTCCGTACCAAGTGTACTGGAGACCAATCATTTGCATCTTTGTGATGTCCACCTTGTACCCGGAGGCTCCAAGCCCGTCGAGTGTATCTCTGTTGAAGTTTGCCTGGTTTGTCCTTTGGTCAATAACTCGGACCGCCTTGATTGGCACGGTTGGCGCGACCAAACCTCTGTATGGAGGATTAAAATTCAAAACACCCTGTGAAAGGATGGCAGTCACCGTGTGTGACATCCCACGGATAATAAACTTGTCACCCACCTTGAGCTGATCTTGGAAACGAGTTGTCGGCAACACAAATGTCACATTTCCGGTTTTATTTCCGAACGGAATTGAGACTGCCATCGGTGCAAACCCTATGGTAAAGGCGGTGAGAGAGTCGACAGATATGATATAGGCGGTATCTATGTATCCGGGATAGAACCCTGAAATGACATGCATAGCCTTGTAAAGGCCTGCTGTTGAAGATACAGTCACTTGTGTCGACACATCGCCAGGGTTGACAGTTGATGGGAAGGTGATTGCCTGTGTTCCGTATGCGACTGTGCTAATCAGACTGTCTGTGTATGTATTTCCAACCAGAGTCTGTCCGTTTGGCACAGTTATAACAGTTCCCGCGAGCTGGAATGTACAGGACCGCTTGACAGCCCACAGGTTCTGGCCGTCCCACTCCCAAAATAAACCGTTTTGATCGTCGAAACATCCCGCGCGAGCAGAAGCCCCCTGCCACGCAGATAAAATAAAACGAGGCTGATTCAGAAAACTAGGGAGAGTCGAACCAAGTGTCGTTGTGGCAACTACATTTACAGATTTTGAATCATTCACACTATTCACAGAGTATGTTCCGTTGTAGCCAGAAGTGGCGATGCCTCGAAGGTTGATAGTCGCCCCCACCTGCGCCCCGTGGTACACATCTGTTTGGATTGTAATGTTGCTTCCTACCGCTGTTCCGCTCGAAAACACGCGGGCAACATCGTTGTTGGGGCAGAAGAGGGTACCTGAAGACCAGAGCAGACCCTTGCCGGACTGGTATCTGAAGACCTTTTTGGATTGACGACACACCATGGCGCCGTGTGTTGACACGAGAGGAGTCAGCAAAACACCACCATCGAATGGGCGGTGCGTCACGGTGGAATACGGCTGAACGAAGATGGAGCCGCTCGCCGGGGTTGTTGTTCCGGCGGCTGCAATTGTTGAACTGAATACAAAAGAGTTGGATTGGGGCACAGACTCTACAAAGAAATTTCCGTTTACACCGACAACACCTACCCCGGACCAGTTGTTTGAGCACAGAGGGGTACCGGGTATCATACCGTGCGTGTTTGAAGTGTACACAGTGACCAAGTTTGAGTTTTGTGAAATTTGGGTCACTGAAATTTTACAATTTCCTCCATTAAATACATTTCCTCTGCGAATTGTTGTTGACGGGGTGACCATTTGACCTTGTGGGATTTGGCCTTTTGAGTAGTATGTGAATGTGTTTGAGGGCAGACTCAGGAATGAGCCTGGACTTGTGTAGTTGGCCGTGACCAAGAAAAAGCCCTCGGCGCGGTCTGCTGTGCGCTGGTAGTTGGACACACCGTTTACTGTAACCACAGAGCCAACCGGGGGGAGTGAAGATGTTGTACCCACAAAAATGTTCGAAACTGCGTACCCATCAGAAACCACATCTGTAATCACAAGATCAGTTCCGGGAATTTCAAAAAAACTAGGCGTCTTGCGAATCTCCTGATGTGTTTGCCACTTTGTTGGCTGAATTCCATACTCAAAATCTGCGTCAATCAAAGACTGACCAAGCGATACGCGCTGCCGTTCAATAGCATCCGTGCCAAAATCATAGGGACGGGTCTGTTGGATCGGAGCATTTTTTGACGTGGTGGTAAATGTACCATCAATCGTCCGACTCATATTACTAATAGATGCGAAAATAATACATGATCTGGGGCGTTATGTGTCTGACTCGAGCTCAAGAGTCATCGACCAATCAAGACCATTGTTACTGAGTGGATTCCCAAAACGGTCCCTCACCTGAATGTTCAACCGATCTATTCTATAGTCTGGATCAAAAATCTCAACAGACTGCTTAAAGTAACTGTCACTCAGATAATTCTGAACACCACCCTTCTGAACTGTAATTGGAATCTTATATGTACACGCAAAAGGCTCCATGCAAGAATTTCTCAAATTTTCAATATAAATACATATGTAATTGTCAAAGTCTATGTTGTATGATTTTGCTGCGACGATGATGACACCCACTTGTGAGGACTGAAAGCCCATAAAGTACCCGAGTGTCCCTGGGTCGCCGATGATGCTGGACGCTCCCACCACTGATGTGTACTGAATTGTGTTTGTCAGCGGATTCAAGAAAAAGGAACCCACGGCCGGGGTGACGGTGTTGTTCAGTGTGTTCAAAAAGGTGGTTGCTGTGTAGTTACCGGGGCTGAAGGTGTATGTATTCAGTGTACCAGCCACATTGATTGTCAAGGTGTTGTACGGAACACGAATATTGTAAAATCCGAGGGGAATCTCTGCGCTTTTGAGGGCGACCCGACGAAGCTTGCGGTGCTCCTTGCCAAGAATAACAGAGCAGTTGAAGGAATCTGTTCCGTTACTCTTGATGACTGTGTTGGCTGCAGTGGATGAGGTGTCCACGTGGAGAAAGTAAACCTTACTCATTATACTCTAGTTAGAGATATTAATACCGGAAGTAGTATGCAGGTCCAGGCTGTTGCCTGGGAGGGTGAAGACGCTGAAGACCAATTTGTTATCAGGGTATACGGGAGGAACGACCAGGCCAAGTCAGTCTGTGTCACAGTCCCCTTCGACCCCTATTTCTACATTAAAATTAGACCATCACACGACTTTAACGCCCTAAAAACTGTACTCTCCACATCTCCTGACTTTAAAAGTATCGATGAAATCAGAGCAAAAGATTTGTGGGGATTTAGAAACCAAATTCTTGAAAGGTTTGTAAAGGTGACTTTTACTACACTGAAGGGTATGAGAATATGCGCCTCAACCATCGAGCGAGGCCCATACAAGGGGTTTGGCCAGCTCAAAGTATACGAGTCAAACCTAGACCCTATTTTGCGATTCATGCATGTGTCTGGAATCCGGTCAACCGGCTGGTTTCAGATTACAGGGGGTGAACACGACTCTTCAACATCCTGCTCGGTAAACATTTGGAACGCAGAGTTGACCCCGGTGGACCGCGACGACATCGCCCCGCTCGTCATCATGTCCTTTGATATCGAGTGCTACTCCTCAACCGGAGAGTTCCCAAACCCAGCCCTCGACAAAGATGTGGTCTTCCAAATTGGAATGACAACAAGACAATTTGGGTCAGACCAACCCCTCACCAGAAAGTGCCTCTGCCTCAAATCAACACAAGCAAACGACTGCGAGAGCTTCCAAACCGAAAAGGAACTCTTGCAACGCTTCGAACAATACCTCGTCGAAACAGACCCTGACATAGTCACCGGCTGGAATATCTTTGGTTTCGACCTGGAATACCTCCAAGTTCGCTCTGTAAAGAATGGACTTGCACCAACATGGGGAAGATTCCGGAATTCACCAATTGAATTGGTCACGAAGAATCTCTCCTCAAGTGCCCTCGGAAATAACCTCCTAAAAATGGTTCCCATGCGTGGCCGATATGTGTTTGATTTCTTCCAAGATGTGAAGCGGGAGCACAAACTCGAGTCCTATTCTCTAAACAATGTATCCAAGCATTTCCTCAAGGACCAGAAGAATGACATGCCTGTCAAGGAGATTTTCGGGAGGTACCTCGAGGGTGACCCCGTTCGACTCGGCGAAGTTGCAGAATACTGCCTACAGGATACAGTACTCCCACACAAACTACTTGACAAGTTGTGTCAAATTCAGAATCAAATTGAGATGGCCAAGGCGTGCTGGGTTCCGCTTTCGTTTCTGAGTGAGCGAGGCCAGCAGATCAAGGTGTTCAGCCAGATGGCCTACAAGGCGAGACAGCTCGGCTTCCTCATCCCAACCATCAAAAAGAGCGGTCCGTCGATTTCTGAAGATAAATTCCAGGGGGCGACTGTGCTCGAGGCTCAGACCGGGGCGTACTATGGGCCAATCACCGCCTTGGACTTTGCGAGTCTGTACCCGAGTATTATGTGCGCACACAACCTGTGTTACTCGACGCTGGTGATGGACCCCCAGTTTGACAACCTGCCCGGAGTCGAGTACGAGACATATGGTCCGCACAAGTTTGCACAGAACGTGCCTTCACTTCTGCCGGTTATCCTTTCGGACCTGAAGGCGTACCGCAAAAAGGCGAAAAAGCTGATGGCCCAACACGAGGGGACACCCCTGGAAGCCATTTATAACGGCCAGCAACTCGCGTACAAGATTTCCATGAATTCTATTTATGGGTTTACGGGGGCTTCCAAGGGCATGTTACCTTTGGTTGCAATCGCCTCTACGGTGACGATGCGCGGTCGTCAAATGATTGAGGAGACGAAGAATTATGTCGAGGCAAACTTTCCGGGGGCGAATGTGCGGTATGGTGATACAGGTATGTTTAATAGTTTGTATATTTTTAAAATAAGGTTTACTAACATTTGTACAGATTCTGTGATGGTTGAGTTTGATGTACAGGGCCGAAAAGGCCAGGAGGCGATTGACTACTCGTGGGAGCTCGGCGAGCAGGCAGCTGAGCAGTGCACGAAGCTCTTCAAGGCGCCAAACGACCTCGAGCTCGAAAAGGTCTATTGTCCGTATTTTCTGTACAGCAAAAAGCGGTACGCCGCGAAGATGTACGAGAAAAAGGGTGATAAGGTTATTTTCAAAAAGATTGATGTCAAGGGGTTGCAGGTGGTTCGGCGCGACTCGTGTCCGTATGTTCGGGAGACTCTGAAGATTTTGCTTGAGATGATTCTGGACAGTGACGACCCAAAGCCTGCGGTTGAGTTTGCGCAAAAGGCGACAAAGATGCTTTTGAAAGGGGAGGTTCCTATGAGCAAGTTGTTGATGAGCAAACAATTGGCTGCAAATTACAAGGTGAAGATGCCTCATGTCGAGGTTCGGGACAAGATTCGCAGCAGGGCACCGGGGTCGGAGCCTCAGCAGGGGGACCGTGTTCAGTTTGTGATTGTCGAGGGTCGGGGGAAGATGTTTGAAAAGGCGGAAGACCCCGCGTGGGTCAGGGAAAACGGGATAAAAATCGACTACAACTACTATTACACAAATCAGCTAAAAAAGCCGGTGTGTGACTTATTGGAGCCGCTTCTGGGCAGGGACACGGAGAGGATCATCTTCAAGCCTAGTCTGCGGAGCATCACTGACTTCTTTTCAAGGGCTTAGAGTCTAGGCTTACTATGTAAGTAAGTACAAAGGATGGAGCAGCAGATTCTTGAGCTCATCGAGGAGGAGGTGAACAGGCGGGTCGCTCTCCGGGTGAACAAGTCACTCGAAATAATCTCGAAGATGTATGAAATACCCATGGAGCAGCTTGTGCGGGATGTGTCGAATGTGGAGATTCGGTTTTGCCAGGGGACGCTGAAGAGCAAAAAGCGGTGCCTCAAGGAGCCCCAGGCGAACGGGTACTGCAAGTTTCACCAGTGTCAGGTCCCTGTGATGAAGACGCAAACTGTGGCAAGTTCAAATGTTCAAGTTGTGTGGACTCAGACTGCGCCGACAAACAGCTTAAACATTTAATTCATTAATAGTACAATGAACAAGTCAACTTTACTTCTCGAGAGTCTCACCCGATTTTTCAGCGACGAAAAGAATGCAGAACAATTACACGACATTCTCTCACACAGGAAGGGCATTTCCCTTCGTAATTTGGAATGGTTTGTCACTAACTATTCCAAGTCTCGGCACGTGGCGTATACTGCCCCAAATGGCAAAATTTTTACGGTCCATGTCGCCTATAAATCATCTCTTGATGGTTACTCAAAAAAGCTATTTGACCCATTTTGCAGAACAGAGAGAATAGAATTCCAAGGGTACACAACCACTGTGGCCCAACTAAACTTTCTGCGCTGGTGCATCACCAATGGAATAATAGAATACATACAAAACTCTAAAATGCTGTTTAGTTTACAAAAACGGCAACCTGGCGTGACCGCCATCAAACTCCAGGATAGTGTACCCGTAGTAGAACAAGTATAAGTTGTACCCCTGGATAACCTGTGTGGCGTATTGCTGCTGCAATACAATTTTTAGATTTGTCGTTTGCGAATCGAGCTTTGAAAAGTTGATGTATCCTCCAGCATTGTACTCTTTCGGATTTAACCCGAAGGAATACATGTAAATATTCTTTGCGGGTATAGACAGGTTGTGCTCCATGGGCTGCTTAAAAGAGTAATAGAGAGACCCCTGAAATGTACTTGTTATATCCGTGTTATTTAAAACAATCTTGAGTGAGCTTATGGGATCCACAAAGTATGTCGTCTGACTTGTAAATGGGAGGGAAACCGCCGTCTGAACATATTTCGTTGTGAACCCGTACTCGTACCGCACATCATTGTACAGGACTGAAGTCACCGTCTCGTATTTTTTGTTTCTGAAAAACCAGACCAGCAGTTGCACCGGGAAACTTGCCGTCAACTGTAGTTGTGTTGTGTAGCTATTGAACGAGAGGACCGACTCTTTCTTGAGACGGTTCACCACATACCTAAGTTTTGTGGATTTGTAATAAAGTTTCTCCACCTCTGTGAGTTTAATCTGTTCAAGAATGAGCGCCGGGTTTACTATATCTTGGTAGGCGACACCCCTGTCGTTTGAAATCCAGACCCACGGCTGAAACTGAATTCGAATGTAAAAATACTGGTCGCGGAGAGCACACAGTGGAAAGTAAGGGCGTCTCAACCGCTCTCTCCCCTTGTTGAGATGGGAATGCCGGCGACAAAAGAAAAATTCCAAAGGAACACATACACTCACATTTGATGTCGGACTCAGTGATGTAGAAGATCCGTTATTTACAGCATAAAACATAGAAGTCTGCTCGTCTGCATCCAAAAATGTCTGATCCTTAATAAAAAACCAATCATCATACACAGTCTCGACAATTGTGTCATTAATCATAAAGTCACACTGTGCAATAAGTGCCCTCCCAATCTGATTTGTGTATATATTTGATGTACTTGTAAGTGCAGGCAATTGACAAGTAAAATACATGTTACACAAAAGATCCCCCAACTCTTTGGGTTTAAACTCAATAGTAATCGTTTGACCTAAGAATTTATTCCCTTGTATTGGAACATATTGTTGATAACAAACAAAATTGGAGTGTTGAGGCCAACTTGTGTTCCAAATTGTGTCATCTTTGCCAGTTGTGTATTTCTCTTGTGGGCCCACTGCGTACAAGGCGTATGATGTTGCCGAGTTGTATCCTGTTTTGTAGTCTTTGTCAATTTTGTCTTGAAATATAGGTTGGTGACCCCTCATCTGTTCACCAATCTCTCTGAGAGGCGCACCCCCAGTTGTTTTTATATTTGGATTTAAATGTATAATAACATTTGAGGTGTATGTGTTTATTTGGGTCACATTTGCGCCGATGACTTTGGCTTGGTCTGCTGGTTGTTTCACAGTTGCAGTGCAGTTTACAGGTGTTGTTGTGTTGTACTCGACCTGGTCTCCTTTGAGGGTTACATACGAGTCGTATGTGAATTGTTCTGCTATTATTCCGGCTGTCGGGACGAAGTTTTCCGTGACGACATTACTGCTTTGGAGTCCGGGAAGTCCGGTGATTGACCACCCCGGCCCAAACCCCATCGGAACACCAGACCCCTTGATATAGTACACAAGTCTCCCGTTACTTACATAGTAAAATCCGGACAATAGACCAATAGTTGAGTTTGTTGAGAGGGACGAGGCTGTCGGCGGGTACAGCACGGCGCCAATCACTCCTTGGACACCCTGTAAGTTTTGTTCTGTATCCGTCTGGCAGGTAAACGACCACAGATACGATTCTGAATTCCCTTGTGAAATTTGTACAACACCCTCCTTGTTTGTTGCCTCGGTGACGACTATGTTGCCGGCAACCCCAGTCATACCAATCACACTCCACCCCGCCCCCAGTGGAACCAAGTCCGTCGAATTCATCCTCGGCCATGCGGTGTTTACATAGAATGTAATCACATTGCTGCTCGTGGGTTTGTAAAATCCACTCACTTGTGCAGGGCTCAGGACGACATCGGGAGACACCGGTTTGGGGGGAGGACCGGGAGGCGTCTGAACAGCCTTTATCCCTTTCTCAGTGACACCCGTGGCTGTGTTCCGAATTCTAGTTTGAATTTGTCTCTCAAGGGAGATGAGGCGACTCTGAATAACACGCTCAGTTTCAACAAGTTTTTGAAGTTTGTTTAGTGGCTTGAGATCTTGAAAGAGATCCACCATCCTACAACTCACTCAGGTTATTTTTCCACATCTGCACCACACTTGTCCCCCGCAGATTGTGCAAATCCTGCCTCTTCCGCGCGTCAAGCTCAATCAGTTTCTGAACCTCCTCCTGTGTGTAGTTGTATGTCTTGATATCCAGCAATTTGGGCACATACTCTTCCTCAAACTTGCGCTTCCGAATCTGGCTCTTGACCTGCTCGAGGGGCTCGTTCAGCACTTTGATTTGCCCGCTGATGACCCCCATGATAAACTCCCTCTTTGTCTGGATCCACTGAATTTCGGATTCTAATTGCTGAATCAGGTGGGCCTTTCTCTTTTTGTATAGGTTTATCCTCAGGTCGACATAGTCTACCAGAATCTCCTCGGGGCTTGCGTACTTTTTGACGGCGCCGTTTGGCCCGATGAGGTACATGTTGCTTGTGTGAATTGTTTTGAGGAGTCCGAGCTCCTTCGGGGCGTCTTCAATCGTGAAGGACGCTCCCCAGACCCGAAAGTCCGCCTTGGTCTCCGTGGAGTGATTCTCGTACTTTTGGATCACATTCTTCTCAACCAGCTCCTCCAGATTCTCCTTAAAGTCCTGAATCCACCTTCCGGGCGGGAGCTCTGTGATGTGGAGCTGCGTCCCCTCCTTTTCCACAACCCCACTCATGACCCAGGTATGGTCTTTCGTCTTGGTTATCGTGCCCTTGAACCCCTTGAAAAACGGCTTCATAGGAGACATAGGCACCTGGTCAAGCGCGCACAGGATGTTGTGCTTCACAGCCTCCGGGTCAAACGGAGGAACATAACAGCTGAACCCAGTGCCAATCCCCTCCGCCCCGTTTATCAGAATCATAGGGACAACCGGAACATAAAACTCGGGCTCCACCTGCTGCCCGTCATCCACCACATAGCTCAGAACCTCGTTGTCGCTCGGATCGAATATCTTTCTGGTATACGGAGCAAGCCGGGTGAAGATGTACCTCGAGCTCGCAGCATCCTTCCCTCCTGCAAGTCGGGTGCCAAACTGACCACTCGGCTCGAGCAAGTTCAAATTGTTCGAACCAACGAAATTTTGGGCCAAATTTACGATTGTCCCTTGGAGGCTGGCTTCACCGTGGTGGTACGCAGTCTGTTCAGCAACATACCCGGCGAGCTGGGCCACTTTCATATCCTGATTTAAATTCCTTTTTAGGGCTGCATAGATGACCTTTCTCTGTGACGGTTTCAGACCATCTGCCACGTGTGGTATGCTCCGCTTGATGTCTTCGGCGCTAAAGTTTGCCATGTCCCGGTGGATAAAGTCGGATACAGTGACAGACTTGGTGTGGCCGTATGGTATTCCCTTTGGGGGGTTTGACATGTGTTTCGCGAGCCACTCCTTGCGGTCGTCTGCCTGCGCCTTGCTGAAAGCCAGTGTCATAGACTCGTCCAATTTTGGATCAGAATTGAAGATTACGGTGAGCTTGTCGATTTGCTTGAAGTACTCTTTGGCCTCTGCGGATGTGGATGTGCCGAGACCCTTGTAGTACTTGATAGGGCCTGACCCGGTGGCTGAGCGGCGGTACTCCTCTTCGGTGAAAAACCAAGTCTTGCCCTCCTTAATCACAGGGGTCACCATACTCACCAGAAACCCGAGTTCAATAAGTTTGGGCCAGTACACATGGATCATATTCAGCACAAGACCTTTGATGTGGCTTCCGTCGAGGTCGGCATCGGTCATAATCATCAGGCGGCCGTATCGCAATTCTCTCAGAGAATTATAGATTTTGCCATGTTGGAGCCCGAGGATTTTTTTGAGGTTGGAAAATTCCTCGTTTTCAGTCACCTGTTTTATCGTCGCGTCCCTGACATTTCTCGGCTTACCCCGGAGTGGAAACACGCCAAACTTGTCGCGGCCCACAATGCTCAGCCCGGCAACGGCAAGTGCTTTCGCCGAGTCTCCCTCTGTGATAATAAGCGTGCACTCGGCGCTCCGGTGCGTGCCGGCCCAGTTGGCGTCGTCAAGCTTAGGAACCCCCGTAATACGGCTCTTTTTGGACCCGTCTGTCTTTTTGAGCTCCTTGTCGACCGCGGTCACCCCCTTCGAAACCAGGTCGTCCAGAACACCGGAGGAAAAGACATCTTTGATGAATTTTGGTGGAAAATTGGTTGTATCGGAAATTTTTGAAGTGCACTCCGCCTTGGTCTGGCTGCTGAATGTGGGGTTGACAATCGTCGCCCGAACAAACACAAACAGAGACGACTTGATTTGAGCGGGCTTGAGTGTCGAGCACCTCTTGTCCTTGGAGATCTGCTCCACGAGTGTCTTGACCACCTTGTCCACGTGGGACCCGCCCTTCGTGGTGGATATGCCGTTTACCCACGAGCACTGCTGGAACCCGCCGGAACGCGAGTGACCCACGACAACATCCATCAGGGCCGGGCCCTCCAGGGTGAGGCTTGTAGACCCGTATGCTGCAAGACCGTGCATCTTGGCATATTCTTGCAGATTAGTAACCTCCAGTAATTTTCTGTTGAAGTAGACTTGGGCCTTTGGGCACCAGAGGGCGGCGTCCCAGGTGCGTTTCTCAACCACCTTTTCAAAATTCCCCGGGGACCCCCCGAACCGGGACCAATCAGGTGAAAAGTTCACCTTGACATAGGGTAACCGCGAAACATCTGTAATCACCGGGGGGTCCATCTTGCTCATGTTGTTGGTCCAGGTTTGCTCGTACATCTTCTTCCCATCACTAATTTCAATTTTAAATTTGGAACTGAAGACGTTGGCGAGCTTGGCTCCGTACCCGTTTCTGCCGCCCGTGACGCGTTGCTCGTTGTCGTTATAGTTGGAACTGGTCAGCAGGTGTCCGAAAATGAGTTCAGGGTTCCAGATGTTTTCAGTTGGGTGTTTCTTGATTGGAATTCCTACACCTGCGTTGTACACAGTAACAGACTTGTCCGGTTCTATATTGACTTCAATACAGGCGACTTTTTTGGGGCTCAGGGAGTACTGGTCGATGGCGTTTACGAGAATCTCGTCAAAAATCTTCACCAGCCCAGGAGATACCACACATACAGTAGGTTCAAAATGGTTGGCAACTCGGGTCCATTGAGTGGTGGACTCGGGGGCCAAGGAGCCGACATAGGTGTCTGGCCGCTTAAGGATGTGTTCCACATGGGAAAGTCGCTCATATTGCATACTCATCTAGGGCCCTGTCTTTTTAACTGAGCTTGTTAAAGTTGACGGGGGCAAACGCGTGGTCGTAGAATCCGCCGTACTGCAAGTAGAGATGGGCAATTATGTAGACAACTGCACTCATAGTTGCTCCCGAAATTGATTTGTCTCCGTGTTGCCGACTGACAAAGGTTTCAGCAAATGTTCCAATTGCAACAAACACAAGTAATTCAACTGGGAATCTCATAAATCTCATTTGGTCTGGAGTTGGGGGTGACTCTCTTATTTTATTCGCCAGGTATCCGCCTACGACAAGTCCAATACCTGCAATTGCGACACCAATTGGTACGAGGATTTTTCTTTCTTTTCCTTCATTTTGGGTCGCCTCTTTTCCACCGCTCATGAGTGCATAGTATCCGGAAAACTCGCGGGTCACGGCGTAGAAGAAGAAGAATAGGAATGTGATGAATGCGGCATTTCCCCACCCACCCTTTCTGTTTGCTGCGACAAGGGCGCTTCCAATTGCCATCAAAATTGCAAATCCCATACACCCAACCATAAAACTGCGTGGATTTTTCTCGACAAAATCCTTGTGCCCGTTTATAAAACTCAAGGCGATGAGAGCAATGACAAGGGTAATCTTTCCTGAATACACTAGGTTATGAAATGTTCCTTTGAGATCACTCATGTTACTTTATGAGTAGAAAAGAAATTGCAACTGCGAGGCCGAGGATGACGAGGGTATCTTCCACTGGGTAGGTTTCCTGGTAGTTTGATCTTTCAGCCCAGTAGTACACAGCGTCTCTGAGGCTCACAATTGGTTTCCCGAGTTTTGCGTTTACTACATTGTGGACTGTGACTGACCAGGCGAACAAGTCTGTTCCGAAGTTTAGGTTAGGTTCTACCGGGTACATCTGGAGGACTTCGCGAAAGTGCATCTGGCACGCTGGGCAGGGGAGGGTCAGGGTGTAACTCTCTATTAGGTTTCTGAATGCAGTCTTGTGCTCGTCTGAGAGTACAGGAGGGGAAGCCAGGCAGGCTATGTGTAGTGCGCCCCAAAAGTACGGACCCCAGGTCTTCATCTATAAACAACGATGAAAAAAAATATCAGTTAATTTTACATGAATAACAGTGGTGCTGCTGCTCCCAAACTAAACAAGAACGCAATTTTGAAAGAGTTAAATCCAAAACTATTGATGTCTTCTGAAGAACTTGCAATGAAAAAGTTTAAGAATCAAGCTGAACGCAATAAACTTCGCGCAGCCTTAAAAGCAAGATACCCACTTGCACGACAAAATCAAATAAACCAACTCGTCAAAGCCAA
>Ga0208257_1000344_pt1 | contig 14612 bp, 8 predicted proteins | sample CryBogCBH10Sep07_FD_184610 | JGI IMG/M metagenome (GOLD analysis project Ga0208257, IMG submission 184610) | Freshwater microbial communities from Crystal Bog, Wisconsin, USA - CBH10Sep07 (SPAdes) | ecosystem: Environmental > Aquatic > Freshwater > Lake | place: Crystal Bog, Wisconsin, USA... | reverse complement strand
CAGACACCTGTGTACCTAAAGCTATTGTACCACTTAAAGCTGATGTAGGAATTGTTGTGCTAGCAGTCATTGCGCTAGTACCATTTCCATAAACATAACCAGTTAGTCCAGTTGTTCCTGTGCCACCGTATAAAGCACCTACTGCATTACCGTTCCATGTGCCGTTGGTATAAGACCCAGCCCAATTCAACGTGTTTGTTGACCAGCTTGCATTAGAAGGAGCTACGTTGTGATAATCCCAAGTACCTGCTGATGTTGCATTTGATAAGAGTACTATATCAATAAACGAACCAGACTGTAACGTCGCTATAGTAGTACCAGAGTTATTCTGTACAGTAATTGTACCACTAGATTGATTGTTGTTAAACGTGAATATGTTTCCATTAGGTAATGTAGTTGCATCAGGTAGTTTAATTACTTGCCCACCAGAACCTGTAATTACCATATCAGGACTAGATGAAGCCGTTAATACTATTGTTGTTCCGCTAGCTGCTTGATTAAGAAAGTTCTTAAAAAAGTTATTAGCAAATACATTGCTATTACTATCACGCAACACAACGCTATTAGCACCAGATGATGTTGTCACACCTGTACCGCCAGATGCTACGTTTAGAGTTCCGCTAACTTGGGAAGCCAGATTGATGGGGGACAAGGATCCGCCGAGGGTTAAGCTACCAGACGTGGTAACAGTACCAGATAGGCTTATTCCCTGCACAGTGCCCGTTCCTGACACGCTGGTGACAGTTCCTGCGTTAAGGGTAGGTCTGTTAGTCAAATCATAATAGTTGCCCGTAGTAGCCACTGTAGCTAGCCCTGTGACGCTGCCAGCTGGGATGGTTGTAGAAGCCGAGACATTTCCCGTATTATCATTGCCGTAGAGATAGCCTGTAAGCCCCGTTGTACGGATGTTGGTTGTAGTTAAAAGCCCCGTTGTCGTTATGTTAGCTACGTTAGTTGTGCCAAGAAGGGTGGCGTTCGTAATACTGGGAGCGTTGTTGTATGCTGGAATGCCCGTACCCGACTGTCCTGTAATGCCGTAAGTACCACCTATGGAGACAACAGGTCCTGTTAGAGAGCCTACTGTTAAAGCATTCGTGGTAACGCTACTTGGCGTAATAGCCCCTAAGTTAAGCGTAATGACAGGCGTTGTAGAGCTATTGGTTGTAACAGCCCCTATACCATTCTGACCTATTGCAGATACGGAGGTTACAGTACCGTTGGTCGTAGAGACACTATTGATGATGGGATAGCTTCCATTGCCCGTAATTGAAATACCCGTGCCTGCCTGAACGCCCAGCACACCCACGTTGTTAAGCGTTATATTCCCCGCAGTAGACGTACCTACAAGCCCATTCCCTGCCGTAAGTGTAATGACACCTAGGTTGCTTACTGTCACTTGTCCCGTATTATTGTTCACCCCAATTCCAGGTCCTGCGTTGATAGACAAGACACCAGAAATAGATTGCGGCAACAACACTGTAGCCTGTGTAAAGTCCCATGTCGTAGCTGGCTTAGCTAGGTAGTAGTTAATACCATAGGTGTTAAACGTGCCCGTATTCATACCACCCGAACCTGGGGATGGTTGGACAGTGACGTTCTGATTTTGGGCATAAAGCCCAACAGCCGTTAATAGAAATAGGAATAGACGTTTCATAAAGTTATAAGCCTACAGTTACAATAAAATCAAAGAATCCTGTACCAGAGTTTATCGTTGATCCTGTGCAATTGCGGAAGAATAGAATGATTTCATTAGCCACATTTGCGCTATTATCAAAAGCTGCTTCAAACACCAAGCCAACAGGAGTACCACCAGTTGAGTTGGGATAAGGCACTGCGTAAATATTACCAGATGCACCTGTTACACCACCAGACGTATAAGAATCTGTTAATGGGCTATATACGTAAAGTTGTAATACTCCGCCTGCTGGAATGCTGGACGTAATGTTATACTTACAAGTTATTCTGTTTACGTAAGGAGCATAGCTTGAGAACGACGAACGACTAGAGCTTGTAGATACAGGATAAGCTGCGGCTGGTTGTCCTGCTGCTGGGTAGACATTCCAATTACCACCACCATTAAGGAATATAATTCTATTAGAGTTACCAATAATAGACATACTACTCCAAGGCAGATTGCCCAAGTCTCCTTGTATGCAATACCTAGCAGTACATCCAGCAAACCTACCTGTCATAAACGAAGCTGATCCGTAGTTATAAGTATTAATACCACCAAACCAAAGAGATGCATCTATGTCCCAATCATTTAAAAATGAGCTAGTGGCATTAGTGGACGCATTATAAAACCCATATGAGTTTGTAGCTCCGTTAATATCAACGGCTTTAAACTGCACCTTGTTTCCATTCCAACCTTCGTTGTTTAAATTATCCCAATAACAAGCTGATATGTTATTTGCATATCCACCAGATACCCAAGGATTGGTTGATATGTTATCGTTGGTGTAGAAATTAGAATAGATTTCATTACCTTGTATTGTAGCCCCGCTACCATCGTCCGTTACAAACAACCCATATTGGCAATCAGGAATGAAATGAACATTAATGTAATTATCCAATACTGTATGACCGCTAAGAGCCTTTAGCTTAATAGCATACTTACAGTTCTTAATCATAAAGCCCGTAGCTTTCATTACGTTACAACCAAGAAGCGTAAGTCCAGCCCCTGTTGTAAAACCCACGATTGTCGGAATGTCTGTTGCGGTGTTATTGGTGTTATACTGATAGACAATACAATCACCTGTATAGCTTCCGTATGGATAGAACGAAGCACCGCCTACCACCTTAAACATCTGGCTATTAGTAAGTGTTAATACATTTCCAAGATAGTATGTGCCAGTAAGGACTACAAACTGATTAGGGGCACTAGTACCATTGGCTAAGCTCACAGTTGATAAAGCTGCTGCCACCGCTGGTTGATCGTCAGAAGCCCCAGATTTTGCCGTACCAAACCATTCTGGATAAATGTACGGAGTATTACCCCCAATCGACAAACTACCATTAACTGTAAATACTTTCTTTAACGGAGCTGTTACACTGCCAGTGAGCGTAAGAGTCTGTCCTGAGTTAATCGTGATTAAGCCATCAATCGCAACAGGACAACTAATCGTCAAACTGCTGGAGATGGTGTAACTACCTTGTGGAAAATATAACGTAGTACCTGCCGACTGTGCTGCACTAGCTGCGCCACTAATCGTGCTATACGTATTGACATTAATAGCCGTACTTAAAAAAGCTGCTCCTGATGTTCCGTACAATAAAGCTTGTCCTTGGCTACCAGATGGAAGTCCACCAGAACCAGTAAGAGTAAGTGAACCCCCAAGCGATACTGTACCACCTCCCGATATTGTACCACTAGTGTTTATTGTAACACTGCTATTAGCTAATGCGCTATTAGGTACTGATGAAAGACGTGCGTTAGGAAGTGTACCACTTGTAATGTTACTAGCATTAGTAGTGTCTGTAGTAGCAGATGCCGCTAAACCCGTAATCGTGGATGCTGGTTGTGTACCAGTTTGGTTAGATCTCTGTATCGAATATGCCTGAGCTGCGGCTGCTGCACCAGAGACGTCAAAGCTACTTGGGCTATAACCTGTATCAGCTATTCCCGTAGCACTTGTATTGTTGAATGCTGCAAAGTGTCCTGAAGTGCTTGTGCCTGATCCTGTGACATTACCGCCCGTAGAAGGCGTTATCCATTGCACTCCGCTACCCGTAGATTGCAAAACCTGTCCGCTAGATCCTGCGCTACTACTTGCTGTTAATGTGCCTGTTAATGTAAGATTGGATGCTGATCCACTACTAGATGCTACGAAAGCCGTACTGTTCTGTGTAGCTGCTGTACCAAGTCCTAGGTTGGATCTTGCCGTAGAAGCAGATGTTAAATCACTTAAGTTACTAGCCTTCTGTAAAGACGAAGCCAGCACAGTAGCCGCCGCACCACTAGGGTCATAAGCCGAACTAGACGTATATGCCGCAGATCCTAATGTACCACCAGCTCCTACGTTTAACGTGCTTCCGTCAGTGCTAGCTAGGGTTAGGGTATTACTTGCTGTTAAAGTCTTACCAGAGGCCACAGAAAGCCCTGTAACCGTTGCTGCATTGCCCGTGGTGTTTCCTGTACCTCCATTAGTCTTTGGCAATACTCCGCTAACTTGAGACGTTAAATCCACGGCGCTTAAACTACCACCTAAAGTAAGATAGCCACTAGTAGTAACATCACCCGTAAGCGTAATGCCGTTTACTGTTCCTTGGCCTTTAACCTCGGTAACTGTACCAGATCCTCCGCTTGTAACGCTGATTGTAACATCACCTACGCCAGAGGTAGGACTAACTGATACATTAGATCCACCTGATATAATCTTAGTTACCCCTGATCCCGTACTCGTACCAGTCGTTGCCGCAGGGTTAGACAGAGCCCCGCCAGCAACAACGTTTTGTTGGTTATACGTTAGATCAAAGTTGGAAGTGGAAGGCATTTATTATCCCACTCTAACCCAAATTAAGTTCTGACCAGATGCCTGATAAAGGGGGACAACGTAGATGCCAGGGTTATTTACATTGTTGTTTGTATTAACACGCAGCTTCCAAAATTGAAGTCCGTCTCCTGCGCCAGGATAGGTGATAGACGTAGATATAATAAGCGGTAGGTAGTTATTGGTAATATTAACTACGCTTAAGCTATTAAGAGATGTTGTGGTACCCGTGTTGGATGGCGTACCAGTTTCTGTTGTAATCCAAGGAATGCATGGAATCTGAGGGCCACCAGAAATGTTAGGAAAAGGACTATATTGATTGTTCGCAATCTCCTGAGCTATGGTGGTAAGCCTATCATCATCCTGCTCAATCATCAAAGGGGTTAGGAGACCTGTGGAGCTGAATGTAGTAGTCTGTGTAAGCGGAATGTTACGCTGAATGGTAATCAAATCACCAGCCGTAGGGATGTGGCTTCCTGTGCCCGTAAACCCCGTCCATGTAAGCGTACCAGTTTGTAGCTGATTCATGGCATTATACCCACCACCACTAATGGTGTAGTCTACGTTGTAGCCTAGGGTAACAGCCCCATTGTTTACGATGAGGTCAGGAATGCCATTGGTATAGTTAAACGGAAAGCCTATAGGGATAGGGGTGGCTGTATTGACGTAAGCCGTTGTTTGGGTAGCTGTTTGACTTGTTACGCTCATCGTTAGTCTGGTTTAGATTGTTTTTCTTCTTTGTCCATCTTGAAGGGCGAAATACCAATTTCAACCAACTCCTCGATAGCCTTGTTCACGGTGTCGATTGGACCCATGTTAAATTTGATACCATAGCCCTTGATGGATTCTCCCGCCTCCCTAGCATGTTCTACGGCTTCTTCTAGGGTGTTTCCCCAGCCTACCACGGCTCCTATCTCTATCATGTCCTCATGCTGGGTTACTACAAAGCGTTTACCATCAATGACTACGCAATTATAGAGCTTTATTTGGTTGGCATACTTCTCTGGGTAATCAACGGCTTGCCAGTTGTCCTTAGCCCATTGGGACTTAATCAAGACCTCTACGCCCCATTTGCCAGCAGGCTTAGGCTCTACCAAGATCCCCTCTGAGCCATACCAGACAATCTCGGATAGGTTGGTGAATAGCTCTTGCCAGAGTTCTGATGGCGGGGAAGGGGCACGTATTGTCGCATCCACCATATAAGGCTTTAAGTCCTTTCCTATACGCACCTCGTTAGACACCGACGCACGGCATCCATATTGGGCAAACAAAGGAGCAAAGGTTTCATTCCATCTTCTTAAGGGCTCAGGTATATCATCCCATTTAACCATCTGTCCTACATAGCCCATGTCCTTGGCCTCTATGCCAAATAGGGTGTTGTTGGGATACATGCCGTCTATGCAATAGGTGTCTATACCCACCTCTACGCGGTCTGGGAGGTCGTCCTCTACAATGAACTCTAGCTCCTCTTTGAAGCCGCCTATGTCATTAGCTATGGCATGCACCTTGGGTTCTACTACGTCCCATTCAGGGCTGAAGAAGGTTTCTGTTACCCCGCGCCACTTATCAATCTTTACATGCTGCCGTGGATGGGCCTTTAGATGCGTTTCTAATGCCGTTACGCCCTTTACCACCTTCCAAGGCTGTACAGGTAGCCCTCGCTCCTCCATGAGCTTTTTACATAACTCTCTGTACTGTTCTAGCTCCTCAGCATTCCGTGGCCCCCAAACACGCTTTCCTAGCTTCTCTAGGTGTATCTGCAAGGCTGCCGTACCAAGGTCGGGGAATATGAATATGTCCACCTTATCGAAATGGGCTCCAAAGACATCATCCACCAACTCCACGTTCTTAAGCCCTGTGCCTATTAGCCCAGAGTTCATGGTGGGGAAAGACCCTGCATAAGGGATGTGTAGGTAAACCTTCTTGAAGTCCCGCCCAAACCTTTCGGCTAAGGAACAGAACAAGGGGTTACAGCACACTAGGGCAATCTTCTCAGAAATAACGTCATTCTCTTTGCCAGGTCCTACGTCATCTGGGTAGTCATCCATCATGGTCATACGGCTGTGTAAGTCCTCACGACCCTCGTCGTCCATAAGCTGGCCTGATTCGCGGGCAACCCTCATCCCTTCATAGCGGTCTACAAAGGAACCATCATTAAGCAGAAACCCACGCTCTCCTATGACCCCCGTATCATCGTGCATACGTGCGGTATGGAGAACGCCATTAGAGTCTTTAACTGCTGCTGCTTTAATCCGTCTCATCATAGTCTGGGTCTCCTGAGGAATCGTCCTCAATTTGGGGAATAAGACATCCACTACGGCCCGTCTCAGCCATATTCATGTCATATTCAACTTCGTCTGGAAATGGGCTACTCATTTAGATTTTCTATAACTCTTTTCAATTTTTCTAGGAACCGTAGACCTTAGTCCAGGAGTTCCAAGTTTTAATTCTTCAACAAATGGTTGTACTAATCCTTCAGTCTTAGTGCCTCTGTAAGTTGGTTGTTCCCAATATTTCCACCAGTCTTTTCTGTCCATAGCCTTAGCTATATCATCTGGTAAACCAGCCGTAAACAAACTAGACATACTTCTTACAAATGCCTTATCCTCATATCTAGGGTCTGTTAAAGCTCCAATACCACCCATAGCATTTACATAAGGTATTGTATCAGCAACGCCAGCAGACATCGCTAACATGCTCATCATTGCAGACTCTGGCATGCTTATACCTTTTTTGTAATACAAAGAGTTAAAAGCTCTACCCATAGTAGCACCAGCTTGCACGGCTTTAATAGCTTCTGCTTCTAAGAACTGTGCTGGGATTCTTGTATCTCCCATTTTCATCTGACCAAATTGTAATTCACGCTCATCACGATATTCACCCTTTTGGCGCAATCCACCAACCTTATCCCAGTTGTAGAATCCAGTAAGAACCAATGCAGCACCTACAGAACCTTTACTAAAGTGTCTTACAATAGAATCTACTTGATCTGAGTTTAGTCCTTCAAATGGACCTTCACCCCGTCCTACAGCAGTAAAAACAGTTCTAATAGGCAGTTCTAATATGCCGCCAATTCTGATTGCTAAGCCCTTAGCTACGTTAACTGGAACTTTGTCTATTGGAATTGCTATCTTGCCTGTAAACGCAGAGGTCTTTCTAAAGTAATCGTAAATAAAACTATCCGTATCTGACTTACTCCAACGAGTAGTAAGTTGATTGAAATCATTAACAAACTTATCGTCTTGCATGTAAATAGACCGCTTGGAATATTCCCATGCTTGTTGCATATTCTTAAATTGGTTTACAGGTTCTTTAACATAATTAGGACCAAAATCTCTTAAGTCCTTTTCTGTTAAGTAAACCAATCTGGCAGCATAATCAGATACCTGTAATGGGTAGTGTAATGCTTTATGTAAGTGCTGAGGATAGGCTAAAAGTTTATCAATTACGTCACGAGGAACATTGTTCTTTTCAAACATGCTCTCAAGGTTGGCAGGTTGTTCCCTTAATATTTTTAACATCCCTGGTAGTCCTTGATTCCACATTGCAGCGTAAGCCTTTGCTTCACCTCGTAAATAGCCACCAAACGAAGGAGCAGATTCAAACCTAGAGTTTAACGAAGTGCCTTCAAAAGCTCTGTGTGCTAAACCAAGTCCATATCCCACAAATCTGTCTATGCTTGCACCAATGGCGTTTTCAAAAGACAGAGCGATTAACTTAATAGCGATTGCTGGGGAAGAAAGAATTAAAGACTTCCTAACCTCTACTGCTGTATCTGCCACTTTTTGACCAACTGATCTACGTTTTCTTTCAAGTTCGTAAGCTCTAGATCTAAACTCTTGTTTAAGGGCATTTAGTTTTGCGTAGGCCAAAGATGATTCCTTACCCAAATAAAGTTCTTTTTTAGGTACAGGTTCAAGATCTCCTCTTTGCATCTTTTCCTTAAGTCTGTCCGCAAGGCTAGTAAAACGCTTAGCCAACTTTTTATCACGGAGTTCTTCAGGAGTTAATTTAGGAGCTTCTTCTGGAACGCCATATCTGAACTCATTAATCTGTTTATTGAGATACTTTAATTCCTGTTTAGCCTTTTCAATTTGTTCGTTATAAGGAAGTTCTTGTTTCTTAGGAGGTGCTGGCTCTCTTGAGTCTAATATCTCCCTACGTTTCTCAATCAGCTTGTTTAAGGAATCCAGCTTCTTCTTAACTTCATCTTGTAAGACAGGCAGCTTCTTACCTTTGCGTGCTTCTGCTAATTGCTTAGCCAGCTTCTCACGCTCTTGTAAAAGTTCTTCTATTTCCTTTACCTCTGGTCTATCAGAAGTTTTTGGCTTAGGTTCAAATTCTCCCTTTTCAATCTTTTCAGTAAGAGAAACAATCTGGGCTTGTATCTTTGCTTTACGTTCTTCTAAAGCTCTATCGTCTTTTGCATGCTCAATGTAAACAATAGCTTTGTTGTAAATTTCTTTTAAGTTAGGAACAATTTTATCCCCAAACTCATCGGTCATTTTCTTAGACCATTCCGTAAACTTCGTTGTGCCTTTAGCAATGTAATCAGCACCTACTACTGATAGATGGTAGCCAATGTCACCAGCAGCAGAAAGCCCTTCGCTAGCTCTAGCACCACCTAATATGGACTTAAGTTCTTTTCTAGACTCAATAGCCTTTTGAGATAGGTAATCAGCTATTTGCTTAGAAGGTCTTGATTTCTTAGGAACGTCTTTTGGCGCAGAGGCTCTAGATCTACTTTCAGCATTCTTAATATCGACTTGCTTTTGTGCTTCATCAATCTGTGTAGCCAACTTTCTAGTGTTCTCTAATTCTTCTGGTGTAAGCTCAGATCCTTTAGCGGCAGTTAATTTTCTTTCCAATGCTGGTAATGAGAAATCTTCTCTAAGTCCTGCTTTTCTAAACACAAGACTTCTGCCAGATGCAGTACCAAGTTTCTTATCTAAATCGTATATCTTGGCGTAATCGTCTCTAAGTTTATCAATATCGTTTTGAGCAATTTGTTCAGCTTGTGCATCTCCAGCTTTACGAGCATTCAGAAGTCTTTGTTCCGCAGATAGACGTTCATTTTCAAGTCTTTCGCCTTCAAATCCTAAAGCTAATTCCTCCTCCACTGTAGGAGTCTTGTTTGGGTCTTTTAATAACCTATCAACAGTTGATCTTAAATATGTGGGGTCTTGTTCTATTTTCTGACGTACATCATTAATCTCTTTATTAAAAGTAGTCTTTTCAGCAGGCGTTAATCTTTCAACACCCCAACGATCAGACATCCTGTCCATGTTTTCGTTGTTAATAGCCCTAGGTTGATTAGGTTTATAAGGCTCTACAACTGGTACATCAGCAGACTTAGATTGTTCTACAGGTGGTTGTACTTGCGGGCCATTAGCAGAACCAGCACGAGCGGCTTCTCCAGAATCAATGCGTTGTTGCATCTCCCTTTGCATATCTGCTTGGGAAACAGGTTGACCAGACGTAGGTGGTTTTTCACCAATTTCCACTTGTCCAGCAGTCTGTCTGTTTTCTGGCATCAAATTACCAGTTTTTATTAGATCATTACCAGTTTTGGTTAATTGATCTTTAGCTCCAGGAACATCAGTATTGTTAGCTTCTACTATTAAATCTTGTCCTGCACCTTTAGGGTCTGTCTTAGCTTTATTTAATATAGAAGTACTTATCTCTTTAGGTAAAACCGTTGATACAGTGTGTAAACCGATTGCTGTTGATCCAGCAGTTTCCCAGAATGCTTCAGTACCAGATGTTATCTTATCTGCCGTGGTTTTATCTGGATTATGTAAATCGTTATAGAACTTGCTGATCTTGTCAGAAGCGCTACTAGCCATCATGTAAGCAAAATAAATGCTTCCCATGGTTACAGCAGCCGCAGCTACTTCTGGGGCTAATAATGCGCCAGCAGCTCCAGCAGCCAATACTGTTAACGGGAATGCTGGTGTTAGAAATGTGCCTTCAGCAAATGACTTTGTACCTTTGTAAAATGGCTTTATTGCATCATATACACCTCTGAATACGGCAGGATTTACAACAATTTCACCAACTCCTTCGCCAAGGACAGACGAGTCTAATACAATGTTTTTGTCTGGAAGTAATGCTTGCTCAACTTTTTCCTCATCTGGTAACTCAAATGCCTTAGTGTTGATACTATCCCAAAACACCAATCCAGCCCTCTTTGTAAGTTCTTCAAATTGTGCCGCGTTCTGTGGGAATGTCCAAGGCTTTGGAGGCTCGCTGGTTTTTGCGTCGTAGTTCTTAACGTAATTTACTTGCTCGTGAAGTGTACCAAGAAAGTTATAGAACTCATCATCCGTAACATTCTTTTTGCTTTCATTAAACTTTTGCATGAACCCAGATTTTACAGCATCCCAGTTTTCAACTAGGTATGATGGAGGTAATCCAGGTAATTGTGTTTCTGCAAACTTCTGTGAAATGACTCTGGCTCTTACAGACTCTCTAGACTCATCACTAGGAAGAACGTTGTCTAAGTCATTAAACGCTTTCTTCTGTTCTGGCGTAAACAAATTGTCTATTCCTTTTATACCAGAAAAGAACCTCATGGATTCTGGCGTGTAAGCGTCTACTAGGCTTTTGTACTGTGTTTGTGTAGATGGCATTTGTCCGCCACCTTCCATTTTACTTATAAATGCATCAGGATTAAACCCAGATTGTTGAGTCGTATCATCAGGACTTCCGTGCCTTGATAAAAAAGCATCAGGATTGAATGATTCGCCTGTCGAACCTTGCATAGGTTGATTTGTATCTGAGATCACTTTTATTGAGATAGAAGTTTAAATATCTTTTTAGCTCTTGGATCATCTGGATGTGCAGAAGCCCACTGTAACGCAGCTTTAGATTCTGTTTGTTGTGCCTTATCAAATGAATCCTTAGCTTTTACTTCAGCATCTGGAAACTCAATTTTTCTGCGTTGTTGTACCAGCCAATCAGGATCAGAAGCTTTTTGTGGGTTAGCATGAATAATATCTAAGAAGTCTTGTAATTTCTTTGCTTGGTGTAGTTCACTAGCTTCCTTCAAATCTTCTCTTGTAGCACCACCATACTCTTTAAGTTCATCGTCTGACATGTTGTCTATACGTTCTTCTACATCTTTGTAATTACCCATTTCAATGTACTTAGGAGGTTGTGCGGCGCTTCCACCAAAACCAAATAAACCAGTTGTAGCAGGCTTACCTTGCGTCATTGGTACAAATCTACCCCTTCTGCCGTCAGCTATAATAATATCAAGCTGTTGCTGTATCTCAGGCTTTTCTGTGGATATTAAACCTTTCAAAGCACTGTCATGTTTTCTTTGTAGTTCTTCTGTAAGTTTGTTCCTAAGCGGTAAGCTCTGAATTGATTTAATTTGAGCATCTAATTCACCTACTGTCTTTTCCATGTCTGGAACTTTAAGCAAATTAGTAGATATTAACCTGCCTCTTATTAAATCTGCATTGTTCTTATCTGTTATAGCGTCTACTCTTTTAGTTCTATTTAAAAGTGATTGATAACCTACAGCAGTAATTTCTTCATTATCTAAAGCATCTTTAGCTTTAGTCATGTCAGGTACTCCTAATGGGTTTTTATCTGCTTCCGTAGATAAAGCGTTAAGTTTATTTCTTTGTGATACTGTAATAGCGTTATTGTTTTCTACAATAGCCCTTTGTGTAACCTTAGGATCTAAATGCTTAAATTTGTCGTTAGCTAAATCATCTCTGAGTTTAATGCGCGCTGCCTGACTAGCACCTGTTATTGTTCTAAATACATTAGCAGTCTCGAAATCTCTGTCAGCTGTGCTTAACTCGTAATCAGCTTGTTCTTGAGATAGCATGCCGTCCGCTTGCATTTGCTCAGTTTGTTTCTTGTAAAGCTCTAATTGATTTGGATCACCAGATTCTTTAAGTAGTTTGCCTGTGGCTATATGTGATTTAACAGTTCTTTTTAACTGCTGTTGATCTGCCGCATGCTGAAATTCTGCCGTGGTGTCTACAACTCCTAAGTCAAAAGCACCTTTCATGTGCATCTTTGCTTGTGGAGTTAATCTTTCAAATAATGGTGCATTTTGAGCTTGCCACTCTTTTACGTTGTTTTCCCATTCTGAAACTATCTCTCTATCATCAGCAAATTGATTAGTATTTATTTTTTCTCTAAAATCAGCAGCCATTTTATGGAAAGAAAGTGTAGCAGTGTTTTGTACGTACACTTCTTCTGCTTTTTGCTTTCTGTCCTCGTAATCAATTATTGTGTTAATTGCTGATCCAAAAGATTTAGCAACTTGGCCTTGTAACTGTAATCCTAGGGTAGGGTCTACTTTTACGCCAATAGACTGATCTTGGACTTCGGATGTGCCTGGAATTGTAGGTATGTTAGCCATGATAATTAATTATTATACATCTCCAAAGTCTAATCCACCACTAGGTGTTCCATCTTTGGTTGTAGTAGGTGTTCCTGCGATTGCATTGGCTATATTGCCTGCTGCTTTGAAAAAGTCTGCTGCTGCCGATAAATGATACATCTGAGCCTGTTGTTTGCCTTGTAGAACTTCTAATTGTGCTTGGCTATACCCTTGGGCTTCTTTCTGTTGTGTTTGCGCCCAATATTGCTGGATGTTCTGTTCTAATCTGGCGGCTGTAGTGGCTTGTACTGCCATAGCGCTACCCGTATCAGATAACACCCCTGATGCTGCATATGACGCACGTTGGCTAGAAAGGTACTGTTCGCCCTGTAAACGTTGTTTTTGTATGTTAGCTACCGAGTTCATAGCTGCTTGCTCGGCATTAGCTATGTCTACTTTAGCGTTATAATCGGCAACTTTAGCTGCGTATGTAGCCTGTTTACCAGCCTCAAAGCCTGAGACTACGTTACCTACTGCTTGAAATGCTTGATCTACAGCCATGTTAAGGGACCTTGGTTAAAAGTATGTGTGGTTGGCTATTACTGTCATTCCAGCCGTTTCTGACCATAAAGCGATGTAAACCCGTATCCTTAGCCACAAATGACAATATGCAAGGGATCTGCTCGTCCTTAGCATTGGCCTCAAAGAAGCCTATTATATGGCTTATAGCGTCATTTGTCGTCCTACCCATAGCAACGCTAGGGTTGGTGGTTATAAAGTCTATAACGGCAATTCTACCGCCTTGGTCAACGTAGCACCATCCAGCTGCTATACCGACGCCATGTTCCACTATCACACCTAAGGATGGCAAACAGGCTAATGGTACGGGAGCTAGGCCACGTTTTGTCCACCAAGAGCTTATTTCTGGGTAGTCCTTCTCACGGTCTATAAGCCTTAGGTTCATGGTGCGCCTCCTATATCCTGCTTAATGGTTACGCCAAGAACAGTCATTGGAAGCGGGTCATAGCCCTGTAAAGTGAAGGTAGCATCCAGCTCATATTGTGTAAGCCCACCTACGTCCAATTCTAGGTCTAATGGCTTATTAGGCACAAATGGCGGAGGAAGCCCAGAGTTTTCCGTAATAGGATAGGCTTGTATGTCTACAACGTCTCCTTGCGGCGTAGACCATTGTCCACCAATAGAGTTGACTACACGGACGTATAGCTTGCTTAAAGCGCGGGTTAAACCAACTACCTCACCAGCCCTCTGGTCAACATCGAGCCTCATAGGTTGTAAGTACCAGTTAATTGGCAGTCCTACCCAAATTACGTCTCCCGTAACAGGCACATAGTTAGGTAGAGTGACAGTACCCGTATTGCTGCATACTAGGTTTCTAAAGCTAATCATACCCGTACCAGCCACTGGAATAAGAGCCGCTACAACAGGTCTATTGTGTAAGCATGCTGGAAGTCCTGTAAGCGTATTAGATCCGCCTGTTGAAGGGGTGTAGGACGTAGCACAATCTACATAGCAGGCTTGAGACAGAGCTGGCTGACCTACGTTATAAGTCTGCCACGAAGTGGGGTAGATACGCTCTATTGTACATCCAAGAGCCGTTGCTGGGTTACGTAACACAGTTACCCAAACTTCGTCATCTTGCCCATTAGCTCCGTATATTACTGACACAGAAAGTATCTTATCACCATTATCCTCGCCTGTCGTATGCTTAGCCCATGCAAAGATTTCCTGCTCCAAGCTATAAGTCATACCTATCA
>Ga0208257_1000342_pt1 | contig 14654 bp, 12 predicted proteins | sample CryBogCBH10Sep07_FD_184610 | JGI IMG/M metagenome (GOLD analysis project Ga0208257, IMG submission 184610) | Freshwater microbial communities from Crystal Bog, Wisconsin, USA - CBH10Sep07 (SPAdes) | ecosystem: Environmental > Aquatic > Freshwater > Lake | place: Crystal Bog, Wisconsin, USA... | reverse complement strand
GAAATATTTCAATTTAATGGTTCCTCTCCAACGTTTGGTGTTTTTAACACATGGAGGCCCCTTGCGCAATCTACGCTTGATAAATTAGGGCCCGCATTTGCTAACAAAAAACCTTTGGTTGGTCCTACTGGTGCTTTAAAAAGAGCAGCGGAAAATCCTGAATTTTTTCCAATTGGAACAAAAGCTATCAATATAATTATTGACCCAAGGAAACATCAAACCGCAACTGGAAATTATTCAAACGGCAATAATTACGCATACTTTCACCAATATGGAATTGGAAACAACCCACTGCGGCGAATTATACCTCACCCAGCGCCACCGCTTTTTATTGCTGCGGTAAGACGTGTAATTGCTCGTTACGTTTTTGAGGATGAATTTATTGAAACTCCACAAGAAAGACGAGCAGATGCAATTGTAACCAAGGTAAAAGAAAGTTCAAATGTTGAACACTTTCACCATAACGGTTCACACAACCCAATTAATGAACGTAGGTCTGTTGAGGTTGAACAACCAAGAGGCGGATTTGCATATCGTCTTGGTCGTGCAACTGGAAAAGCAATTACCAATATTTCCACTGTTGCTAAAAAGGCTGTAAGTAAATTTAAATTTTTCGGTAAATAAGGAACTATAAATGGCACAAAGAGACTGGTGGACCGATTGGGACCTAAGTTACGGTAGTGACGTTTTTGGCCCTTTATACGGAGGACACAGCGTTCAAGAAGCTGTTTATAGAACTCTTGAAAAATGGTTCCCAACTTATATTGCTCAATTTAATCGCGCTTTAGGTAGCGAGGTTTTGGTTAAGCCTTTTGAGTACAGGCACCGACCTGAATATCGAACATTGCCTCGAAATGCTGCTGCTGCAGTTCTTATTTCGGTGCCAACAACACTAGGCATACCTGAGGTTCACCAAAATGGTATACGTGTTAATTGGCAAGTTGAAGCAATGGTCTACATTTATGGAACGAAAGATTGGCAAGAAACGGAAGCTTTAACGCAGGCATATGCTGCTTGCATTCGTGCTTGCATTATTCAAAATCGCGGCTTAGGCGGTTTTGCCGAAACCACAATGTGGGACGGCGAAGAATACCTAGAAGGCGAACACAGCAGTGGTAGAACGACTGGAATTGCCCATGTTCGTTTTGTTGTAACTGTTGGAAGCGCTCTAAATATGTACGGCGGATTGCCAAGTCCGCAGTTTGCTGCAGAAGGGGCTGTAACAGAGCCTACGACACAGCGTTCAACACCAGCGCCAATAGCGACTGAAGTTAATGTCACTATTGCAAATGAGGAAATATGAGCAAAATAAAAATTTTAATTCAGTCCCCAAATGTCATTTTTGACGAAGAAGGACAACCAATGTCCCATGGTAACGAATACATAGTTAAAAATGGGAAAAAAATTGAGAGTTACATCTCAGAAGGAAATGCAGTTGTTGTTCAATCTGAAAACTTAAGTGAACAGAGGGAAGAACAAAAGCAAAAACTTTCACCAACAAAGAATTCAACGAAGCAAGAAACTGCTTCCACTAACATCGAGGAGAACTCAAATGGCTAATTCAGCCCCAGGCGTAAACATTAATGTTACTGCCAGTGCTTCAAATCCAAGCGTAAATGCCGCAACTGGCACTTGGTTTGTGCTCGGAATGGCCGCTGGCCCCGCTGGAGTAGCGGTCCCAGTTAATTCCATTTCGGACTTTAACACCTATTTTGGCCAGATTGTAAATGGTCAACTTACAGGTCGCTACACCCTAAACTCACACGTTGACAGCACGCTTCTTTACGATGCTCTTGACGTATTTTTCCGTGAAGGTGGCGTACGCGCTTACGTTTCACGTATTGAACCACAATCAACTGGCGTTGCTGCAACTTCTGGCACTACTGGTGGTAAGTTTGTACTTACCGCCCTTGGAAAAGGAACGTGGGCAAACTCAAGCAATTCTGGTGCAAATGGTGTAATTCTTACACTTAGCGGTGCAACTGTTAATTCAAACACCGTTTACACAGCAGCAATTTCTTACAATGGAACCACACTGGCTCGCACTGGTGGACTTACTTCTGATGTAGACGTAGTTAACTGGATTAATTCGCTTTCTAATTACGCTTCAATGTGTTACGCAAGCACAGTTTCTGGTTCAAGCATTCTTCCTGCATCTGGTTCAAGTGTAAGCATTTACCTTACTGGAGGAACAGATGCTTCTGTTGCTGACGCAGATGTACCAGCAGCACTTTCAGTATTTAGTGACGCATTTGGTCCTGGACAAATTTCTTACCCAGGAGCAACATCGGTATCTACATATGTAAATCTTGCTGACCACGCACAGGCAAACAATCGTGTTGCTGTTCTTGACGCTCAAAACACAGGCGTTGCAGCAGACCTTTTGTCCGACGCAGCAACAATTCAAGGAACAGCGATTGACCCTTCATACGCTTCAATTTTTGCACCATGGCTCATTGTTCCTGGTGTTGTAAACACAAATCCAAATCGACCTGCTGGAGCAGTTATTAACCGTACAGTTGCCCCTTCTGCACTTGCTGCAGCAAAGATGGCAGCAAATGACTTAGTAACCGATGCAAACAACCCAGCAGCAGGTATTGCTAGCGGTAAGTCAAACTACTCTGTTAATATCTCAGCCGCTTTTAGCGCTGCTGACCGCGCAAGCCTTAACAGTGCTGGTATTAACGTTATTCGTAACGTTCCAAGTGCAAACATTATTGCTGTTTATGGATACCGTTCACTTGCTTTTGATGCAAATTGGCAATTCCTTAACAACGTACGTTTCCGTATGCAAATTATTCGTGACTTCAACACAGTTGCTGAATCATTTGTATTCTCAGAAATTGATGGCCGTGGTCACCTGTTCTCACAATTGAACGGTGCACTTGCAGGTCTTTGCCAGGCTTACTGGGCTCGCAAGAGCATTTATGGTGCAATACCAGCAGAAGCATTTTCTATTAACACTGGCCCACAAATCAACACACCAACAACAATTGCTGCAGGGCAAATTAATGCTGCTGTAAACCTTCGCATGTCACCATTCGGAGAGTTTGTAACAGTTAATGTAACCAAGTATTTGGTTAGCGCTCCGCTTCCAACCCTATAACTTATAATCTAAGGAGAAATTAATATGGCTGATAATTTAGCAGGCATTCACGACCAGGGCTCAGAGCAGCAATGGCTGGCAACATTAAGCGTTGACGGAACTGACTATGGTATTTTTGACAAGTTTACAGGTGGAGACGTTACCTCATCTGTTGTAAAGCACCGTCCTGGTGGAATGGGTCCAGAAATTACTTACCTATCACTTCCAGTCTACTCAGACGTTACTTTGACCAAGGTTTACGAAAGCCACCGAGACCACGACCGCGTTGCTGCTTTGCACAATATGGTTGGTCGAGTTTTGGCTACAGTTTCACTTCAACCACTAGGAGACGACGGACACCCATTTGGTAACGTTCGTAGCTACAACGGACGCCTTATTGGCGTAAAAGACGGTGGAACTGACTCAAACAGCAACGCTGCCCGTATGTTTGAAGTAGACATTGCGGTTGAGACCGTAAGCGGCTAGTATTATAAACAACTAAACCATTGGAGGAACACATGGCTGAATTTATTATTGACGGTATGGAAAATGGAAAACCCGAAGCCGAGGCATTTGAGGCAGTGGAAGAGATTGAAACAAACAACTCTTTCACTGCCCTAGCCTCACTTCAGGCTCGTCGTGCAGAAATTGTTGACGAACTTTACACAGACATTAAAGTCCCGCGCTGGGAAGCGCCGGAACTCTACGTTCGTTTTAAGCCTGTTTCAACTATTAAGTTGAACAATGCTATTGAAAAGCGACGCAAGCAAAAAGGTGATGACTGGTCTCTTTTGGCCAACGCCGATATGCTTATTGACTCCTGTGTCGGAGTTTATGCCGTTATGAACGGTGACATTGAAAACAAAATTTCACTTGAAAAAGGAAACCCAAACGGTACATGGACAAAGTTTGACCACAAACTTGCTGAGGCTCTTGGTCTAGACACCCAACGTGCAACAGATGTTGTTCAGACTATTTACCTTACCGAAGGTGACCTTATTGACACAGCAAACAAATTGTTCAAATGGAGCAACGTCGCTAACGATGAGGCTGACGAAGCTTTTTAAAAGCCCTAGATGAAAACCCCCATATTGAAGCAGGAGCATACGCCACTATTTTGGGTATGGACGCTAGGGCGGTTTTAAGTCACGAGGGCAACGAAGATTACATAATTGATATTGCTCTTATTAAAAGGGCTTTAAAAATACAAAGTGAACAAAAAGTAGAAGAAATAAAAGTTCTTGCGGAATTGATTGGCCTAGAAGTCGCGAAAACCATAGCAAAAATCTTCTAACCGTATCATTTCGCCCAACCACATGGGCGGCTAAGCCGCTACCTCTTTTCGGGGTAGCGGTTTTTTTATTAAGGCACTAGATGAGTACACCAAACGAATTATCGATGAACATTGTCATCAGAGCACCTGGTAGTAATGAGGTTGTTTCTGATGTAACCATCAATCTACAAAAGATGAAGGTAGAGGTCAACGAGACCACTGCCGCCCTTAAAAGAAAAACAAAAGCTCAAACAGCCGATACCGACGCCGTTAAATTAAGCAACGAAGAAATTGCTCGTCAAGAAAAATTGTTGCGCGGTAATCGAGACGCAAAAACACAAAACACAGCCGCAACTGACAAAGACAGTGAAGCTGAAACCGCCAATACAAAAGCAAAAAAAGCAAAAAACGCTGAAACAGCCCGGGAAATTGAACTTGACAAAATTCTTTTTTCAATTCAAGAAGGCCTTATTAAGCAAAGCCTCATGGGGACACAAAACCTCATGGCGGCAGAACGTGGTTACTCAAAATTTTATCTTCAGACTAGTCGTGTAGCGTCATTAGGAACACCAGCCGTTTTAAAAGCTGGTACTTGGAGCGCACTTTTACTTGGTGGTGCTGCATACGAAGGTATTAAAAAATACGCAGAATTTAACAAATTAATTACTCAGACCATTACGCAGGCAGGTCGTTCTCCAAGTGAACTTCCATTTCTTTCAAAAACTGCACTAGACATTGCACGACAAACAGGTGCCAACGTAAACGACGTTGCCAACATGATGTACCGTGCTGCTTCTGGTACTGCTTCGTGGAATGATGGTCTTGGGGCTACAAAAAAGCAATTAGCAGACGTTACAAAACAAGTTGCAAACCTTAACGTTTTGGGAAACATTCCCGGCGGAGTTGCATCTGAACAATCTGCTCGTGTTGTAACAGCCCTGGTAAACGCTAATATTCGAGGTGTCGGAAGTGGTTCTGCCGGTGTTTCAAGAGCCGCCTACCTTATTAATGCTGCAGTGGGTGCTGGTGACATTCGCCAAAGTGAATTGGTATCTGCACTTGGTCGTGGTGTTTTAACATCCGCTAAAGCAAATGGTATGTCTGCTCGAGATGCTGTTTCGTGGATTGACCTTCTAACATCCCTTGGTACAACAGGTTCTGTTGCTGGTACTTATGTTAAATCTGGTATTAACCTTTTAACAAACCCATCAACTCAGGGTGCTAAAGCCATGGCAATGCTTCACATTGCTCCTGGTGATTTCCAAAAAATTATGTCTGGAAATCAAAACTACACAGGAAAAGATGGAATTGTTTATACAGGCTTGATGGGTGTGACCATGAAGCTTAAAGAAGCAATGGGTACACTTAACCCATTTAGCAATTTTCCTAAATATAAAGGCGCTCAGGGTTTTCAAGGTGCTGTAAATCTTCTTGAAACTTGGGGAGTAAATCAGATACCTAAAAACATGATTGAAGCCTGGAAAAGTGGAAAAAATTTCACTAAAGCCATGGCTATGCAGGCGGAGTCACTTCTTCTTACTAAGGCTTTTGGTGGTTCAAAACAGTTTGCAACGATTGCTTCACTTATTAATAACCCAGATAAATTGGCTGGAATTATTGCAGCCATTGACCGTCAAAACAACTCTGCTTCATACAACAGGTCTGTAAAAATTGCGCTTAACACACCCTCTGCGCAATTTCACAAAATGCTTCAACGTTTTAATGCTGACCTTATTAGCGTTGGAAAGAATCTAACTGGTCCTGCAATTCTTGTTGGCAAAGTATTTACTGGTCTTTTTGACATTTTAACACAATTTAAAATTATTCTTTATCCACTTGTTGGAGCAATGGTTAGTTTTATTGCTTTAGCAACCGTTGCTAAAACAGCCCAAATACTTAGGGGTGGCTATGCTTTGATGGGTGGGGGTTTTGCCCGAACATCAGGTTTTTGGGGTTCAATGATTGCAAGAAACCCAGAACGTTATGCCGAAGGAACCTTCCGAGGAAGAATGGTTCGTTCGCTTGGCTCTGGTGGTGCTGCTATGCAATCCACTGCAAAAATTCAAGAAGATGAATTTATTGGCAAAATGGGAGCAACATTTAATAAATTTGGTTTATCAACCGATGCATTTGGCGCCGACATTGAAAGACTTACTGCGTTTCTTGGTGGTGAAGCAATGGCTGGAACTGCTGGGGCTGCTGGAATGGCGGGTAGAAGTGCAGCAGAAATATCTGCCGCCGAAAGAGGGCTTCTTGGTAGCGGAAACCTTATTACTAAAAAAGCAATTCGTGAAGCATATTACCCAGGAATGCCAGCGCGTGGTAGAGCACAAACTGCATTAGTGAATCAAACATACGAAAAACTTCGTCCAATGCAACAAGAGCAACTAAGAACCATGGGTGCAACTCCTGTTGTTCCGGTTGCTACACGACCGGGTGTAAGACCACCATCTGGAGAACCAGCGGGTGTGACTGGTGCTGCTGCTCGTGAAGGTGAACAATTGGCCGTTAGAGAAACTGGAGCACTTGAGGGTGGTTTTTCTGGCATTGGTGGACGACTTTTAGGATTTCTTGGTGGCCCTGTTGGAATGATGGCAATGATGTCTCTACCATTTGCTCTTCCCTTGCTTGGAAAATTGGGTGGTTTATTTAGCGGTGGTGGAGGAACTCCATACACCCTACCCGGTGCTGTAACAGGTTTTTCTGCTTCTGAAGCAAATGCAAATCTTGCTGGTCTTAATAAAAAACAACAGGCTTCTTTTAACAAATTTGTAAACGACATGGTTGCCGGAAAAGATATCAATAAAGATATCAAGGCAATGCAAAAACTTGGTATTGCTAGTTCTTATTGGCAAGGACTTCTTGGTCAATCACTTGGTTCAAAGGGCATTAAAGTTGGTGTTAAAGACTATAACGCTTTGTTAAAAATTCAAAAACTACAGTCTCTTGCTTCGTCTATAGATGCTGTTGGAGTTAACAGTAAAAAATTTCTTAAGCAACAAGTTATGGGCAACAAGGCACTTTGGAATAGTCTTTCAAACGACCAACGTCAAGCTTACAAAAAATTGTTTAGTTCTAATTCTAAACCTCAAGATTGGGAAAAATTAACTCAAACTGCTTTAACGGGCGAAGCGGACATATTGAATACACAGTTTGGTAAAAAACTTGGACAATACGCACCTAACTTTGTTGCAGACGTGGCCACAAGAGCCCAAACTTCATTGTCAAAAAACATTCGCGGCATTAAGGGAACAAGTGCTGCCGCAATTACTGCTGAATACATTGGTTCCGCAAGATTACAAGCAACGGCTAATCAAGATTACAAAACAGCACTTACATTTAAACCAGGAAGTAAACTCTACAACGAGTACATGGACTTGTATCAAAAACTTACGGCTTCTGCGGCAAAGGAAAGGGCTCAAGCAGCCAAGGACCAAAAAGAACTTGGTCTTTCTGGAAAAACAATTCAAGACTTGGCAAATAAAATTGCTGCTGCTAACAAGTCTGTTTATCAACAGGCTGGGTTTGCAACCGCTGCGCAATTTGCTACGGCAATGGTTTCATCCCTTAAAACTGGTGGTCCTTTGTTAGCTCAAATTGTAAACGATGCAAACAAAAACAAAAATTCACGCGGTAACTGAGGATAATTAAATGACAAACCGAAACCCACCAGTAATAAGTCAACCGGTATCGTCAACACCAAATCTTTTTGCAACGTCAAGACTTATAACCCTTATGCCAGATTTGTATGGAAATGCATATTTGGGCGCCGGAAGTTATTTTAATATTACCGCAGGATTGGTAGACCACTCTTCATATGGTCCAATTTCTTCTGGTGGTTGGCAAACTGTAGACCGACCAAAACAAGTTGCAGCAACACAATGGTTTGACCAACCTCCTTATAAACTTGATTTAACAATTCTTCTTGACAAATCTGTTACAAACCCAACAGCCAATCAAGGAAACATTGCAAGCAAAACACATCCAAATGCAATTCCTAATCAAAACGTTGATGTAGAAGATTATTGCAATCAACTTGAATTGTGGCTTGAAGCAGACTCAGACCTTCTTCGCCCACCTTCGCTTATGATTAATGGTCCCGTTCCTGGAACCCTTAGAAACTGGATTGTTTATTCTCTTGAAATGACGGATGCGGTTCGTGATTTTGAAACAGGTTTAAGAATTCAACAATTAGTAAAATTAACTCTTTATGAATTCATTCCACCAGTAGCAACTATAAATCACACTCCTAATTTTTCACCCGCAAAAGCATGGGTTAAAAACAACAACACAACCGCCACCACAATTAAAAAACTTTATACAATTCAAGCCGGTGACAATATTCAATCAATTGTAACAAAAACAGGCGGAGACAATAATTCAGCAGCAAAAATATTGGATGCAAATGGTCTTAGGGACCCATCTTTAATTCAATACATGCTTGGTGAAGTTATTATTATTCCATAAAAATGACAACAAATACTAAATCAGCAACTGCCAAAACGGGCGCACCAAAATCAAACTCTGCCACAGTTTCTACTGGAGGCGCTAATGGTGGCATTGGTGTAATTGTTCCAGGAAAACCATTAACAAATACTGCTGTAAAAACCCCGCCAGCGGTTGGAAACGTTTCAATAACGTCTGGATTTGGTCCTTTTGCACTTGAATATTTACAATTTACAAATCCAAAAACTGGAAAAACAACAAACATTGACGTTAACTTTAGGGCCGGTGTAAACAATGTTCTTCTTCAAAAAACAATAATTGGTCCCTCTACTTTAACCATTCAAATGACCGACCCAAACCGCCAACTTATTAAAAGCATTGGCGATGGTGGAATTATTTCTCAAGGAACAACAGTAACAATTGTTGAAGACGGAAAACAACTTAATTTTGTTCTTGTTCAGTTTATGAAAGCCTCTGACCAAATTCAACTGGTTTTTGAATCGGAAGCTGTTTATACTTTGAGAAATCAAAGGGGTTTAATTACAAACACCGTAAGTACTCAAGTTACCGAATTCATTACCGGCCTTGCTACTGCTCCAAACAAATATCTTGCAGCTGGTCACAAAATATCGGTACAATCTGCAAATTACGCTACTGTTTGGTCTAAACTTGTTGGTAATTCTAAAAAAGCAATTGTTAAAGTTGGTCTTGGTCGTGGAACCACAGCAGATTCCGCTGAAGATTCCTGGTCAGCAATGAGTCGTATTGCATCAGGAGTTGGTTGGCGTTTGTGGGAAGATGAAAACATTATTCATTTTGGTCCTGATGAATATTGGTTAGGTTTACTTACAAAAAACAAACAAGGTGCGGCTGTTCCACCAATTAATCAAAAATTTAATCCCGGAGCAAAAATTCAAGAAATAAAAGAATTTAGCGACACAGTTCAACTTATTGATTACGACTGGGACGTTGGAAAACCTTATGCTCAGGCAACGGTTACTTGCATGTTGGACAATTGGCAATTTAACTTAGGTGAAATTGTTCACGTTACAAACCTTGGCCCAGGAAGTGGCTACTGGATGGTTTCTGGAATGATGAGAGATATGTACCTCCCACAGGCATCATTAACACTTCAGGTTCCAATGCCGTTTTCTCAAGTTTTACAGCCTACATCTGCTCCTTTACCTGGATTCCCGCTTATAACTGCAAAGATTGTATAGACATGAGAAGCACTAGCTCAAATGCAAATCTTCAACAAATCCTTAGAACGCAATACAATTACAACACAGATGCAGACCAATACACTGGGACCTATTACGCCAAGGTTGTTCAAACAGACGTTTCTGTTGCTCATTTAAGTCCACCGCCAATTCCAACCGGTCAGATGACTATTGTTATTTCTGCAATTAGTTCAAATTCGGTGTGGGGACCATTACCTTATCCTGGCTCAACTGCTCCACCATTGGGAACAACAGCAACGGTAACATTTGACCAAAATAACAACCCAATTGTTCATTCTTTTGTAAACTGGTCTTATAGCAGTGGCGCAACTGGAGTCCAAGGACACCAAGGTGTTCAAGGCCCACAAGGCTTTCAAGGTGCTCAAGGCACTCAGGGTGCGGGTTTACAAGGCCCGGATGGAATACAGGGCCCACAAGGCCTTACAGGTGCCACAGGGGTGGGTGTACAGGGTTCTCAGGGTTACACGGGTTCTCAAGGCCCTCAGGGATACCAGGGCCCAACAGGACCGCAGGGTTTTCAGGGAAACCAAGGATTCCAGGGAAACCAAGGAACTCAAGGCTCAACGGGTAACACCGGAGCACAAGGTGTCCAGGGCTATCAGGGCTATCAAGGAACTCAAGGAAATCAAGGCCTTCCTTCAACCGTTCAGGGCCCCCAGGGTTCTCAAGGCCTTCAAGGTTCTCAAGGTGCTCAAGGCTATCAGGGAACTCAAGGAGCACAATCTGCCGTTCAAGGCCCTCAGGGCCTTCAGGGTGCGCAGGGCCAAATAGGTCCTCAGGGTTTTTATGGTGCCACCGGCTCACAAGGGCCGCAAGGTTTTCAAGGTTCCGCACAAGGCGTTTATTCTGGCGCAACTCCACCAAATGACATAAACCTTGTTTGGCTCAATACCGCTGCCACCGGAAATGGAACGCAAGGTCCTCAAGGATATCAAGGATATCAAGGCACACAAGGCACACAGGGTTACTCAGCCGCAACAACTAATGTAGTTTTAAATGCCCCATTTGAAAAAGTATCAATAAATGGTACGGCTTTAACAGGCGCTCAAAATATATATGTAACAACAAATGGAAGTTTTTACCTTTTTAGCACCGCTGCTACAGGTAACTTTTCTTTTAACGTAGCATCTACCTCCTCAGCAACCCTTGATTCAATTTTGCAAACCGGTCAATCAGTTACCATTGCTATTCAAACCGTTCAGGGAAGTTCTGCTTTTTATTGCACCGGACTTTCTGTGGATGGAACTGCTCAGTCAAACTGGAATGGTTCTACGGGAAACGTATTTTGGCAGGGTGGTTCAGCGCCCAGCGCCGGTAATGCTTCGGGAATCGATGTATATACGTTTGCCATAACCAAAACGGCAACAGCAACATACACAATTTTGGCAAGTATGACCAAGTTTTAAATACTTGAAATTGTTTAAAAAGGGTGTATGCTTCTTACTATGCTGAGCATTTTTACACCTAGTCACGACCCCAAATACCTCGACGAGGCATATGAGAGTCTAAAGTCTCAAACTAACGAAGCCTGGGAATGGATTGTCGTTTTAAATGGCAAAGCCGAATGGTCCAGACCAGAGTACGACGACCGTGTTAAAGTTGCTTATGCCAAACCACAACTAGGTGGCAGTGTTGGCGCACTTAAGAGATATGCTGCCGAACTTTGCACCGGTGACATCCTGGTTGAACTAGACCACGATGACATTCTTATGCCTACCGCATTAGAAGAAGTACAAAAAGCATTTGACGAAAATCCAAATGTTGTTTTTGTTTACTCAGATTTTTCTTACATCAATGCAGATGGAACACCAAACTTTAGCAAATACGATGCTTCTTTTGGTTGGGAATACCACGAAGAAGATGGCTACAATGTTTGCCACGGTCTTGCGCCAAGTCCCCACAACGTTTCATTAATTTGGTACGCACCAAACCATATTCGTTCTTTCCGTGCTGATGCTTATCGAGCAACAGAAGGATACAACAAAGACATGAAGGTTTTGGACGACCAAGACATTATGTGCAAGATGTTTATTCAAGGTGATTTCTATCACATCAAGAAGAACCTTTACCTTCAGCGCGTACACCCAGAAAACACACAGGCAAAGTCTGACATCAATCCGTTTATTCAAACGGAAACAGTTCGCATGCGTGACAGTAACATTCAACCACTTCTTTTGGCTTGGGCAAAACGTAACAACCTTATGGCAATTGACATGGGTGCTGCACACAATCCAACACCAGGATATGCAACATTAGACATGCACGAACCAGCAGACCTTGTTGGTGACGTATTTGACATTCTTGAAAGCCTTGATGACAATAGCGTTGGTGTTATCCGCGCTGTTGACTTTTTAGAACACATTCCAGACAAGGTTCGCCTTTGGAATGAAATGTACCGAGTTCTTGCTCATGGTGGAATGGTTCTAAGCCTTACACCAAGCACAGATGGTCGTGGAGCATTCCAAGACCCAACGCACAATAGTTTTTATAACGAAAATTCATTCTGGTATTTTGCAGACGAAAATTACCGCAAGTATGTTCCAGAACTAAAAATGGATTTTCAAGCAACTGTGCTTCAGACGTATTTTCCAAGCGACTGGCACAAACAACACAACATCTCCTACGTAAACGCCAACCTTATTGCTCTTAAGGGTGGTGAGCGCCAAGGAGGCAGACTAGGAATTTAAATGGCTGAACCAATTACAAACCTTACGGCTAACTGGGTTGAAAATACTGGAATAAAAATTCAATGGACAGCGGCAGCAGACGTAACAGTTAATTCAAAATATGAAATATACTTGCTTCAACAAACAAGTGAATTTCAACCATTTTGGAATCTTGTTTCAACATTAAATTCTAGTCTTGTTTACAACATATCTACGTCAACAAATTCGCTTACGCCGCCCGTTAATTCATACGAACTTCCCTGGGCAACGTACAAGCAACTTTTGGAACAAAATTTAATTTCACCAAATTCTGTTGCATTTTATATTAGTCACATAGATTCAACTGGCGTTGAAAGTATTGCAACAACAATCTCTGTTTTTCCTAATCAAAAAACAAAAAGATACAGTCAACCTCATTTTGCAAATAATTTGGTTGTTGACCAATTTGGTCAGTTTATTACAAACCCACAAGATTCTTACGAAGAAATATCAAATAGTGTTTCTATATTTATGGGAACAGACAAAGGTCAAAGAACGGCAGTACCTGGGTACGGGGTTGATGACCTTCCATTTTCTGAATTAAACATTGCAAAAATTAAAAAAGAACTTTCGAGTTGGGAACCTCGTGCCGTTGTTGACATTGATGTTAATTATACGGACAACAATCAAGCAACATTAAATCTAAAAATTAAGAACACAGGCGGCGCCTAATGGCTTACATTAACATTCCAGTAGTTACGGACAGCGATGTTCTTGTACAACAAGCACTATCAAACATTGCCTCCAATCTTCCTGGTTGGGTTCCAAGAGAAGGTAATCTAGAAGTACTTTTACTTGAGCAATTTGCACAAATGATTGCCGAGGCAAACGATGTTGCTTCTAACGTTCCTGACACAATTTTTGAATACTTTGGTTCGCTTATTGGAATTACACCAAACGCTGGTGCCGCCGCAACCATAACAACAACATGGAGTCTTGTTTCTTCTGCATCCAGCCCTGGATACACAATTCCAGCAGGAACTATTGCTGGATTTTTTTACGGTGGAGCTGCTTATCAGTTTCAAACACTCAACGACACAACAATTGCTGCAGGTTACTCAACAGCAGACATAACAATGCAGGCTGTTGAATCAGGTTCAATTTACAACATTCAAAATATTTCCGGATTTAACCCTTTAACTACATACCTTGAGTTAACAACGCCAAATCCAACAATTTCAAACATTATTATTACAGGAACATACGCAACAAATACAACACTAACTCTTGGTGTTGACCCAGAAACAACAATTGATTTTTTGAATCGTTTAACTAATGAACTTCAACTTTTAGCGCCACGCCCAATTACACCAAGTGACTATGCTTTGTTTTCTCAAAGTTACAATGGCGTTTATAGGGCATTTGCTTTTGATGGATTTAATCCATATACAAATCGTTTAACCGCTGCTGATGCAAATTTTACAACGTACGCAACCTCTAATTCTGCACCAACTGGTTGGTCAATTTTTGGAAACGGAACGGCAACACTTCCTTCAATTAAAACTTCGGGAACGTCTCCAAATAATTATCTTCAATTTACATCATCTTCTAATGCTCCAGTTAATGCCGCCCCCGTACAAACGGCGGTTTCAGCTGGAGCAAGTTCGATTATTGTAACAACAACAGGATTTAGTACAACAATTAGTTCTGCAAACCCATCACTTATTTACATTGAAGATGACATTAATGGTGATGAAATTGTTGTTGTTACTGCTGCATCTGCTGCGTCTGGTGGAAAACAAACACTAACAATTGATGCACCTGGATTTATTTATGCCCATCCAACAACCGCAACAGTTACACAGCTTCAGGGAACAATTCTTCCAAACATTACAGGACTTGCATCTAATTCAACGTGGTATCAATCGGCTGCTGTAATTCAAGCCGCTGGTTCCGCTGCAGAA
>Ga0208257_1000339_pt1 | contig 14714 bp, 4 predicted proteins | sample CryBogCBH10Sep07_FD_184610 | JGI IMG/M metagenome (GOLD analysis project Ga0208257, IMG submission 184610) | Freshwater microbial communities from Crystal Bog, Wisconsin, USA - CBH10Sep07 (SPAdes) | ecosystem: Environmental > Aquatic > Freshwater > Lake | place: Crystal Bog, Wisconsin, USA... | reverse complement strand
TAGGAACTGGTAGCGGCGTAGGCGGCGGAACTGGCGGTGGCGTAGGCTGTAATGGCGGAGGTAAAGGCGTTGGAGATGGCGGTGGCGCTGGGGGTGGATCTGGAGAGTAGTATGGTGGACAAGACACTGTTACTGGAACTCCAGTATACTGAGTAGCCGTAACTGTTACATCAGTATATTGTTGAGGATCGCCACTGAATGTATATGTAAAATTACCATCTTGATCTGCAACTACAGTTGCCTGTTGCCCATTACTTAGAGTTATAATAATAGTTGCATTTGGTTGATTATTTGTTCCAATTACATTTAATCCCTGATTAGATATATAATATGTAAAATTAGCGCTCGATGTTTGTCCTACATATTCTACAGCACTAGCGCTAACTCCATAATATTGAGCAGCTGTCCCTGAAAAAGTATATGTAAAATTACCATCTTGATCTGCAATAATAGTTTTTGTTTGCCCGTTACTTAACGTTACAACTACAACAGCATATGGTTCCGCCTTTCCACTCACTGTTAGTCCCGCATCTGAAATATAGTAAGTAATAGCAACAGCAGAATGCAATTTTACATTAGCGGTAATAACTACATTAGAAAACTGGCTTGGCGCTCCACTAAAAAATGCACTCCAATTTCCATTGCTATCAGAAGTTGTTGTCACTACCATTCCATTGCTTAAAACTATTGTAACTAGAGTATTTGGAGTAGTAACACCAGATACATAAAGACCATTCTTATTAATATAATAATTATTTATAGTGACTGTTCCAAAATTAGAACTAGATGTTTTTTGGCAACAAATTTGTTGTTGCTGATCTATAATAGCAAAATTAGAAGCAAGAACTGAGCTATTGTTTACAAAATTTGGTAAACTAAATAGGTCTCCACAGAAACATGATATTGGATATAATGTTAAAGATATTTGACCTCCCCAATTTTGCTGTAAAGATGCATCTGGGTAAATCGAAATTCCGTATGTTTTTGTTGACTCTCCGGGATCAAATGATACGTCCAATGTTATCCCCTGATTTAAAAATTCATTAGATAATCCATATGGTAAATATGTAGAAGTAAACTTTAAATTTGCTGATCCAGAAAGCGGGTAGTTTAAATATCCACTTCTAACTATATCAAAAGAAAAATATCTATTTGCTTTAAACCCAACAAATTGCGACGATGCTAATGAGCATGAGGTATCATAATAAATAGGATCAATCTTTTTTCCAGATACAAATATATTATAGTCTCCACTAGAGTAAGTATAATCAACTTCTAAAGAGCTAGATCCACATATATTGCCACAATCGCCAGTATAGAAATATGCACCCTGATTACTATAAACCAAACTAGGAGTATTTATAAATTTATATTCTGTAATTCCAGTAAATAATCCAGTTGTTGATCCTGAACCGGTTATTGATACTCCGGTAATCCCCGATGAAAATGGCTGCCTGTATATATCAACAAGCATCATAGTTCTTTGTTTTTTAGATTTAAATGTCGAGTTTAATGGGAATGAATTTCCATTTCCAGATATAGACAAACTTATCTCAGCAAAATCCTGACCATTAATTCCATTTGCATTTATATTAAAATCCCCCAAGTCAAAATTACCAGAAACATAACTAAGTATTGGAGTGGTTCCTGTATATGTTAAGTCATGAACTATTGGGGTTAACTCCTCCGTCCATCCTATAAATTGCCCATCTCCATATCCCGGATATTTATCATCTTTATTTGCGAATGGATCAAAAAACGGTTTCTGAAAAATATTATTAAAGAATCCACTTCCACTTGGTGTATTTCCGGGTCTTGATATAGTGGTTCTTGGTAATGGGTATCCAAAATCCTGTTGAATTATATCTGATAAATAGCCTGTACCGCTAAAATTATACCCACCAGCCTGATTTTCTAGCATTACATATATAAAATCAGAACTGCAGCTAAAATCTTTAACGCCAGTCAAAACTAGCCCGCTATTTATTATCGATCTTATCCCGCCAGCGCCATCATCACGTGACCATCCTGTTAATATTCCATTATTTAATAATGCTACTGCATAATAATTATTACAACCTATTTTCTTTACTCCGGTTAAGTTATTACCACTATATATAAAAACTACATCAGGTATATATGGTAAAACATTTCTGTCTGCCCATCCAGTTATTCTTCCATCTTCAAATAGTGCCAAACCATATCCATATTGTCCAAGATAATCACCAAATGCAACATCTTTAATACCTGTAGTATTATTAAATAATACAGTATTTATATTTTGACCAGTATATCCATAATATGGATTATCAGTAAATGGCTCTCCCCACCCTTTCCAGTATCCATTATTTAGTTTGGCAACACCACCGGCTTCTCCGCATACTATATCAATAGCTCCGCTAATTCCAGTCATTTCAGAAATCTGTCCATCATTCAGTGACACGCTATTTATAAACTGCTCATCCCACCATCCTGTTATTGTTCCATCGTCTAGAAGCGCACAACCAAATATACTACCAAGTGCTACCTTTTTAACCGTGACCGTACTTAAATCTGGAATATTTAATTCACCGGCAATATTGTAACCAACGCCAGTTACGGTTCCATCTTTTAATAAAAATAGAAAATTGTATTCATTTTTTGCAATTTGAACTACTTGCTTATCTCCAGTAAGTTGATAAATACTATTTAATACTGATTTATTTCCCCATCCTGTAATTACGCCACTGGAATTAAAAGTTATTGCTGTAGTATGCGCATCTGAGCGAGATGGATTGGATACCCAGATACCACTACATCCGCTTATATCTATAGAGAAATGTTGGCCACTAATTTCATTATAAGGCCCAGTATAATATCCAGTATCACTATAATAAGTGCCACCTAATGGATTAATTTTTAAATTATAAGCATACTCAGTACCAATTCCTGTAAATGGCTGTGATGGTATATATCCAGAATAAGTTAATATTCCAGTCGTTATGATATCTGAATTTTCAAACTGAAATTCTTCTTTTCCACCAGATGGCGGAAGTAAATCAAATTTTCTTATATTTATAAAAGGTTCCCCAGTTACGCCCTCCTCGTAAAATGTTGAAACATACCCAATCCCTGAAATTACCGCGTCATCAAAATCAACATAATTTGTGTCAACACTTAATATTGTCTGAATAGTTGTATTTAAAGCACCAGTAACCTGTGTGGGCTTTAAACTATTTGCAACTGGATTGAAACCCGTCAATACATATCCCTGAGTTGTTACCTTACTTGAGTATGGTGTTTCTACTGTATATATTCCCGGATCATATGCATAAAAACCAAAATCTCCCCCAAGTATTCCAGTTCTTGGCGCTCCAGTTGCGAAACCATATCCCAATAACTTTACACTCGTGGAAAAATCTCCTGTAACATATATCTCAGGAGAAACTAATGATATTCCAGTATATTCAGTACTATCAAAATATCCAGTTAAAATTCCTGTAAATGGTAAATACATTACTGAGTTCGGATTTGTAAGAAGTCCGGTAACAGGGTACTCACCAATATATCCAGATCCACTGACATCTCCAGTAATAAGACCAGTTACATATCCTCCCTTAATACCTATTTGGCCAGAATATGCTACATTATCTAAATATGTATAACCAGTAGTATTACCATATAAGATTGTGCTACCATTTCCATATCCGGTTGCATAATAATTACCACTTATTGGTCCATCATCAGCAATATAAAAACCAGAAACAATTCCGCTACCAGTTCCATATTCATATTTAGAATTCCCAGTATTAAAATTAGATATTATTCCAGTATTATAACCATATATATAACCACTTCCTGTTACATATCCACTTATATTAGTATTATAAACATTTCCAGAATTTAAAACATTGAGATAATAATCACCAGTTATGCCGCTAACATAATTAATACCAATACCAATCTGCGCTCCATCTGGATTAGTTACATTTAAACTATATGTAGCGGGAACTCCAGCCCTCAAATAAGTGTTTGGTACGCTTAAATAGAATGAATACTGTTTGTTTACCGTTGGCGCGCCAGAAATAATTGGAGTGAAACTCTGTACTCCATGGTCGGTATATATCTGTAAAGCCACTGTTTGTGATGATGGCGTAACTCCAGAGCTATTTGATATTAAATAAAATGTTGCTGTACCGTACGCGGGAACAATTAAATTCTGATCCCCAGATATTGTGAAATTAGAATTAGAAGTAGTCGCAGATAGTATATTAAAATCATAATTACCGCTATTAGTAATAGTGAATGGAACCGCCTCATTCGGATATAAAACTAGAAATGGCTGAACTGGTGACTGTATTTGTGGTATGTCACCAAGCATAATTAAATTTTTAAAATCAAAACTTGCCGTCTCCGAGCTATCTAATACTATATTATATATACTTCCTTGTGTTGATCTTGGTGTACCCAAATATAAAGGAACCCCATCTTGATAAAGATCAATTTTTTCAGAATTTATATTTCCACTAAAATTCAAATTCTCAGTTGAGAAGTACCCACCAATCAAGTTATTATCTGGAGAAACTATTTGACCACTGTTTAAAGAAAACAGCGTTTCATTACCACCATCTCCAGAGAACACAAAATTAAGATATCCAGTGTTATTTTGAGGCACAAAATTTGCCGCCCAGTTTATTAAACTCTGGGGGTATATTTTTCTTTGTAATGTTCCGTTAATAATCATTATTTTTAAGTTACTTTTATTGGCGCAGTATTAAAAGTTTTAGCCGCAGATCCGGCAGTTTGAACATCTGTATACTGTTGGGATGTCATTTTTTGCAATGAACTACCTAAAGTTGGTGCTATTCTATTTTGTCTAATTATTTGGTCTGCTATAATATCTTCCGCAGGAGGAACAATTATCTTGTCTTCAAATGTATAGTCGGTATAAACGCCATTATCACCTACTGTAATTTGAACCGAGGCTAGCCCTTGCGCCACGGTAAAGATCGCTGGCATAACTCCTAATAATTTTAAATTAGCTTTGTGACACACGGTTGTATTTGACACTGCCATATGTGGGGCAAATTTAGATACATAATTATTTATGTCGCCATCCGTTGGCAGGCAGTTTTGCTGATTAGTTAAAATTTCCAAATTTTCACTTGTTAATTCTTTATATACATAATCAACTTGTGCGGCATCGTCTGGATTTGCCGCATCTTTATATACTACTTTTTGAAATTTTGGAACAACTTTTTGATACTTAGAGCTTGACTTAATAAATACTCTGAACCCTGCTTCCGCCATACCATCAAATACTATTGATTGTGCCGGGGGATAAATTGTAAGTCCCGCTGGCATCTTTATTTCTACAGTATTCGCACTGGCTAGACCATATGTTGCATTAGTATCCCCATCTGCTGGATACTCTCTAGTTCCATTAGTTGTATTTCCACCTACACCCTCATAACTAGCGCTTCTCGTCTTCATGGTTTTTGATTCTGACGGATGTGGTACCCCAGCAGTCGCAGTTACTTTATATTTTTCCTTTTTAACACTCCTTACCAAGAATAATTTTAAAGATGAATCTGCTCCAGCTTGTGCTGGATCTAATTTTTTTGTTAAAATATCTGGTCTACCATCATTACCCATTAAATGTGGTACTGTATTTTGATACCATTCCCATGTGTCATGCCAATCTTCAAAATGTGCTTCATCTGGGGAATATTTTGCAGCATCACTACGATCTAAAAGAATAAAACTTTTTAGACTTCTATATTTAGCATCTCCGCTAGTTGCATTTGAACCACTATTTCCCATTGATGTTAAATTATCGGATTCATTTGCGCCCAATACTTGAGTTATTTTTCCCACCCTAGATTTTCCAGTATGCCCAAATGAAAATATTGGTAATTGTTGAATGTATTCGCCCCTAGGATGGTAGGTTGCGCTTGCTCCCGCCGCATCAATATTTAGCTGATTATTATCATTACTACCACCAGCTACAGCCATTTTATCAAACTCTCTATAATAATATCGCCCTAAAAATTGCTTTGCACGAGAAGTATCTCTTTGTTCTTGCTTATTAAGTAAATCAGTATTACATTGTGCTAAAATAAAATAAAACGAAGGATCATTTTCCGGATCCCTCCCATCCGCCTTATCTTCTGCCTCTACATATTGTAAATAAGAATCTGGAACAAGTGCCCCATATGGGTCAGAGCCTAACCTTGCCAAACAGTCAAATATATAAGCAGTAGCATCATCCTGCTTTGAAATAACTTTCACTATGTTCATATTTCCAAGCTCGTAAATAGTACTTCCATTTGGTGCGCTACCGTCTGGGTTCGGTGCAGTCGGTGTTCCATCTGGCGCCGTATAACTAACTCTCCATGTTTTTGCTACATCTTGATCATATATCCCTAATAGCTCAAACCATAAAAATGAAAGACGAAGTTGACTTGGGTAATAAGCTAGCGCTGTAGAATAGTAGAGCGCAGTCATATCATCAAGCGTCCTTTGTCCCGTTTGTGGCCCATTAGTAGGCGGATGATAAGTATAATTCTTCTCATAAGTACCCCCTGCTTTTACGTTAAAAAGCGTCTCCGCATTTTGTGCACCAGTATCTGGTGTTAATAAATCTGCTAATGTTAATGCATATAATGTGGCAGCATCTTCTCTTTCACAATTATAATTTTTAATTTCACCCTGAGTTCCTATATAACCAATAAATCCTCTTGAAAAAGTTTTAGATTTAGTTGCTCCGTACTTAAGGCTTACAGTATTTTTTGTTCCAGATAACGTCGTCTCATCTGGTATACTAATCGGCGCGCTTCTATTTATGAAAACCAATTTCTGACTAACTGGGTCATAATAATAAGACAGTCCCAATTCTGAACACCATGTGGATAATACAGTTTTTAAAACCCCAGTATGTTGCGCCCTATGGTTAGAAATTGCACCTGTCATGTCAGTAGGCAATGTTACTATCAATCCTGTGACAGTATTTATTTTATTTAATAACTCGTTAAAAGTATAATATACTGGTAAAATTTTTAAATGTTTAACCTCATCTTGACAGGCATTTTTATATCCATTAGCTGGCATATTTGGACAAGGATCACAAGGATCTATTTTGCCAGTTGATTGTGCAGAAAAAGTTGTAGTAGAATCTAACTGATCATCGCACGGGCTATATTCCCTACCAACCAATATCATCCTTTTGGGAATACTGTCTGTTGACCCCATACCATCACTTGCACTGGCAAGAAATCCGTGCCTATTATGTAGCCCAACACTCCATCTTTCTAAATCTATACTCTTATCTATATATTCTAATGTTAATATAGTTTGCTGGGCAGACTGTTCTTTATCATATCCTATTAAATACCCATTGAAAGTAAAACTGCCTAAACTAACTTGTACAGTATTTTGATAAGACAAGTCGGAGTCACTAATTGAATAAGTGCCATCACTATTTACAACGCTTACCGTAAGCGTAGACGGGGTACTTCCATCGTTAAAATTCCAATTAGCAATAAATGCAAACCCCCCATGGAAGTTTCCATTAATATTATTAATTGTAATTATTCTTTGCTCAGAGCCCGGCATTAGTTAAAACCCCCATTTCCATTATATATAATATTTGACTTTATATCAAAAATACCAGTACCTATATTTGTATCAAAATTACCAAGTTCAATATAATCATATTGATTATCTAACCTGACTCCATTTCTATATGTTTTAGAAGAATTAGGTAGAAATTTTGACCTAGAATTCATTAAATTTGATTGAGAAATATCGTCACATGCACCATCTTCAACTATCGCAGAAAGTATGCTAGTTGGTAAATTAAAAAATAAACCAGTATTTTTAAAATATATTCCAGAACTATTTATACCATAATCTGCTGTTACGCCTATTTGTTCATCCGTCCCACTAATTAGTTTTTGACCATTCAAAAAAATTTGGGAATTTATTGGCCAGTTTAGTATGTAATTATTACCACTTTGCGTTAAATTACTATTCTGTAAATTAAAATTATCTATACACATTGTGTTATATGCATATGGACTTATAATATCAACTTTTACATAGTCCTGTATTCCAAAAGAGTTATTAAATAATATATTACCATTTGAGTCAACAACATAATCTCCAGATAAAATATTAGTTTGATTATATATATCTCCTGATGGGATAAGCTGTCCAGAATATTGATATAACCCATCGCACCAAACTTCGTAATCTGACTTGTTATAATTTATCCACGAGAAATAGTTAAAACCATTTGCCTTGATGGATTTTAAGTTATTCTGATTATATATTTGATTATATCCTGTATTATATACTATATTAACATTGTCATCATTTTCAATATTAAATAAAAAATTAACATTAGATTTTCCATACTTGATTATTAAATCATTATTTATAGATGAACTTTCGTTAATATACTGTGTTTCTGGAGTATAAATAGGTCCGTATTGTGGCAAAATTTGTGGTGTATACAATACTCCAGTTAGGTTTATTTGACCATACCCACTATAAGTGTCACCAAACCCATCTGTTATCACGCCAGTAATTCCATACGTAGTGCCAGTTACCCCAGTAAAGTATGGTAATAATCCCGTGGCATATCCAGTTATTCCTGTAGATAAAGTATACGTAGTAACATTTTCACCTGAAAAATAATTGCTAACTGTTCCACTATTTATTAGTCTAATATCTGAAATAGGTATACTAGGAGAAAAAGCTAAAAATCTTTCCATAGTTCCATTAAATGGGATATTTCTATTATATAAACCTGTATAATTTAAATTAGAAGAAATCCAAATTCCAGTGGGCTTAAAAATATAATTACTAGAAATAGCATATGAATTTAAATTTAATTCTTGTCTAGTAAAATCATAACTACCGAAACGAACTAGATTATTTTCTAGCGATAGAAATATATTTGACTTATCTGGCATATACTCATTTGAAACAAAAATTTGCGGCCCATTATTTGTATAGTAATTAAAATATAGATGATTATTAGCAGTAACTCCAAACTCGTAACCCTTATAATAAATAGAGTTATTATAAGAACCAGTTTCAATACAATTTACTAATGTAAAATCTCCTATACTCTTATTTTCATAAGTTATAAAATATGTACAATTTTGCGGATCTATAAATCCAGAGGAGTTATTAATATAAACTGAATTTCCAGAAAAATTAGCCAAACCAGATCCTGAATAAAAATTTCCAGTATTTTTACCAATTATATTTCCCGATAAAGAAAGATTTCCAGTAATATTTGTAACATACCTATTTCGTATATTAAAATCGTAAAATAACTGATAATTTTGATTAGAAATTGTATAATATTTTTTTAATAAATATGTAATTGCATTTTCCATATATTTTAATCACTTGCGCCAAAGTCTTTAGGCGTCTTTGTTGTTAGCCCCGTTTTTGTTACTGTTACTGAATATATATACCCACTATCATCTGGCTTATCGGTAGATTCTACTTTAGATTCAACCAGTAAAGAGTCAGTTAATGAACCGACAGCAGTAATAGCCTGATCTAAAAGAGTTGTTGCCATAGTGATACATGCGCTATCCAAACCAGCTACTTTGGCAGTGGCGGTTCCCTGAATACTTACCTCACCTCTTGTTTTCATATTATATTTTAATGCAGAAGTTCCACCATCTAAAAACTGAATTAGACTATAAGCATGAGTACTTGTATTGGCGCTAAGAGTATAATCAAAACTAGTAAAATTACTATCTGGCGGATTTGGTCTATTATCGCACTGCGCATTTATAGTTACAGTCCCATTCACTAGATCTCGTTTTAGTTCGAAAGTTAAAGGAACCGCGTTAATTACCGCCCCTTTTCCAAATTTATCAATAGAATTATCTGCATAAAAAGCAGAACATAGCGCCTGAGCCTGAGTTGGTGTAAAATCGAATGTCGCAGCAGCAGTTTGCCGTTGTACTTGACCTCCTCTAAACTCTACTTTTCCAGAAAAATTAATAGTAACTTTATCTGTAATATAGTCACAGTTCATGCTGAAATTATGTTCAAAATTCTTGACTTCACTAACCATACTATTACAAGTATAAGAGAACTCAATAGTTTTATCTTTAGAGTTTTCATTTACGCTCATGTTTTCTGGCTGATTTACCAAAGAACCATGGCCCATGTTATTAAAATAATTATTTAATTTATCGAATAATTTTACGGCATTAAAATCTGACCTTACTGCATCCATGTCTTGCCCAATTGATCCTGTAATAGTACCTTTAATTGTTCCAGTGCTTAAACCCTTCTCATCATCATACTGGCAATCAATAGTATAAAACATCGAAGAATCATTTGTCTGTCCAGACTTAATGATATACGTATGTTCGACGGAAATAGTTCCATTCATACGATCAATTGTTTCAACTATCTTTCTAGGTTTTAAATTACTACCTAAAGTATAAGTACTCTTATTGGAAACCTGACTTAGTTGCGGCAAAGTAGAACTATAACCTATACGCGCATTAACATAATCTCTCGCATTCGATAATGCATTTGAATTATTAGATCCAGCAGTATTGATACCTCTTGCCGACACGCGTCTGGTTATTTGTAAAGAGTTATTACGCTGTTCTGAATATGTGACAAGACTAACGGGATCAATTACCTTGGCAGTTGAAAAATAATCACTAGGATAAGCTGTCATATTCACAGTAAAACCTATAGCTCCATAATAATTAGAATCTTGAAAATCTATCGAGTCTAGCTTGCAATTACTTATAGTATAACTACCAACTACTAAATCTTTAAAATCTGCCTGAAACGTACTAAATAAAGCATTTTGTATCCCAACTAATGCAGTATACACTGAACTCAAATCGCTAGCACACGTATCCTGAGTAACGCTACCCTGTATAGAAATTTTTTGTACTGCGCCCCATCTGCTACCGTAGTCAATATACTCACTAGTAACCGATACCGTTGCCGGATACTTTAATTCAGCTCCATTGTATGTTATTGTTACACTCATTATTATGGAAGTTCTATTACATGTACTGATGCAGTTAATTGTCTAGAACTAGAATTATAAGCTAACGACATAGACTGGCCGTAATTATTTGCAGTTGGGCTACCGCTAGCAATACTACCAATTAAATCTTTCATTTGAACTGTAGAATCACCATTTATAACAGAAGTATATATATAATTTCTTGGCAATAAATTCCCATGTATAGCTGGTTGTAGAAGTTCATCATGATTTATTATTTTAAATGTCTGAGCCAATGGTCTATCTGTAGGCTGTGTAGATATTTTATCCATTATTCTTCTTACTTTTGCAGCACCAGAAATGATACTCACGCAATCACTGTATTTTATATTATAACTTATAGTTCCTTTTAATTTATTATGGTTTGTTGAAAATGAGTGCGGATTTCCACTCATTGCTACGCTAGCTGGAAATGTTCCATTAGCTATATTTTTCCATACAGCTTTAGCATTTGTATATTTTGCAGAATCCCCATCTGCAACATTTATTTCACCCATACCAACGATATTTCCCTCAAGCATATAATATTTAACTCCTGCATTAGTAGTTTCAACGGTATTCGTATATTCATGATAAACTTGATGAGTTGTGTTAATTTTTATATTAGTAGTATAGTTAACATGATAAGAAACCTTTCTAGCATCTTTATCTATTGTTAAAGATTTCACTAATGGTATATTAATTAGAGTCATTGATCCAACATTTGTTGATGCACCAGTTAATGATGTTAGTATGGAGCTACATCTATTAAATGCCCCATCCATATCTGTTACTGCCGTACTGGTTGGTGGTCCATTTCCAGATATATCTTGGTACTCAGCATTTTCGGTAACTGTCGCTATTCCACTACTATCATATGACAACGAATTAGAACGGAATAAAATATAACTAGTAGTCGAATCAGCATTTGTAGCTATTTCATATTTTTTACTAAAGTTACATTCGCTATTTACTTCATCATAAGTTTCATCAAAGAACGTTTTGCCGGGTATTGTTGTATAATCAGAAGCAACATTTGTAGAAGATGTTAGCGCGTTGCTATTTAAAAATGTTGCAGCAATACTTTTAGCAGTTGTTAGTCCGGTGCCATCATACATTGTTAATTTAACATTTACTGAATGTGAATGCGACTGAACATCTTGACTAATATCACAGCTACTACTTTCGGAAAAACTTTTTATATATTTAAAGTTATCTGCTGGTATGCTAGGATATTCCGAACTTAAAGTTGCCGAGCTTCCAGTTTTAAAAACTTCAAATACTACTTTAATTCTTTGATCTAATCCGGCTTGGTTTTTAGCACTTACACTTACGCTCTTTATTACTCCAGTTCCAAAACTTGTACTATTTACCGTTATTGTTTCCTCGGCAGAATGACCGTTGGCATAGTCAGATAAAGACAACCCTCCCGATAGTATACCCTCAACTATAACTTCCTCATTTGACTGGTACGAGTAAACCTCTCCCAAAAATTTGGTAGATTTCTTTCTAGATAATACTATTGCATCTGTTATGTTCATTTTATATTATGCTACCATTGTTGGGCCCAGAGGCATTGGCTTTGCCGCTGGAATTGTCATGGCAACCTTATCCATTCTATCTTTTAAATTTGCAACCTGTGGCCCGAGAGTATCATTAATTGCTTTTTGAATATTTGCTTGTAGTAGTGGCATTAATTGTTTTATTTGTTCGGCTTGCTGCTCTGGAGATGCACCGGCACTTCCGCTGCCAGTATTTACTGTCACAGTAATCTGTGGCGCGGCAACATTTACGCTTCCGCCACCACTCTTGCCCCCGGCCGCTTCTTGATCTTGTTGCTTTTTCTTTTCGGCGTCCTCTTTTGCCATTTGCTTATCAACTCTTGAAACTGCAATTTCTTGATATGTAGCGGGGGATTTTTTTTCTTCATTAGTAAGCCCAACACCACCGCTTCTAACCAAAGAGTTAGTAACTTTTTCTATTCTGCTCTGCCTGTCCATTTCTTTTTCTTTAGCTTCTTGGCCCTGTCTCCACTCTTTATCGTCATTTGTTTTCCAATTATCTGAACCTGCTATTGCGTTAACATTTTTAGATACTTCTGTTTTGGCACCCTTTCCTTCGCCACCTAGAGCTAGATAAATTTGTTTCAATGTTTCAGCAGCTTCTTGCTCTGCCTTATTTCCCTCATCTCTATAATATTTATTTAATTCTTCTTGGTGTCCCGGACTTTTATCAAATGCTTTTTGCAAGAAACTATCTTTATCTCCAAGTTTTGATCTATCTCCAGTTTCTTGTGCAACTTTTAATTTAGCAATATTATCTAATGCTGCTTCCATTGCAGTGTCCCTTTCTTTTCCAGAAAGTTTTGCAACATCTGAATATTTTTGGTTAGTAGCATTTGCAATCATTGCATTTTCTGCATTATTATTAATTACCTTATATTCGTCAGGCCCTTTACTGATTGATTTTCTAGTCTCTTCTAAATCTTTCTGCATTGCTCTTTTAACTTCTTTTTCCATTAGTGCCTCCGCACCCTGATCTCCAGTTGATCCTATATTATTTCCAGTGGCTAATCCACCTTGATATTTATCCCGAAGAACTCGGTTAAACTTCATGTAATTTTCCGCAATACTCCTATTACCCACGTCTGCCGAAGAAAGCTCTAGACCGCTATTTATTTTTCTTTGTTGGTCGTCTTTGAATTTTTGGGCACTTGTTCCGGCGCTAATTAATGCAGAAATCTCTGGGGTTGATGTAATTCTATTTCCCTCTAATGCAGTCATACCTCCACCAAAAGTTTTTAAAGATGCCTGTGCACCCATTATTGCAATCATTTTAGCTAACTCTGCGTTTGTTTTTTCTTGCTCTTGTTTTGCGCCATCTCTTACTTTAACTAATTCTTGCCTAGCATCTTCTCCCTTTTGTACATTTTCGGCCACTAAATTTTTTAATTCTTGACTGTCTTTTTGAGAAGAATCAACCATTTTTCCAAACTGCTCTTCCAATGCACTTCTAAATTTTTCCATATCCTGACCAGATCCACCGCTCTTTGCATACTGTTCATACGCATTTTGGACATTTTGACTTGTTTCTGTTTGTCTTCTTATTTCATTTGCTCCAAGTGATTGTATATAACCATTCCTCTCTTCCTGTGTTCCGTATTGAGATGTTGTAACATTTTTAAAAGGGTTGGTCATTAATGGCTTTATATTGTCGCCCTGCGCTTGTGTTTCATCTGGTGCGGCACTAGACTTTTTCTTATCCATGTCGTAAACTTTCATGAAAAGACTATCCACGGAATTTCCAGCATTAAGTTTGGTTTTTTCTATGATATCTGTTTCTTTATTACGGGCATTCTCGTCAATAGCAAGAGATTTATTTGCAAATTCTGCACGAGTACCCTCAGGGCTCTTGCCTGCTATACTATCTATAACTTCCTCCATATTCGATCTACGCGTTTGCGCCATCTCAGTTGAAAATGCCCTTGCATTTTGGGATCTTTCTATATTAAACCCTGCGCGTTTTTCGTACATTGCGGTTGCCTGCTGTAATAGTCCGATTTGTTTTTCTATTGCGCTACCATTTTGTTTAATAGCTTCCGCTTCCGCCATTCTTTTTGCCGCTGCATCGGCCGCCTGTTTTGCTGCTAATTCATCCGCCGCAGCCCCCTGTATCGCTGCTTGTCTTA
>Ga0208257_1000335_pt1 | contig 14748 bp, 12 predicted proteins | sample CryBogCBH10Sep07_FD_184610 | JGI IMG/M metagenome (GOLD analysis project Ga0208257, IMG submission 184610) | Freshwater microbial communities from Crystal Bog, Wisconsin, USA - CBH10Sep07 (SPAdes) | ecosystem: Environmental > Aquatic > Freshwater > Lake | place: Crystal Bog, Wisconsin, USA... | reverse complement strand
GCGTTTAGCTTTTATTTATGCTCAAGATAAACTTGCAGCGATAGCCCAAAGAAAACAGCAGGCTTATGTTAAATACATGGCCGCAACAACTGAGAATGTTCCGATAACTATAAATACTAATATGATTGGATATTATCGGTGAAGCCCAAGCGTCTTTCCCTGATTGAAAGATTGCCTGTTATTTTTGCGAGGATGACCTAATGGGATACGCTTCGCAGTCTGGGCACGCAAAGACTAGCGCGACTTCACCACGCGCTTTTGCCGTTTGTGATCGGTGTGCTCGCTGGTGGAACCATCAAGACCTCAAGTGGCAGTATGATTACCGAGGAAGGTCACTGCAAAACATACGCATCCTCGTATGCGAGACTTGCTACGACACTCCGCAGCCGCAGTTAAAACCTAGAATTATACCGCCAGACCCCCTTCCGATTAAAAACGCCAGAACCGAATTATTCGAACAATACGAAACGAATAATCGTATTACATCGGGACAGGATACGGTAGATTTCTTTACCGGTATCCCTATCTCACAGGGTAATAACCGTATTACTCAGGACTACAATAACCGCGTCACGCAAATGACTGGCGCGGCTTCAGGAAATAAAAATCTGTTCCCTGGCGTTAGATTTATGGTGCCTGGGGATGGTATTGATAATGTCCCCTACGGGTCATCCGGCGTGCCCAATACAGGATTAATTGTAGAAGAGACAACATACTCAGTTTGGACGAGTTCTCTAGTTAATCCAATGTATTTTGTTAATGACGCTGGATTCGAAATGTATTGGGGAAACCCGCCAGAGACTTAACGTTGTATCTTGCACACGTTTTTTATTATAATATCAGCGTAATGCTGCCGACTTAAAGGGTAAATCTGATGGCTAATTCGCCTTATGAAGTTCCGTATACGTTTGCCACTGTTCCAAATGGCCAGACCATACCTCTTTCCCAATTGGATGCAAACTTTGCGTATATTGAAAATCAGATTGAACAGGGCGGTGGTGGAACAACGGGTCCGACAGGCCCGTCTGGAGCCACAGGACCGACAGGAGCAGCTTCGACAGTAGCGGGTCCAACCGGCCCAACCGGAGCGAACGGAACATCCGTAACTGGACCGACGGGTCCAACGGGTGCAGCGTCAACCGTCTCCGGTCCTACAGGCCCCACAGGTGTTGGCCCTACAGGTGCAACAGGACCTACCGGAGCGGCAGGTCCTACAGGCCCATCAAGTGGCCCAACGGGCCCAACGGGTGCGGCATCTAATGTCACGGGGCCAACAGGTCCAACAGGTTTTGGACCCACTGGCGCTACTGGTGCAACAGGCCCTACTGGTGCTGGAGGCCCTACAGGCCCAGCCAGTGGACCGACGGGTCCCACAGGTTCCGCTTCTTCTATTACCGGACCTACCGGAGCAACTGGCGCGACAGGGCCAACTGGTTTAGCCGGACCGACAGGTCCTGCGAGCGGCCCAACGGGAGCATCTGGCCCTACCGGACCAACCGGCCCAACTTCCACAGTCGCTGGCCCCACTGGTCCAACAGGCCCTGCGGGTAGTGGTGGTAGCGGCACTGTTACCAGCGTTCAGGCTTCGGGTGGCTCTACAGGATTAACTTTTAGTGGTGGCCCTGTAACATCAACTGGAACATTAACTCTTGGCGGGACGTTGTTACCTGCTGCTGGTGGAACAGGCAGTAGTGGTGTTCCTAGCAACGGTCAGTTACTGATAGGAAACTCATCTGGAACGTATACTCCTGCAACATTGACGGCTGGTGCTAATATATCAATTTCCAATGGCAATGGTTCGATTACCATTGCAGCGTCTGGCGGAAGTAGTGGCGTTACGACATTTAGTGCAGGCACAACTGGTTTAACGCCTAATACACCTCAATCTGGTTCTGTTACGTTGGGTGGTTTTTTAAGTATTGCCAACGGTGGAACGGGTCAACAATCAGCGCAAGCTGCTCTTAATGCTCTTCTTCCCACTCAGTCTAGCGGAACTAATAATCAGGTTTTAACATCTAACGGAACGAACGCCGTTTGGGTTACGCCGACTTCTGGAGGGACTGTCACCAGCGTTAATGGTGCTTCTAATGTTTCTGGCTTAACTCTTACTGGTGGTCCTATTACGTCAACGGGAACATTAACATTAAATGGAACATTACTAGCAGCTAACGGCGGCACTGGGTTATCATCTGTAGGCAGCAGTGGTCAGGTATTAGGATCTACCGGTTCATCTTATACTTGGCTTACTGTTCCTCAGTTAAGTGGAACGAATAGCTGGACAAACACAAACACGTTTTCTGGCACATTTAGTGTTACAACACCTAGCGGTTTTGCGTCGTTTACTCCGACAATACAGGCAAACAACGGTCTTATATCAACTAACGGGTATTTATTTATTAATGGTAGCACACCTACCTTAAATTTTCAGAACGCTGGGGGGACTGCATCCTACGGGCAAGTGTTATCAGGCCCAACGCAAACTGCCCTTGTTTTCGGCTCAAATGCTTTCTCAATTCAAAGTGGGGGGTCGTTTCTTAGTACTAATCTTACAGTATCTAATGGAGAAATTGTTATTAACGCATCTGGGGGCGGTGGGTTATTGGCTTTCGGGCCAGGGGGCGCAACTGCTTCTGTCTATACCGCTCCTGGCGGTCTTATACAATTGGGTGTTCTATCCGGTAATATAACGCAATGCACGGCGGCTGCTAATTCTGGGACAACATCGACAGGTCCTTACAATAACGTATCGGATGCTCGAATAAAAGAGAATGTTACAGAGTTAACGAGTGCATTAAGTCTTATTTCTCAATTAAAGGGGGTTTATTTCAATTATATTGATAGCCCAAGCCTTGGACGACAGATTGGTCTTATTGCTCAAGATGTTATTAATGTTGTCCCAGAAGTTGTAACAAAAACAGAAATTCCTCTCCCAGCAAGTTATAATGAGACGGATACACAATATGCTGTTGCATATGCGTCACTTGTTCCCGTTCTGATCAATGCAATCAAAGAACTGGAAGAACGCGTAGCATCTTTAGAAGCTAAATCAAACTCATAGTAACGGATAACGCTCTTGTCGAACGTCCAAATCACTCAGCTAACTCCTGCGATTGCCCTTAATGGGATGGAAGAGTTGGAGGCTGTTCAAAATGGCACATCCGTTCGGGTTACGTCAGGTCAGATAGCCGCTTTTGGTCAAGGATTAGGGCCTGTGGGGCCTACTGGTCCAATTGGCATTACTGGTCCCACTGGACCAACAGGTGCTACAGGACCAACAGGAAATACAGGTGCGGGAACTTATACTGAAAGTCCAGACCCTCCTATATACACTCCTATAATTAACGGAGACCGGTGGCTCAATACGACTACAGGTGTTGAGTATACGTGGATTAGTGATTCAAATGGGTCTCAGTGGGTAGCACTCGGAGAGATTTCCGCAAATGGTCCAACTGGCCCAACTGGATCTACTGGCCCATCTGGTGTGAGTGTGACAGGGCCAACTGGACCGACAGGGTCAGAAGGCCCCACTGGGCCTGCTGGTGGCCCTACAGGGCCGACTGGTGCAGCATCAAATGTTACTGGACCCACAGGGCCTACAGGTACAACAGGGTCTACTGGCCCATCGGTTACTGGCCCAACTGGTCCAACTGGTGCCGGTGGGCCAACAGGTCCTGCGAGTGGGCCTACAGGTCCCACGGGACCAACAGGGGCGGCATCAACAATTGCAGGTCCTACAGGCCCAACTGGATTATCTATTACAGGCCCAACTGGAGCTTCTGTAACAGGTCCAACAGGCGTCACGGGGGCAATCGGCCCTACGGGTCCAACTGGCTCCGCTTCCACAGTCGCTGGCCCTACTGGACCAACAGGTGGCACTGGACCAACCGGTTCATCAATTACAGGACCAACCGGACCTTCGGTCACAGGTGCTACTGGCCCTACGGGATCGGCAGGCCCGAATACAATTACAAATGCTTCAACTGTTTATTCTGGTGGAACATCGACGGGATTAATTTATAACAACGCTGGCGTTGTTGGGACATCTTCTGGTTCTCTCTTAATAAATTCCGGTGCGTCATTATCGGTTGCTGGAACTGCATCGTCCCCCGCTTTTATATCTGCCAATATCATAGAAACGTCTAATGTTAGCGCGACTGCTGCTACGGGCACAATTAATTTCTATATTAATACGGGCAGTGTTTTATATTATACAACCGCTGCTAGTGGAAATTGGACTGTTAATATAGCGTTTAGTTCTACTACTTCATTAAATACAGCCTTAGCTGTAGGGCAGTCTGTGGCGATTGCGTTTCTAGTTACCCAAGGAGCAACTCCTTATTATAATTCTGCGGTCACTGTGGACGGTGTTTCTGTTACACCAAATTGGCAGGGAGGTTCTGCCCCTACGGCTGGAAATGCAAGCGGGATAGATGTCTATACGTATAATGTTATAAAGACAGCATCCGCAACATATACAGTCCTAGCATCTCTAACGCAGTTTTGACATGCCTACGATAATCACTCGAGGAGGGGCATCATCAAAGTCTTTCGGTTTTACCGGAAAAAACGGCATATCCATGTGGGTAGCTGTCGGTGGCGCTAATACGACTGTAGGACAGCCCAAACTTTGGTATTCAAAAGACCCAACAGCAAATACTTGGACGGCGGTTACGACACCATTCACGGCGGCAAATATTGTTAGGCTTTATGATGTCGCGTATAGCCCAAAATTAAAACTTTTTTGTGCTGTTGGACAAGATAATACAGTCTCCCCTGGGCAGGTGACTATACCATTTACGTCTCCTGATGGAATAAATTGGACACAACAGTCAGCGGGAATATTTATTTATTCAGCCCCTCAAGTGTGTATAAAGTGGCTACCAATAAACCAAGTTTTTATGATGTGCGGTTACGGTGGCACTAGCACACAAGGTGCCGAATCCCACTATTCCTCTGATGGAATAAATTGGACTTCATGGAGCTTAGCAGGAAGCACGACACCTTATGCAGCGTCCTGTGTTGCAGAAGCACCTAATGGAACAATTGTGTTTTCTTGCTATCAGGGAACATTTGCTAATGGTATAGCTACTCCTAACGGAACGGGAGCCTTAACTATATCATCCCCGTCATTGTCAGGAAATCTTACGTTTTCCACTATACCAAGCGTCTCTACAACTACAATAAATGCTAGTGCTATTTATTACTCCCCAACTTTTAATGAATTTATCATTAATACCAACACAGCATCGTCATGGAGTATTTTTTCAAGCGCGGACGGGACAAGTTTTTCACAAATTTATAATTTACCGGTTGCGCTAACGGCTACATGGGCTCTTTACGCGAACAATTTAGATGTTTGTTACGCTCAACAGACAGCACCTTCTTATACTTATCCAGCATACTCTATTAGCGGCGGATCGTGGACATCAGGTGCCTCCAGACCCAATTTTGCTATGAACAGGGTGGCTTACGGCGGCGGCATGTTCGTGGGCAACAATCAAAACGTTACAACGACACCTGTTTCAGGTTTATATTATTCCCCAGACGGTTATAACGCCAGCAATTGGGGACCAGTCGCAAGCAATGTAACAGCTTATGGTTTGTGCTATTCCGGTTAAAATCGGCAAGGATATAAGATAGTGGCAACAATTAACTTCCCCGCAAATCCATATTTAGGACAAGTCTACACCTTCAATGGGAGGTCTTGGATTTGGAATGGAACTGCGTGGGATGCTGTTCCAAGCCCTATCATTATCGGGCCAACAGGACCAACGGGGCTGTCAATTACGGGTCCGACTGGTGCTACCGGAGCTACTGGTGCGACTGGTGCAACTGGTGCTCCATCAAGCGTTACAGGGCCAACAGGCCCTACAGGTGCAACGGGGCCATCTGTTACAGGCCCAACAGGAGCACCATCAACTATTGCCGGACCGACAGGGCCAACAGGAACACAGGGAAATGTCGGCCCTCAAGGGTCAACAGGTCCAACCGGTGCCCCGTCAACCGTACGCGGGCCAACTGGGCCGACAGGCGTTCAAGGTAATGTTGGCCCTCAAGGTCCAACAGGAGCCGCTTCATTTGTTGCTGGCCCCACAGGTACTACTGGGCCAACTGGCGTCCAAGGTCCGACAGGTCCGTCAGTTACGGGTCCTACAGGTTCTCCATCTAATGTCACAGGCCCAACTGGTGCGACGGGGCCTACAGGGTCTACGGGACCAACCGGAACGCAAGGACCTCAAGGGGTAACCGGACCAACAGGAACTCAAGGATATGTCGGTCCTCAAGGACCGACGGGAGCTACAGGAGCCCCGTCTACGGTTACAGGGCCTACTGGACCAACCGGATTACAGGGGGGTATTGGCCCCACGGGTCCAACCGGATTGCAAGGTATTCAGGGAAACGTTGGCCCAACTGGACCAACAGGAACCCAAGGAAATGTTGGGAATATCGGACCAACGGGGCCAACCGGCAATCAGGGAGACTTTGGCCCTACGGGACCTACAGGGCCTACCGGAAGTCAGGGGGATGTCGGACCAACTGGACCTACCGGTATACAGGGCGTTACAGGACCAACTGGACCCACTGGACTAACAGGAGCTCCGTCGAATGTTACGGGTCCTACTGGTAATTCTGGGGCTACCGGACCAACAGGGCCAGCCGGCGGCGGTATTCAGTATAAGGGTGCTGTAGCAACAGCCACAGACTTACCAGGGTATCCTTCATCATACGGGGGTGCTGTTGGAGATGCATATATTGCATTAGATACGGAAGACTTATGGGTTTGGGATGGCTCAACTTGGGTAAATAACGGCCCTATTGCCACTAGAATAACCGGACCAACGGGTCCCACTGGCCCTACTGGTTCTGCCGGAAATACAGGTCCAACGGGATCGGTCGGAAATGCTGGACCTACCGGACCTACGGGGGCTGATTCCACAGTTGCTGGTCCAACAGGACCTACCGGAAATCAGGGAGACGCTGGAGCTACAGGCCCTACGGGTCCTACAGGCAATCAGGGCGGTGTCGGTCCTACAGGCCCAACGGGAACCCAAGGTAACGTGGGAAGCACAGGCCCAACGGGGCCAACAGGTGCAGATTCTACTGTGGCAGGGCCAACCGGCCCGACGGGAAGTCAGGGCATTGCAGGTCCAACTGGACCGACTGGTCCAACGGGAACACAGGGCGGTATTGGTCCTACAGGACCAACGGGCATACAGGGGAATGTCGGATCTCAGGGCCCTACGGGACCAACAGGTGGAACAGGCCCAACAGGTGCCCCGTCGAATGTCACTGGTCCTACTGGTCCAACAGGTCCTACTGGAGCTGCTTCAACTGTAGCAGGGCCAACTGGCCAAACGGGTCCAACTGGACCTACAGGACAAACGGGTAATGGTGGACCAACAGGACCTACGGGGAGTGTTGGTGGTAGCGGCCCTACGGGCCCTACGGGGACGCAAGGAAACTCTGGCGTAGAAGGCCCAACAGGTCCGACGGGTGCGGCTTCTACAGTTGCCGGACCAACGGGACCGACAGGAACTCAGGGCAACGTAGGCGTTACCGGACCAACTGGGCCTACTGGCCCGACCGGTGCCGCGTCCACTGTCGCTGGCCCCACGGGACCAACTGGCGCTAATGGACCGAGCACACTTACTGTTGGCACAACAACAATTGCGAGTGGCACATCCGGCAATATTCTTTATCAGAACGGCACTGTCCTAAGCCAATACACAACGTCGGGCGCGAACAGTGTTGTTCTCCGAGACGCCAATCAAAATATAACGGCCAATAATTTCTTCTATAATAGTCTGTCCACGGCCGGCGGCACGACGCCCGCCGCGATGACTGTTGCTTCGCCGAATTATAATGTTATTACAGGGTCCGGCGGCGTCACGTTCACACTTCCGAATGCGACGACACTGCCTGTTGGCTCTTATTACTACTTCAACAACAACCAAAGTAGTGGCGCGGTTATTGTTCAAAATACATCAACCACGCAGATTGTTTCTGTTCCGTCAGGCGGACACGTTAGTGTATCACTACTCACTAACAGCTCTTCCGCTGGAACGTGGGACGTCGCGCCTCAGCCACCATCAAATGTGAGCTGGTCGACGAATACATTCTCTTACTCCGGCACAATTACCGGCGCGACGTGGAATGGTGTGACCATAACCGGCACTTACGGCGGCACCGGCGTTAATAATGGCACAAACACAATAACCATTGGTGGCAACGTCACGTTTAGCGGCGCGTTCACTTTTGCAGGAACACTCACCAACAATACGGCGGTGACGTTCCCAACATCAGGAACACTCGCGACAACGGGCAGCACCGTGGCGTCGTTTAGTGCGGGCACAACTGGCTTCACGCCGAACACGGCGACGACTGGAGCGGTCACACTCGCCGGCAACCTCGCTCTGTCTAATGGTGGCACAAACGCTTCTCTGACGGCGTCTAACGGCGGCATTTTCTACTCGACAGCCTCCGCCGGCGCAATCCTCGCCGGCACGGCGACAGCGAACCAGCATCTTGCTTCTGGAGCATCAGGTGCACCATCTTGGACGACGGCTACTTTTCCTGCGACAACTACGGCGGGAACAGTTTTAGCATCTGGGACAGCCAATACGGTAACCGCCTCTGCTACGCCTACATTAGGTGTGGCAGGAACTACCGCTGGAACATTAACCCTTTCTGGCGCAACAAGTGGAACTGTAACTATTCAAGGAGCGGCTGCGGCTGGCACTTGGACAATGACGCTTCCGACTAGCGCGGGCACGGCAGGTCAAATATTAACAACCAATGGTTCGGGTGTTACATCTTGGTCGACACCTACCGGCATAAGTGTGCCGCAATCATACTTCTTCTCAAGTTTTAATTCTTAGGAATGGGCATCATGGCAACGGGCGTTCTTGGACAATCCAACCCAGCGGCAAATACCAACACTACCGTCTACACAGTAACGACTGGGCTAACGGGTAGCACATCAGTAACCATTTCCAATTTAGATGGTCTGCCTGCTCTTGTAAGTTTTGCAGTTTCCGCTACGGGAACTCCGGCGGCTTCAGAATGGGTGTTTTTTGATAAGCTAATTCCCGGCTATTCTTCTATTGAAAAATCCGGTATTGTTGCCCAAGCAGGCAAGAACTTTGTAGTGATTGCCACGACTGCAAATGTCGCGGTTTCGGTTTATGGCTACGAGGCGTAGTAATGGCTTTTTCTAATAATAATGACGCCTCTGTTGACCAACCTTCAATTCCAGAAGCGCAGGTATCAACTGCTATTTACACTGATGGCGGATTTACAGCTGGGGACTATGTGTATCGTTATGGTGGTGGGAAGGTTGGGGCGTATCCTCTTTTAGGAAGCTCGCTTCCTGGATCGTCATTTATTTTTTATCCCACATTAGGTACGACAAAATATACCGGATCATATGGAACAGGTTCTACACTATCTAGGTCTTCACTAACAGGACCACAATCAATAGGGTCTACATATACTGTTACATATTCAACCAGCACGAGTGCTGGAAGTAATTTTCTTGCTCCTTTTACGGTAGCAAGTAGCGGAAATAGTTCGTTCCAAGCAGTTATTGCAACATTAACAAACGGAAACGCAGTTGTTGTTTACAGCACCGGTTCAAGTTCTCCTTATAATCTGCTTTATGCTATTTATACCAGTTCAGGGTCTTCTGTAGCATCTGGAACAATTACCACATTTGTAAATAGTGGAGGAGCGACAGCCCCAGCCGCCCCATATGCCGTATGCGCATTAAACGGCGGCGGTTTTATGGTTTTAACAAATCCTCCAAGTTCGAACAGCACATTTTACAAATATTCTGCAACTGGTGGGACGCCTACTACTTACACCACAAGTGTAAATATGTATTATCCTGGAATATGTGCGGATGCGTCTGATAATATATATGTTGCATCTTGTAATAGTATAGGTAGCGCTGCGACGTTGTATAAGTTTTTATCTACTTCATATGGAACAGTTTATGTTTCCGTTGGTTCTGGATCTGGCTCGGGATTATATGGTAATCCAAAATGTTGCATAACAAATGCCGGAAATTTAGCTTGGGTAGCTCCAATTTCCACCAATGGTGTTTATGTTGGAATGTTTAACGGAGCGTTAACTAGTGGTATTGTAAATACATCTATTACAGCAAATGCATATAATAGTGGTGCAATATGTGCTGCTTCTAATTCCTCCAACGGAGGATTTTTTTGTGCATTAAGTTATTATAATGGAAATACTATATATTGTTATTATTTTAATGATGCTGGGACATCAAATGGCACCGGCCTTACAGTTACCGGTGGAACCTTAGTGAATAATTATTCTGGAATTGGTATTTGTCTATTTTCTGGCTCAAATTCTGGTGTTTATGATGGGTCAACAAACTCTATACAAGTATTTTATCCCACATCTAGTGGGACGATAAATCAAGTTATTGCAACTTTTTCTGGTTCATCATTTACATTTTCAACTCCTTCAACGACTAGTATCACCTTTGGTTCGGGTTCTACAGCGTCTTCAACTGTAAGCGCATCCCCAGGTGCTGGACCATTTAATTATGTGCTTTCGATGAACTCAAGTTATTATCCAATTTTAGGAGCGTCTGGGAGTTATACCGTATCTGGTTCAGCATCCGCTACTGTTCCATCTTCCTATCAACCAACATATACTAATGGATATTCGTTAATTGGAATTGCCGCAACGACAGCTTCTGCTGGTTCTATGGGTAAGATCATCATAAATGGAACAGCATCACTTAATTCATCGTATGCTACTTCTTCAACACCTTCAGTCTTTAATTATAACCCCACAAATGGTAGTGGTTTCCTCGGAAACAGGGGTTATGTAGTCAATCGCACAGTTACTTTGCAGGGACTAGAGTAATGGCCTTTTCTAACAACCTAGATCTATCCCCACTTCAGCCAGTTATACCGGGATCACAAATAGCTCAACCGATTTACACTGATGGCGGATTTACGTCTGGTGACTATGTGTATCGTTATGGCGGCAATAAGGTTGGTCAGTATCCGTATTTAGTTGTTAATTTACCAACTCAACCTCTAAAAACAATTATTAGCGGCACAAACTATTCAGGGTCATATGGAACAGCAATTTCATTTTCCAGATCAAGTCTAACAGGACCTCAATCGGTTCCATCGACTTATTCAATTACGACGACCGCATCTACATATGGTGGAACATATTTAGCAACTCAAAATGCTTCTAGTGCAACAGCAAACACATTAGATCCAGTTTCTGCGGTTCTTACCAACGGAAATATAGTAGTCCTTTGCAGTGTAACAACGACACTTTCTTATTATATTTATTCTCCTACAGGAACTCAGGTTAGCACAGGAACAATTACTTCAAGTTATTACAATACGTCTACCTATAGTAATAAACCGCAATGTAATATTTGCGCACTAAATAGCGGTGGATTTGCTGTTGCTTGGTCTGGAACAAGTGGACAGTTGAATGTTGCTAAATACTCAGCCACAGGATCAGTCGTAACTTCAGGAGCTCCTTCTGGCTATACTGGGTGTTTATTTTTATCAATATGTGCTGACAAAAATGATAATTTATTTGTTGTTTATACCACAGGAACATCTGGTGCCGCTAATACTTTAGTAGCTATAAATTCTGCCTTAACAGGTGTTAGTTACTCCATAAGCCCTGGAACCACTTATTATGTTCCGCCGCAACTATGTTGCACGGTTGGAAATAATATTGTTGTGTCGTGGAACGGAACTATCGGCCCTAATGCCAACATTTATACTACTAATAATAATACAAGTTTCTCGATAATAGGAACCACTAGCGGTATTATTGCTGGTCAAAATGTTGCAGGTGCTATATGCGCTGCTCCTAATGGAGGGTATTGGTCCGTTGGGGTTAACAGCAGCGGTAATGTTGTCGTAGGTTATTGCACTGAAGCTGGGTCAATTTATGCAAGCGCTTCAGGATCAGCTCCGGCGTATACAGGAACCTATACTCAAGCAGCAGTTGTTCCTTATTATGGAACCACGGCGGGTGTCTACGACGGGACATCTAATAGTTGTGTAATATATTTTACTAATTCTGCTGGAACAGGATTATCAACTGTCATTGCAACGCAAACTGGCACAAATAGTCCTACGATTGGAACGGCAACCGCCACATCTATAACAATAACCGGAACGATTAATAGGACGCTACAATCCTTAACAGCGGGGCAAGGGCAAACTGGTTCAACTCCTGCGAGTTATGTAGTGTGGTATGATAACACCTCTACATACAGTAAAGTTGCGATGATTAACTCAATGACATTTGGTTCAACAACTACTCTAAATACGCCATCTTCCTATCAGCCAACTTACAGCAATGGTTATTCTTTATTAGGTATAGCGGCAACGACATCTTCTGCCGGTTCTATGGGTAAAATGATCATCAATGGGACGGCTCAGCTAAATTCCAATTACGGAACTTCCTCAACCCCACAGTTATTTAATTACAATCCAACAAACGGTAATGGCTTCCTCGGTAATCGCGGGTATGTCGTTAATCGAGTTGTAACACTACAGGGACTTGAATAATGTCCAATATAGCTACCGTAAAATTTGTTCAAAACCCTGTTACAGGTGTTTTTGGAACAGGGAATGTTCAATGGTTTACTACGTCAGGAACTTGGTATGTTCCTGCTGGAATTTATGCTTGCCGAGTTAGACTTTGGGGTGGCGGCGGCGGCGGTTCCAATACCGGAACATACTATTCCGGCGGCGGTGGTGGTTTTGCGCTAAAAACCATTTATGATCTTTCTGGGGTTACATCGGTATCCATAACTGTAGGATCTGGAGCGATAGGAACTACCACAACATCTACGCCGTCAGGAGGAACCAGTTCGTTTGGTTCTTATGTGTCTGCGACAGGTGGCGGTTCAAATAGCACGAATACAGGCGGAACTGGGATAGGTGGAGATATTAACACCACTGGGGGTGCTGGAACCTCTTCCAATGCCGCTGGTGGTGGTGGCTGCGCTTCTTTATTTGGAAACGGCGGCGCTGGTTCTTATAGTGTTCCAGGAAATTCGGGAACAGGAGGCGCTGGTGGTGGAGCCGCATCTAGTGCTGGCGCATTTGGCGGTAGCGGATTATTTGGTAATGGAGCTATTCAAGCTGGAACATATTCTCCGGCAGCTCCAGCTCAGATAGGAATATTCCAGACAATTCCGTCTATTGATTTTTTAGGAACAGGCGGCGGCGGAATTTTTAACCTTAGTGCCGCAAATGGTGGAGGGGGTGGAAATCAATCTAATGGAGGTTTCCCTGGCGGTGGTTCTGGTTATTTTTGGAGTAGCAGTTATTCTAATTCAGGAATTGGCGCTAACGGCCTCGTAATTGTGGAGTGGTAAATGTTATACGGACGATTTGTAGATAAGATCCTTGTCGAATTGTTTTATGTTCCATCTGGTCACTCAATAGATGAGTATTTTAATCCTGCTGTAGGGTTTATCCCAGTCCCTAGTGACGCGCAGGTTGGATGGATTATGGATGATAATGGTAATATTATCCCTCCTCCACCGCCTCCAGCTCCGACAGGACCTACAGGCGCTACGGGCCCAACAGCTTAAATTTGATTAGGGATACGTCATGGCTATTAATTTCCCATCTAATCCAAATGTCGGTGATATTTACACATATGCCGGCCGTTCTTGGCAGTGGAATGGGACAGCATGGCAAGCGTATCCTAGTCCTGCATTGGTGGGGCCTACTGGGCCTACTGGTAATACTGGACCGACTGGTCCGACGGCTCCGGTAGAAGATTGGCAAAAAGTTACAACATCGTCTACACCTTAAATTGTATTTATAGGGTTTTTAGATTAAGACTATAATAATCTGAACTCTTACAATGTGTGACTTATGTCGGATGATAAGCTAGACGTATTCTACTATTTTCCGTCTCCTGTTTACGCTGTAAGATGTCCACAATTTTTGGATGTCGTAAAAGAGGTTTCTGATGAGTATCTATCTAATAACAAAGCGGATATGAGTGAAATTTACCCTGTTAAAATGACAGGAAACTTTTACAGTGACCCTCGTCTGGTTGATTTTTCATCTTATATTGGGGAATCAGCGTGGAGTATACTCTTAGAGCAAGGGTATAATGTAAACAATTTTGCTACTACGTTTACTGAAATGTGGACACAGGAGCATCACAAGCACTCTTTAATGGAGCAGCATGTTCACGGGCTTGGGTCTCAGATTATAGGATTTTACTTTTTAGAAACACCAGAGGGGTGTTCTCGTCTTATATTCCATGATCCAAAGTCGGCAAAAGTTCAAATTGGCCTGCCAGAAACCAATAGCAACGATATAACGATTGCCAGCAACACGATAAACTTCAATCCAGAACCAGGGTTGCTTGTTTTTACTAATTCATGGCTACCTCATAGTTTTGGCAGACACGCGTCTGACGACCCTATAAGGTTTGTTCACTTCAATATGAATGTTCAGTATGTTCCTCCTGTCCCATCATTAACTCCAGAATGCACGCCGCAAGCGGAGATTATTTAATGGATCACTTTCTTATACGGTTCAATAAGTCGAGAGGCCAAGCTGGCCGAGGAACTGTTGACCACGTTTGGAGGGTATTTCAAAATAAAAAAGAATACCTTGTCAAGCATGTAAAAATTAATGTCCCGTCGCAATCAGAACGCACTGACGAGGACTGGAATATCGCCTGTGACGGATATCTTAA
>Ga0208257_1000329_pt1 | contig 14868 bp, 16 predicted proteins | sample CryBogCBH10Sep07_FD_184610 | JGI IMG/M metagenome (GOLD analysis project Ga0208257, IMG submission 184610) | Freshwater microbial communities from Crystal Bog, Wisconsin, USA - CBH10Sep07 (SPAdes) | ecosystem: Environmental > Aquatic > Freshwater > Lake | place: Crystal Bog, Wisconsin, USA... | reverse complement strand
ACTGGTGGTGCTGGAGATCCATCTGATTTAAGCAAAGTAACAGACAATGATATTAGCGGAGCAATTTTTGATGCTCAGTTTAATATTAACCAAGCTCTATTTCCGACACAGCAGTTCTTTAGTCGGGCTTTCCTATATCTAGCAGCGCACCAGCTAGTGGAAAAGCTCTTGGCTGCTCAGGAGGGCATGGGCAGTCAATATAGTTGGCTGACTGTATCCAAAAGCATCGACTCCGTAACTGAAGGATTTCAGATCCCAGAACGTATAGCTCAGGACCCAATGCTCTCACACTTTAGTAAAACTAGATACGGTGCAATGTATCTACAAATAATCAGTCCTCAATTAATTGCCAACGTATTCGTAGCATTTAGAGAGACGTTGCCGTAGTAAAAATCATGGAAACTACGGTTCAGTTTAATATTAAAAAACTAGAACACTTACAACGTGAATTAGCTCGTACAGCTAAAGCGTATGTTAAGGTTGGCGTTGCATCAGGCAAAAACAGTCGCAATAGAGTGTATCCACCCGACTGCGAAGTTACTTTAAAAAACAATTCACAGATAGCTCGTGAACATGAATTTGGTAATCCAAATGCTATTGGACCAAGTAATTCCAGAATAAATATACCACAAAGATCTATTCTTCTTATGCCAATGAAAATGGCATTAGGTAAAGAATTAGCAGAAGTTAAAACCTCAACCTATGAAGACGATATTATGTCTTACGGTCTAGAAGGTTTATTAGAAGAAGTAGGCTTTACTGCATTAGGTTTAGTAGAAACTAATTTTGAAAAAGAAGGTTATCCACAAGGATGGGTGCCTATTAGTCCAAAGACTTTATTTCATCGCAAAAAACATGGTCGTAGTGGTGAAAGGCTTTTAAATGATAGCGGTCAATTACGCTCATCTTTTGATTATGAGGTGATTGCATGATTAGACCAACTCCAGCATTTCCAACAGGTCCTGGTCCTATTGTAGGCGCAGATAAACGTCCATTGTTTCAAACCAATACATCTCCACAAGGTAGATATACCGTTAGTGGATGGTCGCAACCATTGTTGATGTTAATTAATAGAGTTACTGTTAAAGAAGGAGATGCAGTAACAACTTCTTACCAATTTAAGACTCAAGGCTTTCTTACGCCAGCAGGACAAAAGCTTAATTTCAAATTTGAAGGTGAGCGTTCTTGGCAACAATACAATTTATACTGTGTTACTGATCCTGAATTAAAAAACAACGATCAAGTAATTATAGATAACGTACCATATCGTGTAACATATAAGTGGAGTTGGACGCTCTTCGGATATGTTAAATACAAATTAACTCAGGACTATACAAGTGCAAACGAAACCTGAGATAATTAACTTATTGGTAAAGCTCATTCGTGAGCAATTACAATTAGATAACAATCATGTTGTTACCTATAATCAACGTATACCTATACCTCCAGACGACAGTATATTTGTCGCAGTAGGTTTACTTGGCGATAAACCATATGGTCATAAAATATCGTATGAAGAAGGTCTTTTACCTTCAGATCAAGTAGGTGAGCCTGCAACTGTAGTTTTAAACGAAGTTCAGACTCAAAATGTTCAGCAGATATATTCGATTCAGATTATGTCTAGAAACAATGATGCAAGAGCTAGAAGGCAAGAAATATTGTTTGCTTTAAATTCAACGCAAGCTGAACAACTACAAGAAAAATATGGGTTTAAGATCGCAAATATACCAGTCACTTTTAACGATGCCTCTATTGTCGAAGGGGCATCACGTTTAACTCGCTATGCTATCACATTTAATGTCCTTACGGCTTTTTGCCGTATCATTCCAGTAAATTATTACGACAACTTTGCTGGTCAACCAGAACTTATAACTCAACCTTAACGTATATAAATTATGTCAATTAGTATCTCAGACTTCGTTAATTTTACGGTGGCACAGCCAGGATTGGCATTGCCAGCTTATAACGTCAATTCATTGGCGTTACTTACTAAAGATGCCCCTATTCAAAATTATGCTACAGGTGCAACTGCTACTTGTACTGAAGTAGGTGGATCTGTTACATCAGTTACATTAGGTACAGGTGGCACAGGTTATTTAACTGCTCCACAAGTATTTTTAATTGGTGGCGGTGGAACAGGTGCAGTAGTAACTGCTACAGTATCATCTGGTGCAGTAACTGGTTTTACAGTTGTAAATGGTGGTACTGGTTACACGAGTGCCCCAACGGTTATTATTAGTAGCAACTTTAATGTATATACCGATCCTATTTCAGTAGGTAATGATTTCGGAACAACTTCCGAAACATATATGATGGCTACAGAAATATTTAGCCAAACACCAAATATTTTAAGTGCTGGTGGTAAATTAGTAATTTATCCAATGGCAAGTACATTAACTTTAGTACAAGCTATTAGTGTATTACAACCACAGACATATACTGGTGGTTATTTATATTGCGGTTATACACCAAGTGCATCTGAAGTAGAAGCTGCTTCTACATTAGTAAATGCCTTAGTTACAAAAGCATTACTTTTTGCTCCTACCAATCTCTTGACGGATCTTTATCCATCAGGAATGAGCTATACGATTTCACAAGCTTTTCAGCAACAAACACGTTTATTGATTCATACTGCTGGTGCTCAAACGGCTCGTTTATTTGCTGCTGGTTATGCTTCACGTTTATTTGGAACCAATTTCCAAGGTTCTAATACAACGATTACAATGAACTTAAAGCAGATCAGTGGTATTAATGCTGATACTGGTATTAATGAAACGATTGCAGCACAATGCCAAACAGTTGGTGTTGATTTTTATGCACTTGTTCAAGGTTTACCAGAAGTTGTATCGACTGGTGGCAATGGTTATTCTGATAATGTATATAACCTTACATGGTTATTAAACGCATTACAGGTAGCTACATTTAATACTCTTGCTACAACTCCTACCAAAATTCCACAAACAGAAGCTGGTATGAACACTATTAAGAGTTCAATCGCTCAAATTTTAAATCAAGCAGTAGCAAACGGATTTTTAGCACCTGGTGCATGGACGGGACCTTCATTTGGTAATCCTGCATCATTAGTAACCAATATCGCACAATTTGGTTATTATGTATATTCGCAACCTGTATCACAACAAGCACAAGCTCAACGTGCAGCACGTATTGCTCCATTAGTACAAATTGCAGTTAAATATGCTGGTGCTGTTCAAAGCGTCAACGGAATCATCTACATCAACTATTAATCTTATAAGTCATGGAAATCTCACTAAACGGTAACGATACTATTACCATTAACGGTATCTTGCAGACTGACCTCGCTGATGGCGATGTTGGTCATGTTACATTCCCTAACGAGTTTGTAACAATGAAACCAGGCAAAAACAACAACACACTTGTTTCGTTTAATGCTATGGGTCAACTTGCAGAATTAACAATTCGTTTAATGCGCGGTAGCGTTAATGATAATCAAATTAATGCACTTTATCGTGATTTCGTAAATAATCCTGCTGGCTTTACTTTAATTAATGCTTCGATCGTAAAACTAATTGGTAACGGTCAAGGTGCAATTACAACTGATTCTTATAATTTAGTTGGTGGTGTACCACAAGCAGTACCAGAAGTTAAATCAAACGTAGAAGGTGACACTGAACAAGGTGTTACAATGTGGAAACTTAGATTTGCTCTAGGAACTCGTCAGGTTTCTTCCTAATAAATTATGAAAGACGTCCCCTTATCAAGCGGTGCCGTTCTTGGATTTCAATTAGCGAAATTCAACGATGGTATGAACTTATTCAATGCTACTTTTAAAGAACTCGTAGGAGTTCCTGTAGGTCAGCAAGCATCATCTTTTGATTTGGCTGCTCTGTTCCAAATGGACATCAGTCAACTCAAAGATATTGTTATAAAAGTGGCTACTTCAGACAAAGTACAAGAAGCTATTTGGAAGTGCATGGAATCATGTACATATCAAGGTGCAAATTCTTCTGTAGGAATTAAAATTACTAAAAATACTTTTGAATCCGAAGATGCTCGTGCAGACTTCTTGCTTGTCGTTTGGGAGGTGGCGACTTTGAATTTAGTCCCTTTTTTCAAAAACCTAGGATCGCTGTTGTCAAGCCCCTCAAAAGTAATGACTGGCAGCGAGCCAAAATCTATGACGAGCTAGAACCACAAGTCCGTATAGCTTTACAGTTAAATGGGCGAGGTGTAGGCACCCTTATGGAAATACTCAATATGCCTACTGATTTGGTTCTTGATGCTTGGCATTACTATATCTGTATGTCAGAGGCTGAAGAAACTGAAAGACAACTTAACAAGGATCAAAAATCGTGAGTCAAAGCATAGGAGATTTTTTCGTAAAAATTGGGCTGAAGGTAGATAACCTTCAAAAGCTTAATAGCCTTACTACGCGCTTAAATAACGCTTCAGTCGCTGCTGGTAATTTAGTAAAAAACTTAAATAAGTTACCAGATGCTTTATCTAAGTTAAATGTACCAATAATAATTAAAAAAACTGGTATAGTTAGTGATACAGAAAAAAGTCAGTTTAAAGATCCAATAGGTCCATTGTTAGGACAAACTCAATATCCTGAAAGAGCGGGTCCCCATATTGAGTATTTTAAAAGAGATTTAAAAGAAAAAGCTGATGCCGTTAAAGGCTTTCAGCAAATGCTTAAGGATTATGCATCTAAGCAAAGTAAAAGCAATTCTAGAAATGCTGGATTACAATATGAAAACGCAATAGGTCCTCAGCAACCTACACCTCCTATAATACCTGCTTATGATAAGCCTATAGGTCCTTCAGTTGATGCTTTTAACAAATATCAAGATAGATTTAATTTTCTTGGTAAAGCTATACAAAATGTAGGTAAAGCTGCAGGTGTATCGATAAAGGGAGAAGCAGTTACTGCATTATTAGCAGGAAATTTAGCAATAGGTATATTTACAAGTGCTTTAAGTAAAGCTATAGAATTAGTTTCTAAGTTTATAACATCAGTAATAGATTTTACTGAAGAATTATTTAAGTTTAATGTAGCTACTGGTATATCAGTACAAAGCTTACAACAATGGCAATATGCTGCTGCTAAAGCTGGTGTATCTGGAAAAGAAGTAGCTAATGCACTTAAAAATATACAATTAGCTCAAGCACAAATTCAATTAGGAGAAGGTAATATAGCTCCTTGGGCTTTATTGGGAATAGATCCTAAACAAGATGCTCCTGCCGTACTTTGGCAAATACATGAAAGAATAAAACAAAGTGCTGGCCTTTCTGAAGGCATGGCTCGTCTATATGCTCAAAAATTTGGGCTATCAGATGATATGTATCAAATGTTAAGAAGAGATAATTTAGAATTATCTGAGCTTAATAGAAATTTAGCTATAAACCAAAGGCAAGTTACTGTATTTGATAAATTAAATGGTGCTATTGGTCAGGCAAAAATGCAATTTGGCATATTAGGTGCAAATATTGGTGAAATATTAGCTCCTTCTATACAATTAATAGTAGATTCAATTACATATTTAATCCAAGCATTTAATTTATTAATGCCAATAATAAGGTTTTTTACCAAAACTTTTAATGAAACATTAAAATTAATTGACGATATTATAAGAGGCTTAAGTAAAGCTGCTAATTGGGCAGGCGGTATATACGATATATTTAATCCAGAAGAAAAAGCTAAAAATAAATCATCATCTAATCCTGCAACTAATTGGTTAAACATGACTTCAGAAGAGCGTAGAAAAAATACTGCTACTTCAATTACTCCTTCATCAAGTTTATCTTCATCATTAAAATCAAGTTCTGGTAAAGTAACTGGTATCGAAAATCAAAATGTAAGCATTAATTTATCTGTAAATGGTGCTGGTGATCCTAAGAAAGTTGCTGAAATGACAACTGCTTTAATTAAAAAGCATTTAGATAATCAAAATGCTAGCGTAATGGAATTATCACAATTAGCTATGGTTTAATATGGCAACCAATATAATACCAAGTAATCAACAAAGTATATTTGCTGGATTAAGTACAGTTCAGCAAAGAGCTTATGCTTATCCTACGCCATTGCCTTATGGTATATCTGGTTTAGTATTTGATATACGTGGTGAAGAACGTATGGAGTTTCGTTCTGAAATTACAGATCATTGGTTAGAAGATAATACTGCTATACATGATCAAATATCTTTAAATCCAGAAAAAGTAACGCTAACTGGTTCTGTTGGTATTATTGCTTATGCTACTCCATTACCACAAAGAGCACCTGTGCAAACCGCCAATGGTTTGCCAATTAATTTAATTATAGTTCCACCTATTACACCAGGCTCAACACAAGCTGAGGCAGAATCGGACAATACTGAAGCAATAGATGTAAGCTCTGATATTCAAAGTTTATATGATTATTATTTGTCTAATGGCGATTTAGGAACAGATAGCGCACAACCAAATCCACAAACTAAACAACAACAAGTTGTGGGGTATTTATATAATCTTTGGACTGGTAGACAACTTTTTACCGTAGAAACACCTTGGGGTATATTTACTAACATGGCTATTGAGTCATGTGAACCAAGTCAAAATGCAGAAACAGAAAATCAAACTGATATAACTGTAACTTTTAAAAAGTTAAGATTAGCTGCTGAAGTACAAGTTAATGTAAACATAACTATTGGACGTAGAGATGCTCAACAAGCAGAATCTAATCCATCGTTAAATGGTAACGTAGGACAAACTACGCTTACACCAACACAAGGCATACAAGCATATCTTGCTGCACAATTAAAAGCACCTAAAGGTTAATAATATGCAAATTGTAACAGGAATTAACGATAATCCATCACAAGTATTCAGTTTATCCATTCCTGATGGTACTACGGCTACTTTTACTCTATCGTACAGACCAAATCAAAAAGGTTGGTATTACGATATGTCGTGGGATGGTAAAAAACCATCATTTCAATTAAATGGATGTAGATTAACTGTATTTCCAAACATATTAAGACAGTTTAAAAATCAATTAACATTTGGAATAGCTTGTTTGACTACTGATGGCTATGAACCAATGAACTTAGAAGATTTTAATACTAAATATGCTAATTTATATATTTTAACTCAAGCTGAGGTAGAAAATATAGAAACTTCTATTATTGTAAATATTTGAAATTTAATCGTACATATAACCTTGTAGTAGATGTAGGTCCTTATTCACCAATTAAAAAGGAAGATGGCACTCCATCGACTAAATTTTCGGCATTTACTAAGTTTGCTGAAAATAGTGTTACAATAGAACCTAATTATACAATAGAGTTTTCAATTAGAAGAGAAATGTTAGCTACTGCACAAACCGCTAACTTTAAAATCTATAATTTAGGAGAAAGCACTAGGGACGTTATTTATAAAGAATGGTTTAATGGCGGTGAATATGCAGGTATAGAATTTAGAGCAGGCTATTTAAATCAATTCATGCCAGTTATTTTCAATGGCAATATACGTTCAGCTTATAGCAAAAGGGTTGGACGTACTAATATTGTTACTGAAATTGATGCTTATTCTGGTGGTTTTGCACAGGCTAATAGCTATTCAAACTTTAATTTACAACCTGGTAGCAGTTTATCCGATTTAATTAATCGCTTAAACCAAGATTTAGTCAAAGTAGCTCCTACGCCAATTATTGGAAATGTACCATCTTTAGTGAATCAAAGATCGGTAGTATGTGTTGGACCAACTTATAATATAATACAAAACATATTACCAGTTAATGTTAATGCTACAATTGATAACAATCAGCTTAAGGTTTTAGGTATTAATGATGGTTTTAAAGTAAACGAAGAAATATTTGTTATAAGCTCAGAAACTGGTCTTTTAGATATTCCAGAACGTCAAGGTATGTTTATTACCTGTAAAATGCTTTTTGAACCTCGTTTAACTATAGGTCAATTAGTATGGTTAATAAGCAAAGATATACCTCGTTATAATGGTATATATCCAGTACAAGGTCTTACCCATGAAGGTATCATATCTCCAGCAGTTAATGGCCCTTTAACTACTTTGGTTAACCTTTATTTAGGACCTAATGGCGAAAAGAATTTAAGCGGTGGAGCGCAAGGTACTACATAACTATGTCTATACAAACAAACATAGCCAATACGCTTCCTAAATCAAAACCTGATTTAAAGTTAGTGTTTCAAGGCATTACAAGGGAAATAATGAATAGCTTGGCGGTAGCTCAACCTGCCACTATAGTTAATTTTTATCCATCTACGCAAACTGCTGATGTTCAACCAAATATAGCTAAAGTAATACAATATTTAACAGATACTAATGGTAATCCTCAGCCAGTATATGGACCTTATCCTGTTTTTCCTTCTGTGCCTATAATATGCTTAGGGGGTGGTGGTGGGGCTATTACATTTCCTATAACTGCAGGCGATCAATGTATGCTTACCTTTATTGATAAAAATATAGATGCTTGGTGGTTATCTGGAACGCAAGGATTGCCCCCTAATAATGCTAGACAGCATGATTTATCCGATGCAGTAGCTATAATTGGCCTTAGAAGCCAAAATAATAGCCTTTCTAGCTATTCTACGACCGATACGCAAATATATGGATCATCTGGCGTTACTGGCCCTTTAATATCATTAGGAACGGACAAAATAGGCATTTCTAACTCTACCACGAGTTTATTGACTGCGTTACAAGATGTAGTATCTGCTTTATTTGCACTAAATGGTAAAACTGGCCCAGATTGCTCAACTCAAATAACTACTGCACAAACCGCTATTAACGCACTATTGAAATGAGCGCACCAGCAATGACATTTAGAAATCTGACCTCTTCGGGGGATTGGATGTTTGGTCAAGGTAACAATAATTACCTAACTGGAAATGCTGCTATTGCTCTTAATATACAAACAGCACTTAAAACTTTTTTAGGTGATGCTTTTTGGCAGGCTAATTTTGGTGTAGATTGGATTAATTTATTAGGCAATAAAAACACAGAGGCATCTATTTTATCACAAACTAGGGCAATTATTGCAGGCTGCTATGGAGTAGTTCAAATAACAAATGTAGCCTATAATTTAAACAATATTACACGACAGTTGACCCTTACCTATAACATTTCAACAATTTACTCCAGTAGCGTTACAAGCTCGTCTACAGTCTCATATTGATCACTGTAATCCAGCTATCCGACACTTATTCCTAACACACTAGATTCTAACGGCCTTCAAACCCAAACGATTACCGAAATAGTAAGCGAAATCGAAAACGGTTCCGTTGATTTCCCTGGCTATACTACGATATTTCCAGGTGCTAATGTTAATCCAAATTCACCAGATGCAAATCTTATCCAGATTTTCGCTCAAGGTAAATTGGACGTATTGGAGCAATTAGCTACAATTTATGCATCGTTTGATCCAGATCAAGCTTTTGGAATTACATTAGATCAGCGTTGTGCGATTAATGGCGTTATTAGAAATGCTGGTACTTATACTCAGCAACCAATTACTCTTACGATTACATCTACTGTAACTCTTTATGGTTTAGATAATCAAGCCAACAATCCATTTACGGTATCTGATAGTTCTAATAATCAATATCAATTATTAGTAACGCAGACTTTTGCACCAGGTGTTTATCCTAATATTGCATTTCAAGCTGCGTTATTAGGACCTGTTTCTTCAGTAACAAATAGTATCACTACTATAGTAACTGTTTTTAATGGTGTAGCATCTGTAAACAATCCTTCTACTTATACATATTTAGGACAAAATGAAGAAACCGATGCACAATTAAGAGTGCGTCGTGCTGCTTCTGTATCTTTACCAAGTAGAGGTTATTTAGAAGGTCTTTACGGATCTTTATTAACTATCGATGGCGTAGAATATGTTTCAGTATTAGAAAATGATGCTAATACAACCAATTCTCAAGGCATACCCCCTCATAGCATTTGGGTAACTGTTAGTACAGGTACTGCTTTAACTTCATCATTAAAACAACAGATTGCTACAGTTATTTATAACGAACGTATGGCTGGCTCTGGTCAGACTAATACTGGCACAGGTTGTACATTAACTTGTACAGTAAGTTCTGGTGCAATAAACACAGTTACCATTACAAATGGTGGTACAGGTTATATTTATTCACCAACTGTAAAAGTTTCTGGAGGTGGTGGTTCTGGTGCAATAATTACATTAATACCTAATAGTGCAGGTGTAATTACAAGTTATACTATTACTAATGGTGGAACTGGTTACACTTCTGCACCAACATTATCAGTAAATCCATATACTACTGCATATCCAATTACACAAATTGATGGATCTACGTTTTACGTATATTGGGATTTACCAGTACTGAAATCTATATATTTTAAAGCACAAATAGATGCTATTACTGGAACAGTTCCTACATTATCAAATTTAGCTACAGAAATTGCTAGTGCTACAAGTTATAACATTGGTCAATCAGCCGATGCTAGTTCGCTTGTATCATTAATCAAAGAATTAGCACCAAACTGTTATGTAAGTAATGCCTTTGTGTCATTAGATAATAGTACATGGGTATCTATTGTACAAACATCATCTTTGGCGGTTAGTGGATTGGCTATTTCTTATCAATTCACTCTACCTTCATCAAACATTACCCTCACTAGCTAATGTCTAATTCACCTAATTGGCCTACTACTGGAGCACCAACGACGGGTACACCCCCATCGTCGAATCTTATTGGTATGGTCAATTATTATATAGCTAGACTAATTTTTCAGTATTCAGATCAACCAAAAGCACAAGAATTAATGGCTTTGATGTCTAAGCAAGCAGTTGCAGATGACTTAGCTACAGTATTAGCAAATGCTTTCAATGTATATACTGCTATTGGACCACAATTAGATATTATAGGTAAATATGTTGGCGTAGCACGTAATATAAACCCAGGTGCAACTCCACCTTATTGGGGTTTTACTAATTATAGCACTACAGGTAATTCAATAGGTTTTAGAAATTATTTAGGTACTACTAACATTACAGGTGTTTGGGAAACCTATAGAGGTTCAACTGCTCCATTAACTAATCTTAACGATATACAATATCAGTTAATTATTCAGCTTCAAATCATTCTGAACTCAAATAATGGAACACTTGCATCAATTCAATCGTACTTACACACATTACTTCCTGGGTTTGTTACTATTATTGATAATCAGAATATGACTCTGACCTATAATGTATCACCTAATTGTCCGATTGGATTAACATTATTACAAGAATTTTTACCAAAACCTATGGGAGTGGGATTGATAGTTAATAGTATAACTACAGGAAGCGGTCGTATTTTAAGTACATCTACTATTGGTAGAGTTCTTAGCGATAGCACAATAGGAAGAATTACATCAGTAGGATCATAATATGGCAACACCAACAACATACGAACGCATTACGCAAATAAATAGCGGTACGGCATTAACACGTACTAGAACTGGTGATGTAATTGAATTAGACAATGGTACGAGTGGCTCTGCACAAATCCAATTATCCAATGCTATTGGTGGGCAAGTTGTAGATTTTGGAGTTGCTTACATTACTTCTTCGAACTTGGTGGCTGGTACAATACACGTATTTCCATTTAATTCTACATTAGCTGCTACTCCATCATTTGTTAGCATACAAATTATGTGCACTTCAGCTAATTTAACAGTAATTACGGGTAACGTAATTTATGATGTGCTTAATACATCTGGTTTTCAAGTAGCACTTAGTGGTATGCCTAGCGATAACTCTCATAAACTAGTTTGGACTGCTTATTATTAATATGAAATATCTAACCACAATTTTATTAGCTTTATTGCCTTTTATAGGGTTAGCACAAACTACACCTATTTATAATGCCAATTTACAAGGCACTACTACTATTGGTACTACTACTTTAAGTAATTCTAGTAGTACAACTGTAGCAACAGGTACTTGGCAATATACAGGTACTGTTAGTTTTACAGGCAATACTTCATTTACTTCACCTACATATACAAATCCTACTTTAAGTGGTACAGTTACAATACCATCCATTACAAACAATATTGCTTATGTTAATGGATCAAATGTTTTAGGATCACTTAGCGTTGGCAGTGGTTTATCTTTAAGTTTAGGTACTTTATCAGATTCATTAACATTTTCTTCACCTTTGGTTAGATCTAGTGCTGCTATTACAATTAATCAAGCATCTGCTTCTTCTTCTGGTTATTTAAGTTCTTCCGATTGGAGTACATTTAATAGTAAGCAAAGTGCATTATCTACGGCTAATGCTACAACATCTGGCATACTTTCTTCAACTGATTGGAATACGTTTAATAATAAACAGTCTACATTACCTGCTGCCAATGGTTCAACAAATGGATATTTAGCATCTACTGATTGGACTACATTCAATAACAAACAAGGTCCATTAACATTTACTTCACCATTAGTAAATACTTCTGGTAGTGTTACTATTTTACAAGCAGGTGCATCTACTTCTGGTTATTTATCATATACAGATTGGAATACATTTAATAATAAACTTGGTGCAACTACTGGCACTTCTTCACAATTATTAGGAAGTAATGGCAGTGGTGGATTTAATAATATAACTTTAGGTACTGGATTATCTTTATCTGGTACAACACTAAATGTTACTGGTAGTGGCAGTGGCAATGTTCCAACAGGTGGTAGTAAATATCAGCGTTTAGCTAAAAACAGTTCTACGAATTATGATACTGCATGGTATAATACCGATTATACAAATGTGCGTGATTATGGTGCTGTAGGCGATGGAAGTACTGATGATACAGCAGCAATAAATAATGCCATAGCTGATATTAATTCAGCAGGTCGTGGTATATTATATTTTCCACCTGGTACATATAAAATAGGTTCAGTATCACCTTATGCTTTAACCACAATAACAGTTCCATGTGAAATTATTGGTGGAGGTATACAAACAACAAGTATAATTCAATGGAATACTGCAAGTAACATTATTACTATTTCTACTGGTAACCAATGCATCGTTAAAGATATTACTTTATCTACAAATACTTCAACTACAGGTAATGGTGTAGATATTAGTAATGGTTCTAGTTTTAACCAGCGTTCAATAATTGAAAATGTAAATATTACAGGAACAAATATTGGATTAAATCTTACAGAAGCTTTTGGAGTAATACAAAATTGTACAATAGGTTGTACAACATCTATATCATTACAAAATCCTGCAAATCCAGATGAATCAGCAGGCACTATTTATGGATGTCAATTAACTGGTACCAATGCCAGCATTGCACTTGCTTGTGATGGCGTACAAATAAATAACAATTATTTTTATGGTGGTAATTATGGTATATTATTTACAGTACCATCTGGTTCTAATTTAACACAAACTGATTTCTATATTGAAAATAATCATATGGAATATCAATCAATAAGTTCTATACGTTTTGTTAATAATTCAACAAGTGCTTATATTGCAAACGTATTAATAGTTGGTAATGAAATATCTTGGTCTAATGGCGCAACGGTTACTTGCAACGGCGTAGATGTTACTGGTACTTGTCCATTAAAATGGTTTACGTATTTTACTATAACGGGTAATGTTTTTACTTCAGAAATTTATTCAGTAAATTTACCTAGTGCATCTAATGGTGTAATATCTGCCAATGCTTTTAATGCTGCTACAATAGCTATTAATTTAGGTTCTAATACTAATAATATTATTTCTAAAGTTAATGAATTTTATTTAATGACCACATCTGCTTATTCAGATTATGGTACTAATAATTATACTGACTATTGGTATGGCAAAGGTGCTTCCGTAACGCTTTATGGAACAACACAAACAATTTCTAATAATAGCGAAACTAATATTAATTGGTATACTGCTGCTTTTGATGATGGTCCAAGTAATGGATTTTGGGGTGGATCAGGTAGTCCACAAGTTATCAATGTACCATCTAATATTGGTATTAAACGTGTTCGTCTCACAGCTTCTATTGTTTGGTCTCCTAATGCAACTGGTACTAGATTAATAAAAATTAAAGATAGTTTGGGTAATACGTATTCAGGTAATTTAAATCCTGGTGATTCTACATTTTCTTCTAATTATCTTTCCTGTAATACTGGTATTATAGATTTAGCTGCTATGGGCAATCCTACTAATTTTTATGTTACTGTAACTCAAGATAGTGGTGGTTCTTTATCTACTTTGAGCAGTAAAGGTTGTACATTTACAATGCAAATTGAACAATAATCATGGCTAAATTAACACGCAAAACATCGGTACTTTTCGCTGGCAATTATCAGTCAGCACCTAATAATCAGCTTGGTGTGTTTGGTAGCCTAGCTCAAGGCTCTCCTGCATATTCTGGAGATCCTGCACAGATACAAACCACACAATTCTATGATGGTTGGTCATCTGCTGTAGTAGGAACAAATCAACCAGCACTAGAAGATATCAATTCTTTATTTTACGTATTATCTTATTACGTAAATTACTTTAATCAGATGGGTATACCAGAATGGGATTCTGGCACTACTTATTATACTGGTAGCTATGTAAATAATACTAATAGTGCTAATGGATCTATTGGTATCTATGTAAGCTTAATTGATAATAATACTCAAATATTAAGTAATCAAGCTGCTTGGGCTACATACCAATCTACTTTTAGTGGACCTAATCTTTGTAAAGCTTGGGTATGCTTTAGTGGTACAAATGTAGTAAGTGGTAATTGTGTTGTATCAAATGCTTATAATGTAAGTTCAGTACAGTACATATCTACAGGTAAATATCAGATTAATTTTGCCACACCATTACCAAGTAATAATTATACATTTGC
>Ga0208257_1000328_pt1 | contig 14925 bp, 19 predicted proteins | sample CryBogCBH10Sep07_FD_184610 | JGI IMG/M metagenome (GOLD analysis project Ga0208257, IMG submission 184610) | Freshwater microbial communities from Crystal Bog, Wisconsin, USA - CBH10Sep07 (SPAdes) | ecosystem: Environmental > Aquatic > Freshwater > Lake | place: Crystal Bog, Wisconsin, USA... | reverse complement strand
TCCTATATCACTATAGCCAAATTTATACACGCTTAGGTATCTTTCCTACATTAGTTCCTACACTTCAGGATATGACTACCTGGAGAAGCGTTAATGGATCATTTCCGAATCTTGCAACACCATTTACAGCTTATACTCCTAGTACAGTTCCATCCGATGTATTAGATGTAGTCGCTGTTGGTGGTCCTTACGGAGAGTGGCATTCATCTCCTGCGTATCTCAGCACATATTATACAATCCCAGCTAATTCAACAGTAATTTTTGGTGTACAATCCTTTATTCAGGATGCAGCGTTTGACGCAAATGGTTATAGCTTTGTTGAAATAAATGGTTGGGCATCTGGTAATTATAATGATAATTATAATCCAGGTGGTGGTTATACAAGAAATCAAGTAGGCTTTACAAGCAATCTTGGTGCTGCAGCAAATCCAACAAATCTACCGGCATACACTGGTTGGTATGCCTGGGGTCAGCCACCGACTATTACTAATGGTGTACCGGTGTATAACGGTGCACCTGGATCATCACCTGCATATCCACAAACTCAACAAGGTATTAGTAATGCAAGTGCTAATAGCCCCTTCCAGGATACAAATGGTATATCTCCTACAAACGGTAGTTTATTTCCATCAAATCAGTGGGGCGTTAAAAATACATCCTTTATAAGAGCAGTTTTTATTAACTAATGTTTGATAAAATTTTATTTTATCTCTGTATAAGTTTAAGTTTTTCGTACATGTGGAGCTTTTCCACAATATTTGCACCGATTCGTAAAATTGTACTTAAAATTCCGTATATTAATGTTCCGTTACTGTGTCCGGAATGCAGTTCATTTTGGTTCGGTCTTTTAATCTCGTTTATATATGATCCTATATTTCAAACTATACCTATCTACTATGTTTCTAATGTAATATGTGGTGTAGTAACGTATTTTTTTGCCTCAGTTTTATATAAAAAACTCTTTTTATAATAAATATTAGTATATGCCATCACCTGAATATCAAGATAACCCAACGGTTGCTTACAATTTTGAACAATTAGAGAGCGGTAAATTCATTACACTTTTTGGTGATAGTCGTTTCCCACCTGTATCAGTTATAAATTTAGTTGATTATGTTGATACAACTCAAGCATTTCCAAATAATTCTATAACAAATGCAACCACAGCGGTTACAATCTATCCAAAAGCTGCTGTATTAACCTATAGTGTCAATCAAGGTGATTCCTCAGGTCTCGGTATCCCGCAATATGATTATGTACAGTTTACACTCGGCACTGGTACTATCCTATCAGGTTCACCTATTAATACACAGTATTATGTTAATGGACCAACAGGTACAATGATTGCTGCTGTTTCTACAGGTTATACAAGTCTTGGTTCTGTTTCATCAATATGGAAATATTTCCAACTTTCAGCTTATAATTATTAATTATGGCAAATACTAAAGAGACAGTCACTCACGGTGGTGCTGCAGATACAGAGACGGTTACACAAAAGATACAAGCACATCAAACATCAACCGTAAGAAAGGCTGTAACACAAACACGTCCTGCTGTAACTCAAACTGAAACACTTGTTCGTACACTCTTTCCAAAGTAATAAGAGTTGATTTTTAAATCAGCGCTATGTAATTATATACATGAAGCGCTTTCTCATACTCGCAGGAGCTGTAGCTCTATTGGCCTCCTGCACATATTATACCGAAAAACAATCTGAGGCTCTTAGTCAAAACGTATATGCAACGTCGGATTCCTTAATTAAGAAGCGTGTTGATCTTGCTTATTATTACTCTAACGAAACAACAAAGCTTGTAAAACAGCCAAAACATAGAATTCCCATTCAATCAGTATTTGAAGCTGATAAAATTGTAAAGAACTCACCAAACAAAGGTAAAACAGCTGTTGTTCTAGTACCTGATCAATATAAAGATGAAAAGGTTGTAGTAGTTGGATCAGCGGATTATCAGGCTTTACTTAAAAATAGAGCCATCAGTGAACAATTAAAAAAGGATAACGCTAACTTACTAAAGGCTAATAAAGATACAACTGATGAATTAAAGCATCAAAAAGAAATGAAAGATACCATTATAAAGAATGCGGAAACACTTCAAACACGGGTTTATAAGCTAGAAGCATCTAATTTACGTAAGAGCATTGCTATTATAGTATTAGTTGGTCTTATTTTGGGCTATATCTGGTTGAGAGCCAGTAGGTTCCTTCTATTTTAAGGTAAAAATAATATTGTACCATAAATATTATTATGGACAATCTTGTACAAAATATTGAATCCACATTAAATAACACGGTTTCAGCTATCGAACCTAAGGTTCAAAAAGCAGTAACTATTGTTACACCAAAATTAAATACAGCTGCCTCTGTTATCTCTAATATCGTTGGAGTATTCTTTGACTGGGTTGCAGCTCATCCAAAGACATCATTAGTTATTGCTATCTTTATTATGGGATTCCTTTGCGGAATTCTTTTCTAAGACATGTATTACGAGTATCAACCACGCTCAAACTATCCCTTCTACGCAATTTGTGTCTATAGTCTATTATTAGGTATATTGCTAGGACACTGTGCACTTTATTACATACGCGGATAAGTATTTGTATAATGCCACAGGAAAGAAAGCTATTTACAAAAGAAAAATTTTGTGAAGGTAATCGACAGAAATGGTTGATTGTCTTTCTTGCATATTTGTCTCTCTTAATGGGCTTAGATGCAGTTCATCTTTTAAAAGATGTTACTCCGTATCTTACATTTCTTACATTCTTAGCTGGTGCTTTCATTTTAGGGTATTCTGGTACTGAAACAATGAAGCTTTTTAGAGCAAATTCAACTACTGACAATCAAAACGTAACTCAAGATGTAACTCAAGATATTAATCAGAATAGTACTCAGAACGTTACTGAAACAAAAGATATTAATATAAACGAACAAATACTATCTAATAATACTAAGGACAGTGATTATAATATACAGGAGGTTAACATATGAAGCAACCATCAACACAAGCTTTAGATTTAATTCTCGAATACGAGGTAGGTGGCGGGCGCGCGTATTATGAAAAATATCTAAGTCATCCAACCTGGCCTGGTGGTGCTTCTGGTACAACACTTGGTATTGGTGTAGATTGTGGTTATTATACACCGGATGAACTTGCTAAGATATTTCACTTCTTACCTTCTGTTCAACTTGAAGTTATAAAAGGTGCTTCTGGTAAAACAGGTCAAGAAGGTAAAGCCTATGTAAAAGAAATACAGCCGCTTAATATTACAGTTACCTGGGATCAAGCATTGAGTATATTTGATAGCTTAACATGGCCTAAATTTGCAAAACTTGCTGAGCACGCTTTTCCAGGTCTTGATCAGCTATGTGATAATGCTTACGGAGCTCTTGTTTCTCTTGTGTTTAACCGTGGTACTAGTATGAATGGTGATAGTCGACTTGAAATGAGGAATATTAGGGATCTTGTACCTAAAAAGGATTATAAAGGTATTGCCGATCAACTTAGAAAGATGAAGCGTATCTGGGAAGGTAAGGGTCTTGACGGACTTATTGCAAGAAGAGAAGCTGAAGCTAAGCTTGTTGAGAGCTGTATATGAGTATATACGAAGAATTTTTTAATTTAGAGGGTCCTTGCCCTGAGTCTATTGAGAATTGTGTTGAGCTACGTACACAATATCAAGCTGAATTAAACAAGCTAGTTGATAACCATAATTGCAATGGGTGCCAGGCAATGAATCTCAAAGCCGAGTATCAAGGCAAGGTATGGAAGGCGTATATGAACTCCTTAATTATACGTGCTTAAAAGCTTTATAATATTTACAAAATTTAGATAGATGTAATTTTGAAAAACGTCTAGCATCTACTTCATGTTCGTTTCTGAAGTACGCGTGTCTGTTTAAATCTACATCTTCTTGATTATATGACAATTCGGTATGACTTACTTTATAGATTCTACTTTGCATCCAATGTCTGAACTCGTGAAGATAGTGTTCAAACAATGCACGTTCTTTCTTTTTATAGGATTTGGCTTTACCATCAGGCTCATCACATAGATAAATCTTGTTTGAGTAAAACATATAACCACTCTCTTCAGACCCAAAGTCAATCTGCACGGTTAATGTGATGTTTCTAGTAATAGCCCCAGGTTCTACTTCAGCAAACAACATCGAAGTAGCAGCTCCTAGCGCTTTCATATCATAATTATGTTCTCTAAACCATATTTCGGATTTTGGAGTAGGTTTTAGAGTAAAGATATACATAAGAAGTTGAATTTAGTGTATCTAGATCATAATATAATAATACATATGCAAGAAAACGCAAGTGAAGAATTTGTAACAGAACTTACAATAGGAGATCTTAAAAACATTGTCATTTTGATCAATGCGGTAAAAGATAAAAAGCTTGTAAGTAAGAATGATAGAGATGTACTCTGTAAGATAAGTGATAAGATTACTAATTTTCTTACATCAATTAATGAGTCTCTTCTTATTTCGTAAAGTATACACGAAAATAATATGGCTATAATTTTGAATAAATATTATAGTACATGTCAGTCTCAAAAATAGTTACTTCTATCTGCGAAGAGTTTACAGATGTTATTCTTGTTGATCATAATAAGAGTAGTATCATTATTAATGTCAAAAAACAATGGTTTAAAGCTTTAAATATGCGACTTAAATCATTGAAATTCAAGCTTGTACATAAAACAACAATAAAAACTGGTTATACATGTACGTATGTTTTAGATGATACCGAAGAAAACGATTGACTTTAGTGTTTTAGCATCTATTATAATAAGATGCTCGTATTTGATCCAGTAGCTCACTCTTATAAAAATGAATTTACAGGTGAATTCTACAATTCTGTAACAAGAGTTATTCACAAATACAAGAAACCCTTTGATGCTGATACTGCAGCTAGTAGAGTTGCTAAGAGAGAAGGTATTACCAAGGAAGAAGTCAAGGAAAGATGGAAGAAGGACAATGATAAGAGCAAGGATTACGGTACTGAGCTTCATGCTGTTATTGAAAGGTACCTTAAAACCGGTACTTTTGATCCAGAGTATACAATCTTTATTCAAGCTTTCTTAGATCTTGATGTAGTTAGCAAAAAGGATAATCTTCTTGTAGAGCATCAGGTGTATTCACACGAGTATAAACTTGCTGGTACTTCAGATCTTATTCGTGAAGAGAAAAACGGTGGGTTTAGTGTATTTGATCTTAAGACAAATAAGAAGTTTAACATGTTTAACCCTTATAATGAGTATCTTCTACATCCTTTAGATCATTTAACAGCTAGTGAATACTCAATTTATAGTCTTCAACTATCTACATACGCTTATATGTATCAAAACATTACAGGTAAGCGTGTAAACAGTATTGGTGTCTTTTATTATGATAGGAATACCGAGAAATTTACGTATTATCCAATGTCGTATAAGAAGTATGATGTTCTAGCAATGCTTAATCATTACAAATCTCATGAACTTTATCGATCAAATTATTCAGAATAGTCAGGTTAAAGAAGCTAAGCTTTTTGGCCCGTCAAAAAAGGCTGCCGAACGTCCAGAAACAGGTATTACTATTCAAACACCTGCAGCTTTCCATGTTATTAAGGATTGTGCTACGTTAGCTAACAAGTATCTACCTCATTATGTATTTGGAACATATGCAAACCCGTTTGAAGTATTAAAGGGTAAATTTAAACGTGACGATATTCAAGAATTTGTAACAGCTGCTATGGCTGATATTGTACTCAATCAATTAATGATTTTAATCCTTGAGAAAATTCGTAAGTCACCCTATATGCCTGAAGTTTCAACTACTGTGTCGGTAGAAGCTAATAATTCAGCTGATCCTTATGGTGATTATGAATCTGCTAGCACTACGGTACAGACAAATAAGCAGCTTGATCCAGTTTCTTTGCTTTGTATTGCTTTTGGAGTATAAATATCTTTAATATTAATGAAATTATTCGGTCCATTTTTAAGCATACAGAATCAGATCCGTATATATCACTGGCAGACTGAGAGTTATGCTCAGCATAAGGCTTTTGATAAGACATACAAGCAATTAGGTGATCTTATTGATACTTTTGTTGAGATTTATATGGGTAAATATGGCCGTTCAAAAGCTAAGTTTACTTACAATATTGAATTACAGAATATCGATAACAATTATATGGCCATGATTGATTCATATGTAGATTTTCTCATTGGACTTAATGAAGAGCTCGATCAGGTTAATGACTCCGATCTTCTCAACGTTAGAGATGAAATGCTCGGTGTTTTTAACCGCCTAAAGTATCTTTTAACTTTAAGTTAATATTTTTAAAAATATATTTGTACTTTCGTATAAAAAATAATTTTTAAAGACTAATTAATTAGAGGCATGACACAACTCCTTCGAGTCTTTAAAAAGTTCACCAATAAGATTTTTGGTATTAAAGAATCAGAGTTGTCGTCAGTTGTAACATTTAGTACAATATCTAAAGAAGCTGTTGTTCTTAAGACTCGTACACAATTAATTGAAGAGGGTAAGAGCGCATATCTCCCTAAGCGTCATAGACAGCCTCTTCCTATTGTTAATAAGATTAACTAAAGCTTTTTTAGAGTGCTTCTAAGAAGTTTATTGCACCGTATAGCGTGGAGTTACTCTGACCAGCATTAAGCAATGTAGCACATAGTACAATAGTATCTGGTTTAGTCAGATCGACGTTTGTACCTAAGTTTAAGAAGTTTAGGGCCTGCTGTACATTAGTAGTTGATGCGCCACCGGCAAAGAATCCACTAAAAAGTGTTATACCACCGGTTACTTGATTAGCAGTTGTTGAATAAACAATACCTTGTGATGCTTTACCTACATTTGTTATAGTAGTTGATCCGGTAATTATTGGATTAAGTACTAATCTGTAATAATATGCAGGTTGATTTCCGGCAGTATTGTTTCCAGTCTCTAATATTTGAATATCCTGAACTTGGAGATCACCTCTATTAAATGGCTCACCAGGTCTTAAGCTTACACCAATTAATGGATATTCATTACCCGTTGTTTTTAAGAAAGCCTGACCTGATGCGTTATATGCTGTACCAAATCCTGGGTTTAAAGAAACCTCTGCTTCAACGTCAACGGCTTCTGAAGCAAGAGTTAAGAAAGGTAAAGAGGTTTGAGTTTGGGTATTAAAGATTTCATATCTTAACGGCGAACAAGGTTCACTAACAAATTGAGTACCAAGGGTTCCACCTGTACTATAGGTATGAAGAAGAATGGCACCTTGACTAGGGGAAGCAATAACAAATCGTACCCTACTTGTTCTACCACCAATATAGTCCATCCAATACGTCCACTCCATATTCCAGGGAGTTTGAGAAGTAGTAATAGTTCTACCTACTGGCAGACCACCAGACGGATAATACGTGTATGTAGCAGTTAGAGCTGTTGGCGAAATACTAGTAAGAAATACTATACCGTTATAATTGGCATCACCACCAATATTTACCTTTGTTCCAACTTTATAGAGACTTGTTAAGTCAACACCGTTTGTATCATAAACAACATTCCAGACCGGAGCGTAATTAGCATTTGCCTGAACCTGGGTTATAGAAACAGCTGAAAGATTGGCTGCTGTAACAGCTGGTGAGAACATATTAATCTGTGAAGGCCCGGTACCATCTAATTTATCATTACTAAAGTTTGTACTATTTGTTCTATCTTCAATAATAGTTCCGTCTGGTAATGATCTACGAACAACAACATTAAAGTTAGATCCCGATAATTCAAAAAACATACCATCGGATACATCATATTGACCTATTCTCTTTACAACACCGGTTTGATAACCTGACCAATTCATTGTAAAGAAAATTTGATGACCGACACCTGGGCGATATTTGAAATAACGTCTTGTCTGTCTTATGGCAGACCCTGTTGAACTTAAACCAGGTGTTAAGGTAATGTTACCGATAGCTGGAACAAATTGACTCTGTGCACTAAGCCCGACAAATTGTTCAGCGTATCTTAAATCGCCATCCTTATCGACGGCTGCCTGATACCACCATTGATTGGTATTCGCTGCTGTACGAACTCTACCGAGTGGGTCGACTTGGAGAGTATCTGCGTATTTTGTTAAGACAGGTAAAGCACTAGTATTGACAATCTGTGATGATACTGTATTTACGACAGTTGAGGTAACTGTATTTGTTACAGTTACAGTACCGGAGACCGGTAGGGTTTGTGTCGTATTAATTGGTACAGGGTTACCAATGTCGTTAGATACTTCAATCTGAGAGTTTATAACAGATACCGGTAAAGTTTGTGTTGTACTAATTGCAATCGTATTTGTAATAAAGCCGGATATTGGTAAAATACCGCTAGTACTAGCTATATTAAAAGATGAAACAGGGTTTAAGACGGTAGCACTTAACGTAGTAACAGGATTAAGTATATTGACATTACCAGAAATTGGAATTACAGATGATGAACTAATAGCTACAGTATTGGAAATAGCGATCGGATTCTTAATCGTAGCACTTAAAGCTGAAACTGTAGCAAGATAGTTATTATTAAACGCAATAACAGCAGTTAATGTATCAAAAGTATTCCATTCCGTTGCAACAACAGCTGGATTAATAACTGTTATAATTTGATTATCAATATCCTGAGTTGTAGCATTAAGTGCAGACGTACTAATGTTTACTGTACCAGCGCTTAATGTTGGTACTGGAAAATCGGCTGCATTTACAACGTAATTGAGTGTTGCATATTTCGGGTAAATATCAACTGTTGTTAATGACTGTGATTGTAAGCTCTGTGGAAAAGCTTGAGTTGTATCTGGGTGTTCAACTCTAGTTACTGAAACAGCAGGAAATGTTGTATTGTCGGTAAGCTGAATAAACTTACCGTATTCTGCTGTTTGATAGTTAGAAACTACATTTACATTATAAGAACTTACCGCTGGTAGAGACATATCTTAGTTATTTATAGCAAAAAACGCGATTTTATACTATAATGCAATGTAAGAAATACCGTCCTGCTGTGTAAGGTATGCTGTGAAGTTAATACCGGATTGCGCTAACAAGAAGCTTGTTAATACTTCAGATGTAAAGGTAAATGTTGAGTCATCTGTATCAATATATCCAATAGTATTACCGAGAATACTATATGTATTAAATGTCGGTAAAACAATTGTTGAACTTAAACTATAGGTCCCGAAATTTTGATGAAGGGTATTACTTGATGGTGTATATATTGTTGTTGATAAGACTGTAAGAATACCGTTAATATATTTAAATTTTGTATTAACGGTATAAAACGCGTTAGCTGCGTCTTTACAGAGGTATGTCAAATCGTATATATCAGTTGAGCTGTTAAAGGTTAATGTCGGCTTTTCAACCTCTATAACATTAAGGGTCTCACCTATATTTGTACTAGATAATGAATACTGCGCAACATCACTCAACAGTAGGTTTTGATCCGCTGCATAAGGATATAGTTGCAAGAATTGCGGTGAGTTTAAATTAACGGAGTAAATTTTTGGATATATGGTCTTTAAATTAGTAGCACTTAAAGGATCAACGCCGTTGATGTTGGATGTATACAGTTTAGTCTGACATACAATAATCTGTTTATTAGCTTCATTAAACCATGCGTTAGAGAATTTTTCAAGGCGTGGATTATATCCACGGTAGAGGTAGCTGTATGTAATAGAACCTGGTACAGTATTATTAGTATAATCAAATCTTATTTTATCAAAAATAAGATGGTTATTTGTTTCAATTTGTAATACATCATAATAAACATCAAAACCAACACATTCAGTATTAATTTCATTTCCTATTGTGTTTATTGTATTGAGTGTTGTATCGTAGGCACTTAGTGTGGTGTATTTGATGTATACCGCGCTTAATGCTGCAGAGAACGGTGTAATCAAAGAGCTATCAGGTGCACGATAATATAATGTACCGTTAGTAAGATTACGCGATTGGTATAGTGATTGATCGATTATATCGCCGGTCAGTGAGAAGTCGATAGTTGAGCTTAATCCAGGAAGTCTCTCAGGTACAAAGTTGTTTTGTTCTGTATAATCGTATATGTACTGTTGCGGGGTAAACGGATCGTAATCGGGTATTAAAATTTCATTACTGTTGTAGTAGTCGACGGTGAACCAATAACCGTCGTATACAGGTAAACCGGATGTAGGATATGCAAAGGATGCACTTAAGCTTGTCCCACTAACTGTCGGTATACCTCCTGAGGTGTATTCAATTAACGATCCACTATAAGCAGGTTGGCCTGTATTAGTTAAACCACATTCAACAAGAGTATTATAATACAGCCCGTATATATCAGGATTATAGCTTGTAAAATCACTCTCTAAATCAATCCAAAGATTATTATTTGGATCGATAAATGTTTCACAATCAGATATATTAATAATGAAATTAGAGCTTACATAATCTGAAGCAAATGCTTCAAAATTAAATCCGTATGATTGAATTATAATAGTTGGTTGTGATCCGCTAAGTGGATTCAAATACCCGCAATTAATTAAGTTTGCAGAAAGTGTAGCAGGTGCATTGAATATACTATTATCTAATACAAGGTCTGTAATTGATGCATCAAGAATTTGTGGACTTGATAGCGGTGCTTTGATGGTTGATGTGGATTTATATAATCCATATTGATTACCGTATATATCGGTTTTAAACTGAAAAAGTGTAGAATCGCTTGTTAATAGGTCTTGTGTTCTTTGATCGACAGGGTATTGTCCTATAGGAGTTAAGGGATATACATCTATATTGTTCCAGATATTGTCGAGACCTCCGGTAAAGAAATCTTGATAATCTGTATATCGTGATAAGCCTGCATTAGAGTATTCTAATGTTTGTTCACGTGATTGATACCCGCGAAATAATTGATAATAGGATTGTGTATCGACGTCACCGAATCGATATTGATTTGAAAAGTCAACTTTATTAAAATAGTTTTGTTCAAAAAATGTTAATGGTGTAACAAAATTTTGTTGTGTGTTACTCGTAACATTACCGTATTTTGCTGGATCAGGAAAATAATAAACAGTATTCGGTTTAAGGTTTGCAAGATTAACGGATGACTTAAAATTAAAGTTTGTAAAGTGTAATAAACCAATTTTATCGGGCTTAAAAAATAATCCCATCTCTTTACCGGTTTTGAGAAATTCTTGACTCGGTATTGCCGCAATAGTTGGGTAGCGCTTATTAAGAACGTTTGCGAATTCACTGTTAGCTGTAAATAGCTGACCTGATGTATATGTTGTTAGAGTAGAGTCAGTTATTACATAGTAGAAATCAGCTCCTATATATTTTTGCTGTTCAGTAATATCGGTGTTGATTGTTAGATCACCTGCGTTGCCTGTATTGACTGTATTAATAAAATCACTGTCTTTTAATAAGTTAAGCTGTGATGGTAATATAGCGGGGTTAATAGGAAGTTGTTCACCAAGCTGGGATGTATATATCGGGTATTGTAATATCGCATTAATAATACTCTGATTAAAATCGAGAGTTAAAAATGGATCGATACTTACTTGATTAGCTTTAAAATATTTCTGTCGTATATCATTGGTTGTATCATACGCTGATGCCGGTAAAGTTGGATTAACATCAAAATAATCGGTCGTAAGATCATAGATATCCTCTATATTAAGTACCATATCATTTCTGATAGTTGATATAGAAAGGTTTAATGTTGTGATCGTATTAGTTAAATCTTGTGACTGTAGGGCGTTTGATATTGTATTATATAAGAGAGTTGTAATACCAATATTTGATCCCTTTAAATTATATTGTGTTGTAGCTGTTTGTGCAGTCTCACGTAGTGTTGTATAATATAAACATACATCCTTTAGCTTTTGTGAGAAAAACGGTACAGCGATTGCAAGATCTCTTGGATTTGTAAAGTCTAAATTACTGAGATATCTTCGTTCATCAACTGTTGAATAGTTAATTATAATCTCATTAATTAAATTGACATATAGATACTGTACGGCGTTAGATAGATCTTGTTGCGATGAACCTGTTACAGTATACCATTTGGTGAGATAGGTTTGATATTGAGCTAGCGAATTCTCAGGCGTAGAGTATGTTGCTTTATTATACGGCAACCATTGAATAAAACTAAGAGGTTGTATACGATCAACTGCAGAGGTAGCGTTTACACCAAGTACTGTAATTGAATTAAATGTTATAACCTGTGCCTGAGATGCAGCCATATCGTATATTTAATTAAGATATCTGAATGTATGTGGGTACATTAGCTCCTTGTTGAGTATAAAACACGTTTGATATTTGCGGATATGCAGATAGTGACACGGTTTCATTTTCAGATATAAGTCCAGATGAGAGCGGTGGTATAAAGTTCTGTGCTGTAAGTTCAGCCACAGAAGTAACAAGACTAATATTGTGAAAATTATTGTTAATATAGAATATATTACCGACATCATTTTGTGTCGCTGGGAATAACCATCCTTTAATAGTAAAGCTTGTATCTCCAACCACTTTATATTTTTCAGAAGCATTAAGATCAGTAGGATATGTAAGATTAATCGACCCGTCCCAGAGGACTTCGCTTCGAATCTCTTGTGGTATAGAGAAACCACCATAAACTAAATCTTCAGGGACCTTCCAGGATAAAATAATATAAGGATTATTATACGGTACAAAATTTGATATAATTTGATCCATATCGCTCTGAAATTTTGTTAATATTGACATTGCCACTGTTATATTAACAGGTACAGGTGAATTGTAGTGATTGGTTGTAGGTAAACCGGTAGAATCGCTTACGCTTTTTGAATAATAATAACCATCGAGCTTATTAAACACACGATTTAAGTCACGAGATACAGATGTAATGTGTATAGATACTACGGGTACTGTAATATTCTGTGCTAAATTAACAATATCATACATTACTCTTTGTTTAGGAGAGTAGACGTATCTGACTTGTACTTTATTTACAGCATTACGATTTTTATCGTATCTATTAATGATAATATCATCAAAAGCTGCTACGAATTGAGTTATTAAGTCTTTTATCTCAAAATGATAAGTCTGTGCCTGCATTCATTAATATTTAATTAATGAATGCGTTCGATAAAGTGTTTTGGTAGCTTGTTCTTAGATCTTGTAACAACGTTTATAAAATTTCCGTCAAGAATATACGTATTCGAGTGATCATCTTTGCTTCTTGTAGAGCGGCCTGCAGCCTGTACAATAGCATTAAGCATCTTATTCTCATACCAATTTTTATCTAAATCAAATAAATGCTTAATTCGCTTTGAACCTAGCGGTAAAAATGGTAGTTTAACTATAATCTGAAATCGCGACAAATCACCCTTAAGATCTACACCATATACCATAGAAGGTGATACAAGAACGGTAGGATCCTTAGTCTCCATATGTTGCTTAAGAATATCTTCATTGGTTGTGTTTGTATCTCTAAAAAGAAGTCTACCGCTATTTACTCTTGTACGTATAAATTCTGTAATTTCAAAAGAATGCGTATGAATAATGCCCTTTTCATTTATATGAAGATCTAAAATATGTTTTATTTGATCACATATACCTGGTAAGACATTTTTTAAATTTTTATAATTAGGTTTATGCTTAGATGATATAAAGATTGGTGATTTTTTAGCATCAAAGCTGCTATCTATTTCAATATATTCATAATCTTTAATACCTAGCGATTTTGCAAAATTCTTATGGTCAATAATAGTAGCTGATAGTAGTATAATTTTATCAGCAAAATTAAAAACACTATCTGTTAGAAAGTCTGCACGTAGCGGCGTAATTAATGCGTGTTTTGAATCTATCTCGACAACATACTCACCTTTATCCCATAGAGATATTAATGACGTAAGCGAACGATGTAGGTTCGTAATGTAGCTGTACTTGATTTGCTCACTTTGTGTGAGTGATACGTATTTTTTCTTATTAGTGGCTTTAGCAGATAGTATTTCTATCTCTTCATTTAATGTTATAGCTAAATCAGTTACCCAGTTAAGTGCTCGCTGTTGGTTATCTGTAACTAGAGTTATATATTTGATATTGTATGTATCAAGTTTTTCATACACCACTTCAGCTGAAAATTGACGTACTAACTCATCTTCTAGTTCTGAAGCTTCATCACATACAATATAGTTCTTACGCTTTATATGATCTGGTAGAGATAAAAACATTTTATAGTTCAATGCTGCAAATGGTGCAAGCATTGCTTGATTTCTAGCGTTATAATAATGACACCTATTAACAGCGCAGCATTGCTCCTTAATCTTTGGTGCAAACGTACAGGGCGCTAATTCTGTATCAAAATTATCATCTATATCACAGCGATAATTTGTTTTACCTTTAAGAACTGTAGTGTCGTTAAAGAGATTATAATATTGATCTTGAAGTGTCTTAGTAATCGTCAAAGCAAATGTACCAAACGCCGGTTCTTGCATACATTCACGCTCATAAGAATAGCTACCATCAAATTCCTTCTTATAAGCGTCGTAACTTTCTATAAGTCGGGTAAATTCTTTTGATGGAGCACTACTTAGATTAGCAAGTGTACGTGCTATAAATGATTTTCCAGATCCGGTTGGTGCACAGCATATAACTATTTTTTTATTTGAATTAAAAGCTTTCTCAATACCATTGAGAAGTTTAATTTGTCCATCTGACGGACTAAATCCGTTAGGAAAGTGTTCAATAAAACTGTTTAGCACACTATGATTATAGCATCTTAATTTGTTATTACAACCATCTTTTTGTTAAAAAGCTTTGAAACTCGATTAAATGTTATTTTTTTAACAGCATTAGCTATGATAGTATTGTTTAAACAAAAACTATCAAGAGTATAATCGAATTCTAAGCTACTAATCGTATTATAT
>Ga0208257_1000324_pt1 | contig 15045 bp, 17 predicted proteins | sample CryBogCBH10Sep07_FD_184610 | JGI IMG/M metagenome (GOLD analysis project Ga0208257, IMG submission 184610) | Freshwater microbial communities from Crystal Bog, Wisconsin, USA - CBH10Sep07 (SPAdes) | ecosystem: Environmental > Aquatic > Freshwater > Lake | place: Crystal Bog, Wisconsin, USA... | reverse complement strand
GCCTTAGACCCAATCGTGGGAGATGCTCTCAATCGTTGCTACTTTGACGGGGATATGGATACCGCGAAGTCACTAGCAAAGGCTTATCTGCAATGACGCTCGGCGTTCATCAAGTCGATGGGCGCATCGCTGAGAAAGCGGCAGTAAAGATTCGAGCTGCGCTTAAAAAAAGCGTGAATGCCAACGATGTCGTCGCTGGCTACTTGCATACGCACCCTGAAGTAACTGAGTTCATCTCTCAGGATCGCGCTAGGGCTAGAGCGTGGGCGATGCACAATGTCACCCTTGATCACACGGCTTTAGAGTCAGCCTTGCGTCAACATTACGCAGATATGTATGTGACGGGCGTGGCTTCTACTTATGACGCTTACGGACAAGCCCTTCGCTCGCGTAAAGCCGAGAAAAAACCTGTTCACAACTGGGATTCGATGGCATGGGCGGCTAAAGTCTTAGAGAACGCGATCAACTGGGATACATGGGTGCCGGGCAATAAGGCGACTGAAGCCCTCGTCAGACCGCCGGGTGGATTACAAAAACTACTGGGCGATGTGAAGATCAAGTCGCTTGATATGAAAAAATCAAGTTACGACTTACTTGGCTCTAAGTTGGCAGACGGCTTCGCTATAGGTGCGAGCCCCACAAAACTTGCTTCAATGATTGAAGACTCACTTTCTACGCCTGAACGATCGTTGATGATTGCTCTCACAGAAGGCTCGCGAGCCGCTAACGCCGCCGCAGTTGACTCTTATGCAGCTCTAGGCGTTGATCAAATTCAATGGGTATCAGCCGACCCTGATGATGAAGAATGTGACATCGATGGAGAGATTACGGATGTCGATGGCGAATTTAGCAATGGCTTGACGGCGGAAGATATTCCAGTTCACCCAAACTGTCGTTGCTCAACAATGGGCGTACCGCCTGAGCCTTCGCAAGAATCTTTGGATGAAGTCAACGCAAGCGATCAAGCATCCGAAGAATAAAAGCATTACAATTTAACAATAATCCGAGAGAAGGAATCCAATGGCTCTTAACCACTCAAACATCACAGTAGGAACTACTCCAACACCTTTGGTTACCTTGCCGAACGGTGTGGGTTATGTAGCAGTTCAAATCAACAATCGAGATTCAGCCGCTATTTTCTTAGGCGATAATGCGGTAACAAATACAGTCGGTCTAAATGGCGGACAAAACCTTGCGGCAAATGCCAGCGTTCAAATTTGGATGCACGGCAATGAAACTATTTACGCCGTTTCAGCCGCAGGTACCGCTACCGGTGCAGTATCAGTTATCTATTCAGCCTAAAAATTAAATATGAGTGACACTTTCGTACCACCTGCAGGTGTAGCCGAAGCCGCTAAGCGCGCGCTTGGTTGGATCTCTGATGGTCACGCTGGCGGGGGTTTCACAGATACGGGTCGCGCTCGCGCTTCTCAACTAGCAGGTCGCAATGCAGTATCGAAAGATACGATCAACCGCATGGTGAGTTTTTTCGCTCGTCACGAAGTTGACAAGCAAGCGGAAGGATTTAATCAAGGTGAGAAAGGATTTCCGTCACCCGGTCGTGTCTCTTGGGATGCGTGGGGCGGGGATGCTGGAAAATCTTGGGCTGAAAGTGTCGCATCTAAATTCAACAAGGAGAAAGCAACAATGACCAACGACTTCGCTAATTCATACGCCGCGATTATTAAGCAAGAAAAGCAAGAGGACGGATCACTTCTCGTTTATGGAAAAGCAACTGATGATTCTTTGGACATTGATCAACAAATCTGCGACGATGCTTGGCTCTCAGCTGCAATGCCTGAATGGTTCAAGACCGGCGGAAACATTCGTGAGCAACATTCTTCAATCGCCGCAGGAGTAGCGAAAGAGTACGAAGCAAAGGCAGACGGTCATTACATCTCCGTTCTCGTCGTTGACCCAGTAAGCGTCAAGAAAGTTGAGTCAGGCGTACTCAAAGGCTTCTCAATCGGCATCAAGTCACCTCGTGTCGTTCGCGATCAGAAAGCGGCTAACGGTCGCATCATCGACGGACAGATCGTTGAGGTCTCACTCGTCGATCGCCCTGCCAACCCAAACGCCAAGCTCATGCTTGCAAAGAGCGTTGAAGGCGAAGCCAACTTGATTCAGGTTGAAGAACTCGTCGAGATCGAAGCCGTTGAGGAAGCAACTGAAAAGCGCGTTGTCTCTCCAAAAGAGCGTGAGCAACTTGCAGATCAGGGATTGGCATTGCCGGACGGCTCGTACCCAATCAAAACTGTTGCCGATCTTAAGAATGCGATTCAATCATTCGGTCGCGCAAAAGACAAAGACAAAGTAAAAGAGCATATAATTACACGCGCTCGCGCATTAGGTGCGATCGACCAACTACCGGAAGGATGGAATGTGAAGAAGTCACCAGTTATCGACACAATCCTAGAGATGCACGACAAGGCAACAAACGGTGGGTTGGTCAAGTTCGACCAAGCATCTTACGATGCCGCTCGTAAGGCTCTAGTTCAACTTATTATCACCGAAGCCACAGAGATGGGCGACACGGACTCAGACGAGCGCGACGATATCGACACGCTTCTCTCAGCCCTCAAGCACCTCTTCAGCTGGCATGACGGAGAAGTCGAAGAAGGCGAAGCACTCGCTACCGATGCTTCAATGCTCAATCTTGCAGCTGATGCGACAACAAAGGATTGCGACTGCGATGGATGCGCCGCTTGCCAAGAAGATGGCGGATGCGACGATGACATCTGTAAGGGTTGCACAAAGATGACCGCCAAGTCTGCGTTCGTAGGCAAGTGCCTTCAATGCGGATGTGGCGCAGTCGGCGACGATCACGGTAAGACCGTAGTTCAGATTCCGGGCAACAATGGCGGAATCCGTACAACTGCAAATGTCTCAACCGCAACGATCGTCACTCCGGAACAAAACGCTGGCTCAATCAAGTCAGCCGATGCTGAAACTCCTGTCGATGTTCCTGTCGAGACTCCAGCTGATGAGGCTAAGCCTGAATCAGTTGTTGAGGAAGTCAAGGAAGAAATCGAAAAGATCGAAGAAAAGATCGAGGAAGAAGTAAAAGATATTCTCGGTGAGAAGTCCGTGACTTCGATCATCGAGAAGGCAGTAAAGAGTGCGTCTGAAACAGTCAAAGCTGAGATCGCCGAACAACTCGCCGCATTAAAGGCGGCTGAGGAAAAGGTGGTAGCTCTTGAATCAGAACTCGTAATTGCTAAATCTGCGGCACTTGCTGGTGGCCCTAAGCGCACCGGTCGCGTCGTGGTAAACGATTCAAATGAACTACTCATCAAAGCCGCTGAATATCGCCTAAAGGCATCAGCGACATCAGACCCAATTCTCGCTAAAGGTTACAAAGCTCTAGAGAAGGAATATCTCTCTAAGGCTGGCGGAACTGTTAGCGAAGAATAAACCCACTCGAAAGGAAATACCTTAAATGGCGCTACAAGCACCTAAGGCTTCCGACCTCTTTAGCGATGTTGATTCGCCAAAGAAAGCCGCGAAGCGCATGGACGAATTTCAGGGAGAACTGAACAAGTCCTTCTCACTACCAAACACAAATGGTCTTACACCTGCACAGGATCCAACCGCGGCTCTTGAAGCTCTCGCAGCTACAAAGTCACTTGCTCCTGATGCACTTGCTGGACTTAACAACGCGATTGCTTCTCAGCGTCTTGCATTGCAGGATGTTCAGAAGGACATTTCGCTTACAAGCCCACTTTCAACTAGCTTTGCCGCCTTCGATCTCGAAGCACCAGCCAAGCTCCTCACACCACGCCCAACACCACTTCGTAACCGCATCCCTCGTAAGAAGGGCGTAGGTACTTCACACCGTATCAAGCGCATCACCGGTTACACAGGTACCGGTACTGGTGGACAAGGTCAGATTTGGCCGGGCATCACAGAATCTACAACTACCGCTTTTGGTTCAATCAACTTCGAGCGTGGTTCAAAGATTTCATACACAGCTGATGACATCATCCTTCCATACAACTCTTACAGCCTCTCAGATTCAGTATCATTCGATGCTAACTTCTCAGGCTTGGGTTATCAGGATCTCCGTCAGCTCTCATCAACATCAACACTCTATGCAACAATGTTGATGGAAGAACGCATGATGCTCATGGCTCGCGGAACTGCAACTGGCTATGCCGGCGCACTTTCAGCACCAAGCGCACCAACACTTGCCGCAATCACCGCAACAGGTTCTGTTACTGCTCTCGCTAACAACACCTACTATGTCTATGTAACTGCCGATGCAGGTATCTCATCAACTGGTTTTGGTGAGTCTGTAACTTCATCAGTTGCTTCACAGGCTACAACTTCACAGGCTCTTACAGTCACAATCACACCCGTAACAGGCGCGATTGCATACAACATCTATGTTGGTACAACAACTGGTGCGGCTAACGCTAAGTATCAGGGTCGTACAACTGGAACTGTATTCACCCTCGGTGGCACAGGAACATCTGCAACTGGAAATCAGGCTCCATTCACAACAACTGGTGCAGTCGCTACACGCGCCGCATCTGACACCTCTGCATATGCAACAGGTTACGATGGAATCCTTCCTACAGTTCTTGGTTCAAACACCGGATACAACAACTTCATCAACTCAGTATTCTCAAATACAAATCCGGGCACTGAGTTCCAGACTGTATTTGCAAACCTTTACAACTCAGTAAAGGCTGATCCAGATGAGATTTTGATGAACGGTTCAGATCGTAAGCAGCTCTCTGATGCAATCAAGGGTTCAGCAAACGCTAACTACCGTCTTCAGATTTCACAGGATGAAGCAACTGGAGTTACATTCGGTTCAGTCGTTAACGGTATCGTCAACGAAACAACCGGAAAATCATTAGAAATCACGGTTCACCCTTGGCTTCCACAGGGCGTTGCACCAGTTCTCTCATACACACTTCCAATTCCTGACACAGAGGTTTCGGATGTATGGGCTAACTACCTCGTCCAAGATTATATGGGGATACAATGGCCGGTCACCCAGTTTGCCTACGAATTTTCCACATATTTCCGCGGAACATTCTTCTGTTCTGCACCTGCGTGGAATGGCGTCGTATCAGGCATCACCGCCGCTTAATAACGGCAACGAATCGGGGAGAGTCTTTCGGGGCTCTCCCCCTTTCACAAAAGAGAGGCGAAAGAAATGGCAAGACTTGTACCAAGAGATGGCTTCGCAAAAGAAGTTGAGATCAATCGGCAATCAGGCAAGAAAGTTTTACGCGCCGGCAAAGACGGAATGTATCGCGTAGACAATCCAAAAGATATTGCGGCATTAAAGGCAGAGGGTTTCACCGAAGGCAACTTAGCATTACATACAACTGGCGATGGCGATCGAGGCTATAATTGCACTAACTGTGGCTTCGGATCGTGGTTCAAACTGTGTTCTAAATGCGGGCACGAATCGTCAGCACCTAAAACAGACGGAGATTAAAAATGACATCAGCGGTCTCACCGATTACCCAGTTCCAATCGGGCTCATACCTTACGATCGCTGAATACAAGAACGCTCCGACCGCTATCGACTACAACAACCTTGTAGTTGGCGGAACATCAGCTCAACAAGATGCCGAACTCGCGTCGGTCATTCAGCGAGCCTCGTCATTTATCGACATTTATGTGAATCAGCCTCTTATTGCTCAAAACTTCCAAGAACAGTCGCGGACTCGTATCACCCAAGAGGGCTTCATGGTGATCTCGCCGGACTTCAACAATGTGGTCTCGCTCAACTCTCTCTCATACGGCGCAACACCTACGGCTATGACTGCGGTTGCCGATGGCGCGTTGCAGTCTTGTTGGTTCGAGAAGTCACAGATCATCTACCCAATGAGTCAGGTCGGAATCGGCTACTCATCTCAGGGTCCGCTTTCTTTCGGTTTCCCACCGACAGTTCGCTCTCGCATTTACGCCGCCTACAACTACACCGCTGGCTACTGTAACGGCTTGATCTCATCAGCAAGCGCAGGTGCATCGTCATTCACGATGATTGACCCAATCGGTCTGACTGCGGGAACAGTCGTCACGATCTATGACGGTCAATACACCGAGCAGGTAGTCGTTTCGCCTACATATACTTACGGTTCAAGTACCGTGGCTATTACTAGCACACTCAAATACGCTCACGCTTCAGGCGTAGCGGTGGGCAATATGCCTCAGGCGGTCAAAGAAGCTGCAATCTTAATTACCACAGACTTCCTCAAGGTTCGTGGAGATAACTCGCTCACAATGGCAGTAACGACCCGCGCCTCTAGTGGACCAAGCGTTCAGGACATTATCGGATCTGATCTTGCGCTCGCCAAAGAATTGCTCGCCCCATTCCGACGGATGCGCTAAATGGCAGTCGGTCGCGTTCAGCTTCGCTCCACTCTTTACAATTACCTTACCGGCGCGAGCATTGCCACGCTCAATCAGATTTTCACATCGTTTCCAAAGCGCATCAACTTTCAAGTCAATGCAAGTGCGGGTCAGTTATCTCGATCTGCTCTCGTAATCTTTATCCAAAGCGAGCGCGAAACTCGTCTAGCAATCGGCGGAGCAACAAACGGCTGGAAGCGCGTAGATTTTCAAGTTGTCTTGCAGGTCTTCCATCACTCGGTACAAAACAACGCCGAAGATGCGATGGCAGATTTTGATACACTTATCGATAACATCAAGAATACGCTTCGAGCCAGCCATAACTTCGGTGATTCATCGCAAGTCAATGTATGGCAAGGCGCGGAACCTGTGATCGACTGTCTGTACGGAGAACCTGTCACATCTGATAACGGAGCGACGGAAACTTGGGCAGAGATTCGATTCGATGTTACCCAAATGATTCAGGCATAGGAGAACGATGGCTACTTATCAGTATAACGGTGACGATGTTCGCGAGTTCCCAACTCTCAAACTAACCGTTAAGCCCGGCGACACTTTCGAGTCAAAGGATGAGGTTATCTCAGCCGATGTCACTCTCGCTTCAGCATCAAAGAAAACAACACCAGCACCGTCAGCCGCGCCTGACACAACAGTAGGAGAGTGAATAAATGGCACTACAAAATACCCATCGTTCGTATATTGGAATCGCAAAAGAGTCAACAAAGGGAACGGCAGTAACAACACCTACTGCGTACATCCCAGTTATTGCGAACACCGTCAAGCCACAAGACATTTACACGCCTCTTTACGATGAAGGTCTTCGCGGATCACTCGTCAAGAACTACAACTATCTACAGGGTCGAGTTCACTCAACCTACGACTTCGGTGGTGCAGTCTTCGCAGACACAGTAATTTATCCTCTCGCTGGCGTACTTGGTGAAGATGTAGTTTCAGGATCAGCTCCTTATGTTCACACTCTCTCATTGAAGAACTCAGCAACATCAGGTGCAGATGCTCAGCCTTCTGCATACACAATCCTTGACTTCTACGGTGCTGGCGTTCGCTCATGGGCTGGACACCAGTTCCACGATTTCTCTCTAAAGTGGAACGCTGATGGACTTCTCGAATACGATGCAAAGTCAACCGGATGGCAGTCAGCCACAGTTTCAACTCCAACACCTTCATTCTCGACTGTATTGCCTACCGTCGTATGGACTGGAACCGTGAGCGTTGCCGGAACAACCGTTTCAACAAACACAATGGGCAACATCGATATGAAGCGTCCGGTAACTCCTGTCTATGGAATCTCAAATGTGCAGACTCCTTATCAGGTATTTCTTGGAGCGTTGGAAGTTACCGGTAAGGCGACATTCCTTATGGAAAATGACACCCAGCTCACTAACTACCTCACCAACACACAACCTGCCCTTGTCTTCAACTGGACAACTGGATCAGGTGCGACACAGACTTCGATCCAAGCGACAATGACAAAGGGTGCATACACACTCGCAGTTATCGAGCGTTCAAAGGATTTCGTCGAAGTTCTCGTTGATTTCAACGCGCAAGGCAACTTGACCGATTCAGGAACCGTCGGCTACTCACCAATTAAGTGGGTCGTCAAGAACGCGGTTACAACTTCGGTCGCTTAACCTAGAACGCAGTAGGGGCGGCAGGTCGATTCGCCCGCCTTCGCGAATCCCGCGCCCCTATTGCCTAGATTTGCTAAGATAAAGAGAAGGCAACTAACAAGGAGGCAATATGTCCAAGAAAATTACACTTCCATCCGGTGCGACAGTTACCGTTAAAGATACTGCAAACCTAAAGGTAAAAGATCGCAATCGCATTATGCGCGCTGGCGATAAGGGAACAGATGCAGAGCGCGGAATCGCAATCGGAAATGCTCTACTTGCAATCATTATTGACGAGTGGAGTTACGATCTTCTCATTCCATCCGTGAAGGAAGATACGATCGACGAATTGCCAATCAAGGACTATGTCGCTCTTATGAAGGAAACAGAAGACCTCGTCAAAGACTTGTTTCCCGATCTAAAGGATACCGACGAGAACAGGCAGAATCCGAATAGCCCTTTAGAAAGCTCGAACGACTAAAAGACCTTTTCAGAGGATTTCAGCCGAACGAAGAATTCGAATATCCGAACGCCGAATGGTTCTATTATAGGTTCGCTGATCGTTTTGGGTGGACACCTGAGCAAGTAGATAACTTGCCAGCCGCCCAATCCGATTGGTTTCTTGCTATTGCAGATGCAGTTGAGCAAGTTAAAATGGAACAGGTGGAGAAGCGTTGAGCGATAATCGCAATGAAGTTTTTGCCGCTCTTAAAGCGTGGCAGAAGCGGATGGATGATGCGGGTATGAACGCAACCCGACTTATTACCCGTGATCTTCATAGTCGCGCTCAGGCTAATGCGCACGAAACTGTTAATCCGCCTGTTCAGAAAAATAATAAACTTCGTCATAATCCGCATATCGGACCACGATCGGGTGAAGGACCGAACTATGCGACGGGTAATCTCTTTCGCAATATCATCGCAAATCCTGTTCGTCGCGTTGGTTTTGAAAGTTATGTAGCAAGCGTAAGTTCAACCGCAGAATACGCGAGAGCGGTTGAAGAAGGCTCATCGAGATGGACAAGTGGGGTAAAATACCCTTATATGATGCCTGCGCGAGATTACCTAGTGCAATCAGGCAGAGCATCAGCATTTATCCGCGATGAAGTTAAAAGAGCGATGGGAGCGTAGCCAATGGCTGGCGATATTCCTAACTTAAATGTTGAAATCCTTGTTCAACTTTCCAATTTAACTGCGGCGGTCAATGAGGCAACGGCTGGTCTCAATAAGATTGGCGATGCGGCTAAAGCTCAAGAAGGAAAATTCAATCAATTAAAAACCACAATGGGTGGCGTTTTTGCTGGCAATTTACTTACTCAAGGGCTTGGCAGTCTTGAAGCAGGTCTCAAAGGAGTCGTAGAAGCCGCCTCTAAGGCTCAAACAACTACGGTTGCATTAGCAACTGCCATGAACAACGCTAAGGTCAATACAGAGGCAAATAGAACCGCCGTTGAGGGTTCCGTAAAGTCAATGGAAAACTTAGCGTTTACGGGCAACGATGCTCGTGAGGCAATGATGACCCTTGTTACGGCAACGGGATCAGTTTCTAAATCAACTGAGTTGATGGGAATGGCATCAAACTTGGCTCGCGCTCAACACGAATCATTAGGTGCGGCTGCTGAAACTCTTGCAAAGGCAACAACCGGAAAATTGGGCGGAGCGTTCAAAGAATACGGAATTACTCTTGACAATACCTTGCCTAAAAATCAAGCAATCACTAAAGCATTGAACGAAATGAATGAGAAAATCAAGAATCAAGCATCTGCTTATCTTGATACTTATGCTGGCAAAATGGAATTGCTTAAAACAAAAATGGATAGCGCGAAAGAAACTATTGGTGGAGCCTTAATTCCTGTTCTTACAAGTTTAACTGGTATATTCAGTAAAGCGTTGGATGTTATTAAACCTATTTTGCCGGAACTTACAATTCTTGCCGCAACGATTGGAACAGTAATTCTTGCGGTCAAGGCTTGGGAGATGGCTCAGAAGGCGTTGGACATTGTGCTAGATGCCAACCCAGTTATGCTTACGGTTGCCGCGGTTGTTGCTCTTATTGCGGTTTTTGTGACGGCGTGGAATCATAGTAAAACTTTCCGCGATGCAGTTGTCGATGCAATGCAAGCGGGGGTTAAGGCAGTTGGGTGGCTTATTGGTGCCGTTGGCGAATTGGTAACTGCGTTCCTAAAGTTCGAAACTGGACCATTAAAAGCAATTCTTTCAGTAGCGGCCGCCCTTCATTTTCCAGGGGCTAAGTCTGCACTTAATTTTATAAATGACGGTATAAAAGATGTTGGTCAGTTTTTTGATTCTACAAAAGCCAAAGTAGATAGTTTTGCTAAAGGTCTTGATTCATTAAAGAATCAAAAGATTTCTATTGGTATGAGTACGCCTGATCTTTCTAAAGGCGGAAAGGGCGATGTTTCCGCAATCGATGTTGCAGGTCAAGCCGCTGGCGGTAATGTATTAAAATCAGCCGCCGCCGCCGCTAAGGCACACGAAGCGTTGGTGAAGAAAAATAAAGATGAACTGCTCAAATTAAACACAGAGTATTCAAATGCTCTCATCAAGCGTCAGGATGAAATGGATGCGGCTATGCAGACTCGGCGCGATGCCGAAGCCGCCGCAACTTTACGATTTACTGAAACGCAAGATGATCTCAATCTTCGTCATAAAGAAGCGTATGCCGCCGCGCAGAAAACTTTTGACGAAGCGCAACAAGCGGCTGAAAAAACGCATACTGACGCTATTCTTCAAATAGATGCAGATTTTACAGCTAAGAAAGCCGATCTACTCACCGCCTCTAACGATAAGTTATTGGCGATTCAGAAACAATATGCCGATAGTGCAAAACAGATAGAACAAAACGCGGCAGATCAACAGAAGGCTATCGTTCAACAGTCGATCGACTTAATGACCAATGCGTTTGAAAATGCAACGAAGGTTGATATTGGTTCTCTTTTCAAGGTTGGCGATACGGCTGAAAGCCTTTCCGGAAAACTACAAACTCAATTAGATGCCGTTCTTAAATTGCAGGAAGATGCCGGCAAATTAGCGGCTCAGGGTTATTCCCAAAACTTCATCGACCAAATCATTGCGCAAGGACCGACAACGGGAGATCAGTTAGCACAGACTGTTCTCAACGCGACCCCTGCAACCGCAGAGAAAATTAAATCTCTTTACGGTCAGATCGAGAAGGTATCTTCAACCGGCTTGGATTCACTTGCGCAACAAATGAATAGTGGCGGACAACTTGCTACTCAGAAGTTGATGGATCAATACAAGGCGGTCGGAGATAAGTTACCGGGGCTTCTTGCTGATAATGCGGCAAAGATGGCTGATGCGATCGCAGCTGAAAATGCGGCATATCTCAAAGCCGTCGATGCGGCTACTGATGCTCACGATAAGGCAACTGCCGCGGCAAATAAGGCTCTTACCGATGCGATGGCAAACGCTCATCAACGCCAAACAGATGCTCAGGAAGCCGCAGATCAAACTCTCAAAGATGGAATGGCGACGGCTCAGCGCGCTCTCGAAGATGCGAATAACGCTTCAATGGAAGCCTACAATCGACAACTTGCCGCTATCTCGAAGGCGATGGATGATCAACTTTCGTCGCTTAATCAAAAAATCCTTAACACAAAGAAACTTTTGGAAAGCCTAAATGCTGGTGGTGTCGGATTGGGTGGCGCAACGGGAGTCGGTCAAATCCCTGCCCTTCCACCGGGTACTGGTCTTGGCTCTAGTAGCCCTACACAAACTGGTTCAGTTCTCAACATCACAAACAATGTCTCTACAACTGACCCATCGTTGCCTGCTCTTACTCAGGCTACACTTGCCGCAATTACTTTGGGTCAGACACAAGGAATAACATCTGCACAATCTTCCGGCGTAGCAAGTAGGGTTTCATAAAATGGCAACTTTAACTTCACTCAATCAATACGGCTTCGCGTGGAATGGTTTCGCATTTGGCGGAGCAGGTTCTCCTTATCAGATCACCGCAGCTGACGGCATTGAAGGTCTGCCAGTAATCCGTAATCAGGATGACAATCAGGGCTTCAACGATGGAATGTTCTCAGGTCGAGATTTCTTAGGCGGTCGTTCGATTACCCTCACGATTCTCACCCTTTCCAGCAATATAACGGCGACAATCACCGCGGCTACTGCAACAGGCTCAGGCGTAATTACCTACACAACCTCGGCTTATCACGGCTTCAATACAGGTCAGACCGTCACGATCACGGGCGTAGTCTCAACGGGTAACCCATCAGGAACTGCGGGAACGGGCTTCAATCAGACCAATCAGACCCTTACGGTTCTCAACAATACCCAGTTTACAATTCCCGTAACTCTTACCGACACTTACACATCCGGCGGATCAGCGAATTCAGTAATGAGCGCACAGGCTAACTACAACCTGTTGAAAAGTAATCTATTACCGACTCAGTCATACACAGCCTTTTCAACAACAAATCAGTTGCAGTTCAAGTTGCCACAAGTCTCAAATATCCAATTCTTTAACGCTCGCGTGAGAGATTCGAAGACGGTTATCACGCCTGAATTCACTTACGGATACATTACGAGCCAATGGACATTCTTCGCGCCTGACCCACGCTTCTACGACAATACGCAACAGTCAGCGTCGATCACGATTACTACATCGCTCGGTCGTACCTATAACCGCGTTTATCCTCTTACTTACGGCGGTGGCTCAGCTGCTATTACGACAACTGTCAACAACACAGGCTGGGCGACGACTTATCCCGTCATCACAATTAACGGACCGATCACAAACCCTACGATCGGAAATCTTACGCAGGGCGCAAACATCACAATTTCAGGTGTCTATGTAAATACCGACAACATCGTGGTTGATCTTGGGCAACGCCTTGTCACTCTTAACGGCTCACCTGCTCGAAATCTTGTAGTCGGTGGCTCTAACTGGTTCTCGGCTCAGCCGGGAGTCAATCAATTCTATCTAACTGGAACAGGTACACTTGCGGGTACGACCACCGCTAGTATTGCTTGGTACAACGCTTACATCTAAGGAGATCAGATGGCATTACGCACACCGCCGAGTTGGTTACAGAACGGTTCGCATCCTGCGGAAAATGACCGTCTGACTACTCAGGCAATCTTCAAGACCACAGGCATAGTCAATGCTGGCGATCTCGTAATCTCACAAAACGGTACTCCGAATATGTCTGTGAATGTGAGCGCGGGATGGGCGGCAATCGTTGGTACGACCCAAGCGAATATGGGTACATATCTTGCCTACAATGATGCGCTTACTAACCTGACGATCACTACGGCTAACGGTTCAAATCCGCGTATCGACCTGATCTGCATCTCTGTATCTGATTCTTATTATGTCGGTACAACAAATACCGTTGCATTTTCAGTTGTTGCCGGAACTCCTGCAGCTTCTCCATCTGTACCTGCGACCCCTGCTAACTCAATCGCGCTAGGACAGATCGCGGTTGGAACAGGTGTTACTCAAATTCTTACTGCTAACATTACGAATTACAATGTCTATGCCACATCAACCTTCGCAAGTCAGTTAAACTTAACCAGCGTCGAAACCGAAATCTTTATGGGAGCGTACTAATAAATGGCAACTAATACACCTACCTTATTCTTCCGTGGTGCCGCAACAACGACCACGACAACCGTTCTCTATACAGTACCGGCTTCGACAGTATCAGTCGTTACGAATATCGCGGTCACTAATATCACCGGTTCATCTGCGACATTTACTCTCGCTATGGGACCATCAGGTGCGCAGGTTGCCCTTCATACTGCGACTACGATTGCCGCTAACTCAACTATTTATATCGACTTGAAGCAAACTCTCGCCGCAACTAACACGATCACAGGTGGCGCGTCTGCTAACTCAACTCTCAACTTCCATATTTCCGGAATCCAACAGGCATAAGGGGATAAGTAAATGGGCTCAACTACAATTCCAGCAGTTTCGTCTGGTCAGCAAAATCTCACACTTCGTCAAACAATTACTTCATCGGGTGCGGTAACGATTCCTGCCGGTGTCACTCAGGTCTATGCGATCTTAATTGGTGGCGGTGGGTCAGGCAGTATGAACGGTTCATCAACTGGTGGAGCAGGTGGTGGCGCAGGAGCACTCGTTCAAGGTTGGGTACCGGCTACTTCAACTTGCGTTATTGGTAGCGGTGGCGCGAGCGTTACTAGCCTTGGAAATGGAAACAATGGTGGAAATAGTTCTTACAGCACTTTGATTGCTGGCGGTGGCGGTGCTGGAGGTCAAGCAACGGGTGTTGCTGGAACTCTTGGTGGAGCAGGTGGCGGCGGTGGCAGTTCATCAAATGGTGGCGCTGGTTCCGCAACTGTCTTGAATTATTCTTTCGGAACGGCTGGAACAGGTAGCGGAAGCGTTGCTGGTGGCACTGGTGGCGCTGGTTACAGTGCTGGTGGAGGCGGTGGAAGTACCGCTGCTGCTGGTGGCACTGGTGGCGCTGGTATCTCTGGCGGTGGCGGTGGTTCAGTTAATACAGGTAACGGAAGCGCAGGAACAGGTGGCGCTGGACTAATTGGTGGCGGTGGCGGTTCTGGAACTTCTAATGGAGCATCTGGTGGCGCTGGCGTATTTGCTGGCGGTACTGGAGCAACTGGAGCAGGTGGCGGTGGCGGAGGTTATATCTCAGCAGGTTCCAATGGTGTTGCAAATACAAACGGCGGTAATGGTGGCAATGGTGGCGGTGGTGGCGGTGGCGCTTATGTGAACTCCACAAGCGGAACCGGTGCTGGCGGTAACGGCGTTCTTTATCTTTATTACTAAGGAGAAAAATAGATGGCAACTTTTGCAGTTTTATCAGGTGATCTTGTTACTAATGTAATCGTCGCAGATACTTTAGAAAATGCCGAACTCGCAACTAACTCTGTCTGTATTGAATACACAGAAGATAATCACGCGGGAATCGGTTACTCATACGACGCTAAAAGTGGCAAGTTCACGCGACCTGCGGAGACAACCGACCCTGTAAAGTAGCGGCATGGCAACGACCTATTAC